>Ga0079226_10000018_pt1 | contig 101389 bp, 91 predicted proteins | sample Poulit2014_FD_76345 | JGI IMG/M metagenome (GOLD analysis project Ga0079226, IMG submission 76345) | Agricultural soil microbial communities from Georgia to study Nitrogen management - Poultry litter 2014 | ecosystem: Environmental > Terrestrial > Soil > Agricultural land | place: USA: Georgia...
AGGCTTTGGCTGGGCCAAGACCATTGGCCAGATGCGCCAAGTCAAAGTCCGAGGCAAGGAGCGGGTCAACGACATGTTCTTGCTGACCTTCACCGGCTGGAACCTGATCCGAATGCGCAATCTACAGGGGAGGTGCGTCTGATGAGCGGAAGAAGCCACCCCAAAAGCCTGGTTCCGGCCCAAATCGGGCCGGAACGGGCGATAACCGATCAAAATTTGATCAAAGAATGCTCAGGTCGGTTCACATGGATGTTCCGAAGTTGCATTGATCAGTTCATTTCAACAGCCTGTTAGGAAGTCAGCCCCGGTATAGGCCGGATATTGCAATTCAGGGACGTCTTCCGGCTCAACTCCGTCTTCATCAACAAACAACGCAGCGAGCTTTTCCACATACTCAGTATAGGGTGTGATATCAGTCAGCGTCTTGGTTACTGCCTTGCCTGGATGTGTCCACTCGCCCACGTGTGTCCAGCGCACCTTGCGAAGATGTCGATACGTATTACGGTTTTCATCAAATCTGTAATCCGATTCCACAACGCCTCGGCCTACCAGGACGCGCTGCCCCCGTTTGGCGTAAACAACATCTCCAGCCTCGATTTCATTGGCAAACTGCCACAGCGCATGTGTGTCATTCATGAATGAGGCTTGCGAATCATTCATCACCTGAAGTCGTTGTCGTATATCCTCCTTTTCGGCATATTGTGTCAAGTCACCAATATCGTCCCAACCGATGCCCATGATCCCCTGCCGATAAAATTCATCCCAGAAGTTGGCTCCACGACCTGGTGCATAAAGCCAATAATGGCGTTCCCGGCCCGTCCCAGCTTGGTCACACCGATTCTTGCTCTCAGCCACGTGCATTGAATCGGCAATCATGTGAACCAATGCATCATGCTCGTCTTTCGTTACCGAAAAATTGCTGCCCTGGGGAGAAACAATGATCGACATGCTGGAAGTTCGAGGATTGGCCATCACGGCCGAGCGAGACAAGGAGCTTTCCACCAGCACTTGTTCAATCTTGATATCCACTGCCTGATATGATTGCTTCAAAAAGTTCGAGCTTTTATCCAGAAAGCAGGGATCATCCGTAGCCGGGGCATGCTCATACGAGGCTCCATCTACCAGGCCAACTGCTACCACGCCGGCATCCGTACCGGATTCCCAGATATATACGCGATCTCCAGCCTTGATCTTGCTCTTGTGCTGTTTGACTGCTAGCGAAATCTGTTGCCTTTCGCTCACGGCTTTTCGAATGTCATAGATATCAGGATTACATTGAAATATCCATGCGGTGGAAGGCTCTTCATACATATAGTTGTCTCCCGCTCAACACCCCATTCGACGACTGGCGGGCATACTGTCCGGAGCGATCAGCCGCGTCCGGCTCGTCAACAATTCCTGCATCATGCCCTGCTTGATTGCGGTGGTCTTGGCGAGGCGGGCTTCCAGGTCTTCGATTTCGGTGTCCAAGTCTGAAAGCACCTCGGCGATAGCTACTTGTTCTCCCACAGGAGGAAGATCTAGTTCGATCCCCTTGGTCAGAGTGGCGCTCAAATTAGGTTGTCCCCCTTGTGTATACCACCCCTAGAGGTAGCTTCAAGACACAGGCCGCGCTCATCGTATAAACGCCGTTTTTTCTTTGTGGTCTTGGTGTTACATATGGCATCGCGGATAGTATAAGGTAACTCCATGGGGGTAACATTCACAGCAAATAACACCGTCTTTGCCGTTATCCAAAAAGTTACCCCTAATAGCTACAGGATTGCAATGAACCTAGTTGGACCCGACTAGCCGGGATATACGTTTAAATACACACAGGTATTTGTATAGTAGAGATTTTCCTGGCCTTGCATGGATGCTCATATGGTGCCGCCGGAGGGACTTGAACCCCCACGGCCTCGCGGCCACCAGGACCTAAACCTAGCGTGTCTACCCATTCCACCACGGCGGCTTGCGGGCGTTCATGCTACCTGATCCGGAATCGCTTGGCACATTCACCGACGGATGCGGGTGGCGCCCGCGGGAATGCAGGCGGTCCGCCCTGATCCGGGCATTGCCGCGGCCTACGTGTCCTGCACCTTGATGTCGGGGAAGCTGCTGTTCTTGTCGCGGCGCTGGCGCGACAGGCGCGCCGCGGTGGCGCGGGCCATGTCGAAATAGGCTTGCCCGACTTCGCTGTCCGGATCGGACACGACGGTGGGGGCGCCGGAATCGGCGAACTTGCGGATGGAGATGTCCAGCGGCAGCTTGCCGAGCAGGCGCACGTCGTATTCATCCGCCAGCTTCTGGCCGCCGCCGTCGCCGAACACCGGGTCCTCGTGGCCGCAGTTGGAGCAGATGTGGGTGCTCATGTTCTCCACGATGCCCAGTGCCTTGACGTTCACCTTGGCGAACATTTCCAGCCCCTTGCGCGCGTCGAGCAGGGCCAGATCCTGCGGCGTGGTGACGACCACGGCGCCGGAGACGGGGATCTTCTGCGACAGCGTCAGCTGGATGTCGCCGGTGCCGGGCGGCAGGTCGATGACGAGGTAGTCGAGGTCGTTCCACGCCGTCTGGAACAGCATCTGCTGCAGCGCCGAGGTCACCATCGGGCCGCGCAGGATGGCCGGCGAGTCGGTATCGATGAGGTAGCCGATGGACATGGTCTGCATGCCGTGGGCGACGTTCGGGCGGATGGTGTTCTTGTCCACCGCCTTGGCGCGCTCTTCCACGCCGAGAATCTGCGGCTGGCTGGGACCGTAGATATCAGCGTCGAGCATGCCGACGCGGGCGCCGTCGGCCGCCAGCGCCAGCGCCAGATTGGCGGCCACGGTGGATTTGCCGACGCCACCCTTGGCCGAGCCGACGGCGATGATGTTGCGCACGCCGGGAATGCGCTTGACCAGGGGCTGCACGGCATATTCGGCAACGGTGAAGCCGACGGAGACATCGGCATGGTGCACGCCGTCGATTTCCTGCAGCTTGTCGTGCAGCTGCTCGGCCAGGCGCTGGCCGTAATCACCGCAGGGAAAGCCGACATCCAGCTCCAGTCGCAGCACATCGCCGTCGACTTCCAGATTGCGGACGGCCTCGGCCGTGATCAGATCGGTTTCGAGATAGGGATCGACATGGTTCGCCAGCACGCTTTTGGCGGCGGTACGCAGGGCTTCGCTCATGGGTTGGTGTTCACTCGGGAAATTCTGCGTCAATGATACCAAGTGCCGGCGGCCAGCAGCTTGTTCTATGTCATAATGTTCTGGTTTCCCAGCATGTACAGTCGATTGTCCTATGGCCCGCGACATTCTCGTTACTTCCGCCCTGCCCTATGCCAACGGCTCGATCCATCTCGGCCACCTGGTCGAGTACATCCAGACCGACGTCTGGGTGCGCTACCAGAAGCTGCGCGGCGAGAACTGCATCTATGTCTGCGCCGATGATGCGCACGGCACGCCGATCATGCTCAAGGCGCAGGCCGATGGCATCACGCCGGAGCAGCTGGTCGAGCAGGTCGGCACCGAGCACAAACGTGATTTCGCCGACTTCCTGATCGATTTCGACAACTACCATTCGACCCATTCCGACGAAAACCGCCTCATGGCGGAGACCATCTACAAGCGTCTCAAGGCCGCCGGCCACATCGCCACGCGCACCATTTCGCAGGCCTTCGACGAAAAGAAGAACATGTTCCTGCCGGACCGCTTCATTCGCGGCGAATGCCCGAAATGCGGTGCCGCGGACCAGTACGGCGACGCCTGCGAAGTGTGCGGCGCCACTTATCGGCCGACCGAACTGACCAATCCGGTGTCGGTGCTGTCGGGCCAGACGCCGGTGAAGCGCGATTCGGAACACTACTTCTTCCAGCTGGCTGATTTCGAGGCATTCCTGCACGAATGGACACGCACCGGCCACCTGCAGGAGGCGGTAACGCGCAAGCTGGACGAATGGTTCGACGCCGGGCTGCGCGACTGGGACATCTCGCGCGATGCACCCTATTTCGGTTTCCGCATCCCCGACACCGAAGACAAGTACTTCTACGTCTGGCTGGATGCGCCGATCGGCTACATGGCGAGCTTTCTGAGCCTGTGCCAACAACGCGACGATCTGGACTTCGACCGTTTCTGGGGGCCGGATTCCGAGGCCGAGCTGTATCACTTCATCGGCAAGGACATCGTCTACTTCCACGCCCTGTTCTGGCCGGCCATGCTGCGCGGCGCGAACTACCGCACGCCGACCGGCATCCACGCGCACGGCTTCCTGACGGTCGACGGCGAGAAAATGTCGAAATCGCGCGGCACCTTCATCAAGGGCCGCACCTATCTGGAGCATCTGTCGCCCGAGTTCCTGCGCTACTACTTCTGCGCCAAGCTCACCGGCAAAGTCGAGGACATCGACCTGAATCTGGACGATTTCATCGCCCGCAACAACTCCGACCTGATCGGCAAATACGTCAACATCGCCAGTCGCAGCGCCAACTTCATCAAGAAGCATTTCGATGGCCGACTGGCCGACAAGCTGGACAACCCTGCTTTGTTTGAGCGCTTCACGGCGGCAGCGGACGACATCGCCGCGCTGTACGAGCAGCGCAACTTCGCCATGGCCATGCGCAGGATCATGGCACTGGCCGACGAGGCCAACAGCTATGTCAACGCGCGCGAGCCCTGGATGGTGGCCAAAGACGACAAGCGCCGCGACGAATTGCAGCAGATCTGCACCTCCGCGCTGTGCGCCTTCGCCCAGCTGACCATTTACCTGAAGCCGGTCCTGCCCGCGACCGCGGCAAAGGCAGAGGCCTTCCTCGACAGAGGCGAGCTGGGCTGGGCCGATCTGTTCGAGCCTCGCACGGGCACGACAATCAACAAGTTCAAGCCGCTGCTGCGCCGCATCGAGCGCCCCGCCATCGACAAGATGATCGCCGCCAGCCGGGAGGATCTGGCAGCCAAGCCGTCGCCGGACCGGAAACAACAGCAATCCGCCGGCAAGGCGGAAGCGGATGACGGCACCATCAATATCGAGGATTTCGCCCGCATCGATCTGCGTGTGGCCAGGATTGCGCAGGCGGGACACGTCGAGGGCGCCGACAAGCTGCTGCGCCTGACGCTGGACGTGGGCGAGCTGGGGCAGCGCCAGGTGTTTGCCGGCATCAAGGCCGCCTACGATCCGGCCGCGCTGGAAGGCCGCCTGACGGTGATGATTGCCAATCTGGCGCCGCGCAAGATGCGCTTCGGCGTGTCTGAAGGCATGGTGCTGGCAGCCGGCAGCAGGGACGGCGGCCCCTATCTGCTGGCGCCGGACGATGGCAGCCGCCCCGGCATGAAGATAAGCTAGTGGCCGGCCCGTCGGGCCACTGACGAGCGGCGCGCGTGGCCATTGCGGACAAGGATCGAAAGGCATGACTCTGGCAGACGACATCGACAGCCTGTTGCCGCAGACGCAGTGTCAGCGCTGCGGCTACGAGGGCTGCCGTGCCTACGCCGAGGCGGTCAGCGCCGGTGAAGCCGACATCAATCGCTGCACGCCGGGCGGCGAGCGCACCGTCGAGCGACTGGCGCAAGTCACGGGCCGGCCCGCCAGGCCCCTCGCCGAGGACTGCCAGCCGGCGGCCGTGCGCCGCGTGGCATTCATCCGCGAAGACGAGTGCATCGGCTGCACGCGCTGCATCCAAGCCTGCCCGGTCGATGCCATCATCGGCGCCGCCAAGCAGATGCACACGGTGCTGGCCGACCAGTGCACCGGCTGCGAGCTGTGCGTGCCGGCCTGCCCGGTCGACTGCATCGACATGCCGCCGGCGGCGGCGGACACCGGCCAGCCGCACTGGCCGCCGGCGAGCGACATCGACCGCGACCGCGCGGCGGCGGCACGCGAGCACTTCCAGGCTCGCCAGATGCGACTCAACCGCCAGGGACGGAGCGGGCGCAAGCGCCGCATCAGCCGGGCCGAATCGGCGCAGAAACGGGAGACCATTGCCGAGGCCATGGCACGGGCCCGTGCCAAGCGGGCCGCAAGGCAGCAATGACAGCATGAACAAGGCCATTCGCACCGATATCTTCGAGCGCTTCAGGGCGGCCAACCCGCAGCCGACCACGGAACTGGAATACACCACCACCTTCGAGCTGCTGGTGGCGGTGATTCTGTCGGCCCAGGCCACCGACACCGGCGTCAACAAGGCCACGGCGCGGCTGTTTCCGGTGGCCAACACGCCGCAGGCCATGCTCGATCTGGGTGCGGACGGCCTCAAGCAACACATCCGCACCATCGGCCTATTCAACAGCAAGGCGGACAACATCCTCAAGACCTGTCGCGTGCTGGTGGAAGAACATGATGGCCGCGTGCCGGACACGCGCAAGGCACTCGAAGCCCTGCCGGGCGTCGGCCGCAAGACCGCCAACGTCATTCTCAACACCGCCTTCGGGCAACCGACCATGGCGGTGGACACGCACATCTTCCGCGTCGCCAACCGTACCGGCATTGCACGCGGCAAGACGGTGCGCGAGGTCGAGGACCGGCTGCTGCGGCTGGTGCCGAAGCCCTATCTGCAGGATGCCCATCACTGGCTGATCCTGCACGGGCGTTACATCTGCCGGGCGCGCCGGCCGCTGTGCGGCGAGTGCCCGATCGTTGATCTGTGCGAATATCCACACAAGAACCTGCCGGAGGCAACATGACGGATCAGACCGCGCGCGGCTTTGCCGCGCCACCGACACCGCGCATTTTCTGCATCGGCCGCAATTACGCCGATCACATCGCCGAACTGGGCAACATGGACGGCCAGCAGTGCGTCATCTTCATGAAGCCGATTTCGGCACTTGTCGCCAGCGGCACGGACGTGCCCGTGCCCACGGATCAGGGTGCGGTGCACTACGAAGCCGAGCTGGTGGTGGAGATCGGCACCGGCGGCGGCAACATCCGCGCCGAAGATGCCCCGTCGCACATCTCCGCGCTCGGTCTCGGCCTGGACATGACGCTGCGCGACCTGCAGTACGACCTGAAGTCCACCGGCGAGCCATGGGACAAGTGCAAGGCGTTTGATCACAGCGCACCGCTGGGCCCGATGCGGCCGTTCGACGGCAGTATAAATCTCGACGCGCTGGAATTCCGCCTGACGGTGAACGACGAGCTGCGCCAGCACGGTCGCACGGAGTTGCTGCTGGTCAACATCCCCGAGCTGATTGCCCGCGTCAGCGCCCACTGGCAGCTGCTGCCGGGAGATCTGATCTATACCGGCACGCCGGACGGCGTGGGCGAAGTGCAGCCGGGTGACCGGCTGCAGCTCGACGGCCCGCAGTTGCCTGCTGCCGGCTGGACGATCAGCGCGGCCTGAGCGGCTCCGGCCAGGCGGCAAGCGTAGGTCGCGCCGCCGGGCAAGGTCACTGCCCCACGCCCAGGTAACTTTCCATGATGCGCTGGTCCTGCGCCAGCGTCTGTGATTCGCCCTGCAGGATCACCTCGCCCACTTCCAGCACATAGCCGTAGTCGGACACCTGCAGTGCGGCCGGCGCGTTCTGCTCCACCAGCAGGATCGACACGCCGGTCTCGCGCAGCTGCTCGATGGTGCGGAACACTTCCCGCACCACGCGCGGTGCCAAACCGAGACTCGGCTCGTCCAGCATCAGCAGGCCGGGCCGGGCCATGAGGGCGCGGCCGATGGCCAGCATCTGGCGCTCGCCACCGGACAGCGTCGCGGCGGTCTGTTTCTCGCGCTCGCGCAGGCGCGGGAACAGCTCATAGACTTCATCGAGGGTGTTGCGCCAGTCGCGCACGCCGCGGCGATGCAGCCGAAAGGCGCCGAGCAGCAGGTTATCGTGCACGCTCATGCTGGCAAACAGCTCGCGTTGCTCCGGCACCAGCGTCATGCCGAGCCCGACGCGATGCTCGATGTCGCGATCCTGGATGTCACGGCCCTGGAACTGGATGCGCCCACGGCTGTAGCCGCGCTGCGGCAGCATGCCCATGAGCGCGTTCAGCAGCGTCGATTTGCCCGCGCCATTGGCGCCGATGACCGTGACCACCTGCCCCTGCGCCACGGACAGCGCCAGCGGCTCCAGCGCCATCACCTGGCCGTAGTGCGCCGACAGATCCTCCACTGCCAATACCGTTTCGCTCATCAGGTCACTCCCGGTGCTTCATCCACACCGCCCAGATAGGCCTCCAGTACGGCGGGATCGGACTGCACGTCGGCCGGCGCGCCGGCGGCCAGCTCGTTGCCGAAATCCATCACCAGCAGATGATCGGTGAGCTGCATGACAAAGCCCATGTCATGCTCGACCAACAGTATGCTCATGCCTTCGCTGCGCAACTGATCCAGCGTTTGCGCCAGTTCCTGCTTTTCCTGGTAACGCAGACCGGCAGCGGGTTCGTCGAGCAGCAGCAGGATCGGATCGCAGCACAGGGCGCGGGCGATCTCGACGATGCGCTGGCGCCCCAGCGGCAGGCTGCCGGCGCGCTGGTGCATGACATCGCCCAGCCCGACCCGTTCGAGCTGATGCGCGGCTTCGCGCAGCAGGGCCGCCTCCTGCGCCCGGTCCAGCCGCAGGGCGGCGGCAATGACGCCGGTACCGCTGCGCTGATGGGCACCCAGCGCCACATTCTCGAGCACGGTCATGTCGGGCAGCAGTTGCACGTGCTGGAAGCTGCGTGCCAGACCACTGCGGGCAATCTCGCGCGACGGCCGGCCATCAATGCGCTGGCCCAGCAGGCTGACCGCGCCGCCGCTGAGCGGTTGCACGCCACTGACCAGATCGAATGTCGTGCTCTTGCCGGCACCATTGGGGCCGATCAGCCCCATGATCTCGCCAGCACGCAAGCGGAAGCTGATGCCGTCGACCGCCACCAGACCGCCGAAGGACTTGCTGATGTTGTCGACTTCGAGCACACAATCGCCCTTTGCGGGCGTCTGCCGGCGTGGCAGTTCATCACCCTCGCCGAGCTGCTTCGCATGCGTCGGCTCCGGGCGCCCGCCGAGGCGCTGCCAGATCTCGGCCAGAACCGGCCAGAGGCCGTTGCGGGCGAACTGCAGCACCAGGATCATCAGCACCCCGAAAGCCAGCAGTTCCAAAGTGGCAGCCATCTCGAACATGCCGGCCAGCAGGCTTTGCAACTGGTCGCGCACGATCAGCACCGTGCCGGCACCGATGACCGCGGCCCAGACACTGCCCATGCCGCCGACGACGGCCATGAACAGGTATTCAATGCCGTAGTGCAGCCCGAACGGACTGGGGCTGACGGTACGCTGCATGTGGGCGTACAGCCAACCGGACAGGCAGCCCAGCAAGGCGGCATAGACGAAGATGATGATCTTGTAGCGCGCCCGGTTGATGCCGAACGACTCCGCCATCGAACCGCTGGGCAGGGCCCGGATGGCGCGCCCGGCACGGGAACCGAGCAGATTGTGTGTCGCCCACATGGAAAGCAGCAGAACAGCCCAGATCAGTTCATAGATACGGCCACTAGTATCCAGCGTCCATGTACCGAGGGAGACCGCCGGAATGCCGGTGATGCCGTCATTGCGGCCCAGAAAGTCCAGATTGCCGTAGAGATAGAACAACGCCAGACACCACGCCAGCGTGCAGACCGGCAGGAAGTGCCCGGACAGGCGCAGTGTGATGATGCCCAGCACATAGGCAATGCTGCACGTCACCAGCAGACTGGCAATCAGTCCCAGCCACGGCGACAGGCCATGAGCCGTGCACAGCCAGGCGGTGGTATAGGCTCCCAGGCCGACGAATGCGGACTGGCCGAAGGAAGTCAGGCCGCCCACGTTGGTCAGCAGGACCAGCCCCAGCACCACCAGACTGTACAGCCCGATGTAGTTCATCTGCGTGATCCAGTACGGCGGCACGCCCGGAATCCAGGGCAGCAGGATCAGTAGCGGGATCACGACCAGCAGCATATGGCGTGGACGCATTCAGTCTTCCTCGTCGATATGCGTGCTGCCGAAAGACAGCCAGACCAGCGCCGGAATGGTCAGGGTGAAGACGATCACCTCCTTGAAGGCGCTGGCCCAGAAGGACGAAAAGGCTTCCACGATGCCGATGCATATCGCGCCGGCAGCGGCAATCGGATAACTGACCAGGCTGCCGAAGATTGCTGCGACGAAGCCTTTCAGACCGATCAGGAAACCGGTGTCGTAGTAGATTGTTGTGACGGCGGCGATGAGCATGCCGGACAGTGCACCGATGGCGGCTGCCATGGTGAACGTCAGGCTGCCGGCCATGCGGGTACTGATGCCGACCAGCCGCGCACCACGCCGGTTGACCGCGGTCGCACGCAGGGCACGGCCATAGAGAGAACGGCGGAAGAACAGCCACAGGGCGACAATCAGCAAGCCGCAGGTCAGCAGGACGAGGAAAGTCTGTGCCGACCAGGGAACCGCCCCGATCTGCACACTGCCCTCGAACAGCGCCGGTGTGCGCCAGCCCTCGGCGCCGAAGAACAGCAGCCCCAGCCCCAGAAGAGCGAAATGCAGGGCCACCGACACGATCAGCAACACCAGCACGCTGGCCTGCTGTATGGGCTGATAGACCAGACGATAGATCATCGGCCCCATCGGGATCACCAGCGCAAGAGCAAACAACACCTGTATCGCCAGCGGTGCATCGTAGCCGGCCACCAGCCACGCCAGCCCCTCCAGCACCAGCGGCAACACAAGAGCCCACAGCAGGGTGCGGCCGAAGCCGTGCCAGCGGCGCGTGCGCCACGCCGACACGGCCTCGACCAGACAGACCATGGCACCGAGAACGACCAGCAGGTGCACGGTGCCCGGCACACGTCCGTGTGTCAGAAAGGCCAGCGACAGTGCCCCGAAGGTGACGAACTCGCCCTGCGGAATGAAGATCACCCGTGTAACGAGAAACACCAGTACCAGGGCCAGCCCCAGCAGAGCATAGATGGCACCGTTCATGATGCCGTCCTGCAACAGGAACTGGACGATGGTCAGATCCATATCGTTCTACCCCTGCCGACAGTCGTCGGACATCAAGCCTACAGGTCGGGCATGTAGGTCCACTCGCCATCCACGACCTTGACCATGACGCGGCCGCGTTCATCCATGCCGGCGTGCTCATCCGAGCTCATGTTGAACACACCCTGGGAAGCCGGCAGCTCCTCGACCTGCTCCAGCTCGTCGCGCAGTGCCGAACGGAACTCCTCGGTGCCCGGCTCGGCACCCGATTCCAGCGCCCGCGGGATGGCATCAATGATCAGCTGGCCGGCATCCCACATGTGGCCGCCGAACGTGTTGACCGAGCCTTCACCGTATTCCTCTTCGTAGGCGTTGACATATTCCAGTGCGCTTTCCTTGACCTCGCTGTCTTCCGGCAACTGCTCAGCAACCAGCAGTGGTCCGGCCGGCAGAATCATGCCTTCACAGTCGGATCCGCAGACGCGCAGCACATCATTGTTGGCCGCGCCGTGGGTCTGATAAATGATGCCGTCATAACCGTGATCCACCAGCTCACTCTGAGGCAGCGCCACCGGAGTTCCGGAAGCCGCAATCAGAATGGCGTCGGGATCTGCAGACAGCAGCTTCAGCACCTGACCGGTCACACTCGTGTCGGGACGGGAAAAGCGTTCTTCGGCGACCACTTCGACGCCCTTGTCCCCGGCGGCCTTTTTGATTTCCTCGAGCCAGCTGTCGCCATAGGCATCACTGAAGCCGATGAAGCCCAGCGTTTCCACGCCCTGCTTTGCCATGGCATCGGCCAGCGCGCCGGCCATGAGGTCATCGTTCTGCGGCGTCTTGAATACCCACTCACGGGGGCCATCAACCGGCTCGACGATATCCGCGGAGGCCGCCAGGCTGATCAGGGGCGTGCCGGTTTCCGCTGCGACATCGCTCATGGCGATAGAGGCGGGCGTCACCGAAGAGCCCAGTACGACATCGACGTTTTCGTCGGTCGTCAACTTGCGCATGTTCTTGACTGCCTGAGTCGTATCGGTGGCGTCATCCAGCACGATGTACTCCACCTCTTCACCACCGATCTCGTCCGGCAGCAATGCCACCGTGTTGCGCTCCGGCTTGCCCAGCGAGGCCGCCGGTCCGGTGGAGGAAATGCTCACTCCGACCTTGATCTGTGCCATGCCGGCAAGCGGCAGAGCACCCAGCACAGCCGCCAGCGCCCCGACCAGGAAAAACCTTTTCAAACTCATTTCATCCTCCTGATATTTATTTGAATTTGCAATTCAATAGCATGTTAAATATATCACGCCACGATGACATTCAACTTGCATGTAAGTGGATACAGCGCGTTGCCACAGTGCATGGGGAACCTCGGATCGACCCGCAACGGGCTGTGCATTGAAGCGCCGACCATAACCTTGTTGGCGCTGAAATGAAATAAGACTTTTGGAGTTGCCTGGCCGTCCCGTCTCGCTCCTTGCAGCAGACAGTCAGTCCGATTCGGACCCTTCGCAGGCATCACCCGTGGCCTGGTCATCCCAGCGCAAGTCCCGGTAACTCATGGCATCTTCGCTGTAAAACGGGTACTTGACGATATCGAAATACGGCGAGTAGTCAAAATCACGCGGCGTGTGCAGACGCGCATCCAGCTCGTGAAAAATCAGTTCGCCGTCGCCGCCGGGCAACACGCGCGGCAGAATGGGATAGTGCACCGATGAGAAAGCCTCCGCCAGCAGCGTCGAGCAGATGGTGCGCACGATTTCACCGGAGTGGGCCTCGAACAGACTGGAACGCCAGTACCGCGGCAGCAGTCCGTAGGGAAAGAAAAAACGCAACAGATCAAATATGTGACGCACGTCATAGGGCATGCCCAGTCGTGCCAGTGCATAAGCGATGACGGCCTGTGCATCCTGCGTCGTCAATGCCGACGGCCGGCACAGACGCAGGTGCTCCTGTGAATAGCGCGTCAATGAGCTGACGATGACGCCCTTGCCGATCTCGGCTTCGAGAATCAGTTGCTCATCCGGGGCGAATTGCAACTGATCGCAGAGGAAGGTGGCCAGATCGGGATCGGCCAGATCCCGGGGCCGGCCCAGATACAGCGCGGCATGCGTCCATGAGGACAGCGTCACGGCCTGAATGATGCCGGCCACGCGCGTGCGCCCTTCGACCAGAATGACGTCGGCCGGGCGCAGATGACCGCGCATCTGACCGAAATCGCTGAGGCGCGTGCCGGGTGGTTTCATTTCCCGGCTCAGCCACTTCGTGACTGAATTCATCAAGGTTCCAGCTATTCGCATGACGGTTTATGTCATCCGTGTTTGACCGCAGGCGCGCTGCCCGAGTATAGCTGCTTGCTGCAGGCGCCGGGAATCGATAGCCTTTGCACTTTATTTCCCGGGTTGCGACCCACAATTTCCGCAACTGCTCATGGATCTCGCTACCAGTCTGGAACAGACACTCGGTCTTCGGAAACCGGAATATCGGCACAATCTGGACAAGACCGCCTTGTTCAAGGCCGCTCTGGCCAATGATCGCGGCCGTATTCGCCCACATGGGCCGGATGACGAACCCAAGGCTTGGGCCACCCGCCTCGGCGCCGACGGTCCGCTGCTGTACTATTCCGACCCCTCTTGCACGGGGCGGCCTGTGAAGGACACATTTGCCGTCGCCTGGCCCGAGGTCGAGGACGAGGTCTGGTGGAAGGACAACTACAAGCCGTTTGATCCGGCACAATACCAGCCGCTGCTGGAGCGGGTCGTTGCACATCTCAATCAACGCGCCGGCACGCTGTTCGTGCAGGACGTCTACTGCGGGCGTGATCCGACATTCGCCGTGCCCTACCGTTTTGTCGGCGAATACGCCAGCCATGCCCTGTTTGCGCAGAACATGTTCGTCAGCAATGTCGACGGTGTGGCGCAGGAAGATGCCAGGCGCTGGACCATGCTCAACGTGCCCAGCTACGAGTGCGAGCCGGAGCGCGACGGCACGCGCACGGATCGTGCCGTGATCATCGACATGCGCAACCGCATCGGACTGGTGCTGGGCCGGGCGGATTACTGCGGCATCGTCAAGAAGACCATGTTCACGGTCATGAACCATCTGCTGCCGGCAAGCGACGACCTGTCCATGCACTGCTCGGCGAACATCGGTGCGGCTGGCGACAGCGCCATTCTGTTCGGCCTGTCCGGCACCGGCAAGACGACGCTGTCGGCCGATCCGCAACGCGAACTGATCGGCGACGACGAACATGCCTGGACGGCAGACGGCATCTCCAACCTGGAAGGCGGCTGCTACGCCAAGCTGATCGATCTCGACAAGCAGGCCGAGCCGGTCATTGCCGAGGCACTGTCCATGCCGTGCACGCTGGTGGAGAATGTGCCGCCGCTGCCCGACAGGGCGCTTGCCGACACGGATCCGCAGGAGCTGGATCTGACCGACCGCACGATCACCGAGAACACACGCCTGTCCTACCCGTTGCAGGCAAATCCCAACGTCGCCGTGGGCGCATGCGGCCCGCACCCGCAGACCATCGTGCTGCTGACGGCGGATGCCTTCGGCGTACTACCGCCGATATCGGTTCTCGACAGCCGCGCCGTGATGTATCACTTCGTGTCCGGCTTCACATCAAAACTGGCCGGCACCGAAGTCGGCGTGACGGAGCCGCAGGCGGCATTTTCGGCCTGTTTCGGCGAGCCGTTCATGTCCCGCCAGGCGTCGGTGTATGCCGATATTCTGGCGCGCAAGATGCACAGCCACAAGGCGCGCTGCATCCTGCTCAATACCGGCTGGACCGGCGGCCCGCACGGGATCGGCAAGCGCATCTCGATCGACTACACGCGGGCCCTGCTCGATGCCGCGCTGAGCGGCGCACTGGATCCCGGCCAGGTCGACTACGAAACGCATCCCGTCTTCAATCTGCAGATGCCGACCAGCTGCCCCGGTGTGCCGGCGAAGATACTCAATCCGCGCAATACCTGGCAGGACGGCGCAGCCTATGACGCGCAGGCACGCGACCTGCGCGACCGCTTCCGTGCTAACTACACGGACAACGCCTTTCAGCGCCTCGGCATCGACGCCATCATGTAAGCCGAAGCCGTCGCAATGAATGCGCCGCCTGTAAGATGGCGGCGCATTTCGCGGCCGATCACTCGTCGTCCGCCCTCATCACTTCCAGCAGCTCGACCTTGAAGATCAGTGCCTGATTGGGACCGATCACATTGCCGGTGCCCTGTTCCCCGTAGGCCAGATCCGGGGGGATGAAGAGCTTGTATGTCGCGCCCTCATGCATCAGCTGCAGCGCTTGCGTCCAGCCGGCGATGACGCCATTCACCGGAAACGTGACCGGTTCGCCCCGCTCATATGAACTGTCGAACTGCGTGCCATCGATGAGCTTGCCTTCGTAGTGCACGACCACGGTGTCGTCCGGTCCCGGTTGCAAGCCGTCGCCCTCCTGCAGAACCTTGTATTGCAGCCCGCTGTCGGTGACCGTGACATCGCTTTCGTCCGCATTGTCGGCAAGAAATTCTTCGCTGGCCTCGAGATTGTCCTGCGCCAGCTGTTGCTGTTCGTTGCGTTGTGCGGATTGAATATCCTGCAGAAAATCCTGCAGCACGACGGCCTTTTCCTCCTCGGAAATACGCGTCTCGCCATCACCGAGCGTATCGCGCAAGCCTTCTATCAGAGCATCGATATCGAGTTCGACCGGAAATTCGCCGACCGAGCTGCCGATGTCCATGCCCAGCGCGTAGCTGCGTCGAGCAGTCTTGTCGACGAGATCGTCATCGCTATCGGCGGCATCGTCCGCAACCGCGGCGACGGGTATGGCCACGGCGGCAAACGCCAGCAGCAATGCAATTGTTGTCGGAATTCGTTTCATGTTTGCGCAATCCTGTTCTTGTGTGCAGTAATCGGGTAACTGGAGCATCGCATCAGTCGCGGCCGTGACCCAGGCGCAGACGCAGGGAATTCAGCCGGATGAAGCCAGCTGCATCCTGCTGGTCGTACGCACCCTGGTCATCCTCGAATGTCGCAATCGCGGCATTGAACAGACTGTCCCGCTCCGAACGGCGCCCGACAATCGACACATTGCCCTTGTACAGCTTGACCCGCACCGTGCCGTTGACGTGGCGCTGCGACTCGTCAATGGCGGCTTGCAGCATGCGGCGCTCGGGCGAGAACCAGTAACCGTTGTAGATCATCCTGGCATAACGCGGCATGAGCGCATCCTTCAGATGCGCCGCTTCCCGATCCACGGTCAGGGACTCGATGGCGCGGTGCGCGCGCAGCATGACAGTACCGCCGGGTGTTTCGTAACAACCGCGGGATTTCATGCCCACATAGCGGTTTTCCACGATATCGATGCGGCCGATGCCGTGCGCGCCGGCCCGTTCATTCAGCTGCGCCAGCACCTGATAGGGCGTCAGGCGCACGCCGTCAATGGCGACGATGTCGCCCTGCTCGAACTCGAGATCCACCTGTTCGGGCGTATCCGGCGCCTCCTCCGGCGCCACGGTCCATTGCCACATGACGTCCTCGGCCGGCGTCCAGGGATCCTCCAGCACACCGCCTTCATGCGAAATATGCAGGGCGTTGGCATCGGTGGAATACGGCGAACCGCCATCGGCCTGGCGGCGGATGTCGATGCCGTTGTCCTCGGCATAGGCCAGCAGGCGTTCGCGCGAATTGAGATCCCACTCGCGCCACGGCGCGACGATCTTGACGTCCGGCATCAGTGCATAGGCGGACAGCTCGAAACGCACTTGGTCGTTGCCCTTGCCGGTGGCGCCGTGCGCGATGGCATCCGCGCCGGTGTGGCGCGCGATTTCCACCAGACGCTTGGAGATCAGCGGCCGGGCGATCGACGTGCCGAGCAGGTACTCGCCCTCGTAGATGGCATTGGCACGGAACATCGGGTAGACGAAATCGCGCACGAATTCCTCACGCAGATCATCGATGAAGATTTCGCGCACGCCCAGCGCCTCGGCCTTGGGCCGGACATCATCGAGCTCTTCGCCCTGGCCGATATCGGCGGTGAATGTCACCACCTCGCAGTTGTAGGTGTCCTGCAACCACTTGAGAATGACGGATGTATCCAGACCACCCGAGTAGGCCAACACAACCTTGCTTATATCACGCATACCACTCTGCCGCTGAAAACTGCTGATTATACAAAACACGGCCGCGGGATGCCGGCCGCAACGACACCATACGGCAGCCACCGGATTGATGCACGCGTGCTAGTATCCACGCCATGATCGAAAATTCCGAAACTGCCCCGACACAGATGGCTTCGCGCTTTCGCGGCTTCCTGCCGGTCGTCATCGACGTGGAAACCGGCGGCTTCAACGCCGACACGGATGCCCTGCTGGAACTGGCCGCGGTAACGCTGCGCTTCAACGAGGAAGGTGACATCGAACCGGAAGAATCCCTCTCCTATCATGTCATCCCCTTCGACGGCGCCAATATCGAACCGGCTTCACTGGAAGTCAACGGCATCGATCCGTACCATCCGCTGCGGCCTGCGCGCACCGAGCACGATGTGCTGTCGCATCTGTTCAAGCCGATCCGCCAGGCCATGAAAAGCGCCGGCTGCAAACGTGCGGTGCTGGTCGGGCACAACGCCCACTTCGATCTGGGCTTTCTCAATGCCGCCATTGCCCGCACCGGCATCAAGCGCAGTCCGTTCCATCCCTTTTCCGTGTTCGATACCGCCACGCTGGGCGGAGTTGCGCTGGGCCAGACCGTGCTGCGACGGGCTGCAACCGCTGCCGGCATACGCTGGGACACGGAGGCGGCGCATTCCGCACGCTACGACACGGAGCGTACCGCAGAACTGTTCTGCACCATCGTCAATCGCTTCCGGCCCATATACGAGAGCATCCCGAAGGACGCATGAACAGCGGTTCGGGCCGCACACTGCGCACCGGCGACACCTGTCTGCGGCAGATCATCAAGGGCGCACGACTGGCGGCACTGCTGGTGCTTGCCGTACTGCTGGTGCCGCTGGCGCCGGTTCTGGGCCGCAGGCGCTCCCCGGCGCTCGTGCGCTGGTGGCACGGCCGCCTGTTACGCGCGCTCGGCATCACCGTGCACATGCGCGGCACGCTGCCCGAAACGCCGGTTCTGATTGTCGCCAACCACAGCACGTGGCTGGATATTGTCGTGCTCGGCCACGTGCTCGACACCGTGTTCATCTCCAAGGCGGAAATCGGCAAATGGCCGATCATCGGTGTCTATGCCCGCAGCATGGGCACCTTGCTGCTGGCACGCGGCGCAAACGAAACGGCAACAACAAGCCGCCAGATACATGCCACGCTGGCGGCCGGTCGCAGCGTGGTACTGTTTCCGGAAGGCACCACCACCCGTACGCCGCAACCCCGGCGCTTCCACGCACGCCTGTTCGCTGCCGCGATCGACGCCGACCATGCGGTGCTGCCGGTCGCCCTGCGTTACCACGACAGCCGTACACCGCACCATGCGCACCACCCGCTCGTGCCGTGGGTCGATATGCCGCTGCGAACCAATTTCCGGCATGTCTTCGGCCTCGCCGGACTGCAGGTCGATCTGAACATCGGTGTGGCCATGCCTGCCACGGGCCACGATCGGCGCAGTCTGGCCGACGCCAGCCGTGACGCGATCCTGCAACTGCAGGGCTGACGGACACGCGGCGCACAATCCTCCTGCCGGGAGTTGCTGCTGCGAAACTGCGGCACGCTATCCTTTTTTCATGATAAATTACTTCAAGCAAAAGAAGAATCCACATGTGCATAAATAGAATATATCGATATGACCTTTACTACTTTCAGCCCCGCAACGGGCAGCCGCCTGCTGGCAGTGCTGGTGCTGGGCCTGGTGCTGTCCGGTTGTGTGACGGCACCGCCGAAGCAGACGGATGACATCTGCGCCATCTTTCGGGAGAAAAGCGGCTGGTACGATGCCACGGAAGCATCCCGCCAGCGCTGGGGGGTGCCCATTGCGGTGCAAATGGCCATCATGCACAAGGAGTCGGCCTTCGTCGGTGATGCGCGCCCGCCGCGCCAGCGTCTGCTGTGGATCATTCCGTGGAAGCGGCCCTCTTCCGCCTACGGTTACTCACAGGCACTGGACAGCACCTGGGATGCATACAAGCGGGAAGCCGGCAGACGCCGCGCCAGCCGCAGCGACTTCGCCGACGCGGCCGACTTCATCGGCTGGTACGTGAACAAGAGCCGGCGCGTGCTCGGCATTGGCGTGAGCGATGCCTACAGCCAGTATCTGGCCTATCATGAGGGTCGGGGCGGCTATCGGCGCGGCAGTTATCGTGGCAAACGGTGGCTGCTGAATGCCGCGAGCCGTGTTGCAGCACGCGCGCAGCGCTATGACAGACAGCTCGCGACCTGTCGCGAGGACCTGCAATCGGGGTCCTGGTGGCAATTCTGGTAGCGCCGTCACTGTGCGCCCCGGCCTGTGATGCAGTCGTCAGCCGGCAATGACCGGGATGTAGTGATCAACCAGCAGCAGCACGAAAATCAGCATCAGATAGATGATCGAGTAGGCAAACGTGCGCATCGCCAGCCCCGGTCGCGGCGCAAACTTGAGGCGCAGCGCATACAGCAGGAACCAGCCACTGCAGGCAATGGCGCCCAGCAGGTACAGCAGGCCGCTCATGCCGATGACGAACGGCAGCAGTGACACCAGAAACAGCAGCACCGTATACAGCAGCACCTGCGTGCGCGTGTAGTCGAGGCCGTGCGTGACCGGCAGCATCGGGATATCGACTTCCGCATATTCCTGGTGGCGTTCGATGGCCAGCGCCCAGAAATGCGGCGGTGTCCAGATGAAGATGATCAGGAACAGCACCAACGGCTCGGCGCTGACGGTGCCGGTGATGGCGGCCCAGCCGAGCACAGGCGGAGCCGCCCCGGCCGCACCGCCGATGACGATGTTCTGCGGTGTGGCGCGCTTGAGATACACCGTGTAGATGCCGGCATAGCCGATCAGGGCACCCAGCGTCAGCCATGCCGTCAGCGCATTGACGAACACTACCAGGATCGCCATGCCGGCGATGCCGATGGCTGCGGCAAAGCGTATCGCCTGCGCCAGGGTCAGATGCCGGGTCACCAGTGGCCGCCCGCAGGTGCGGGCCATGCGGGCGTCGGCCTTGCGGTCCAGCATCTGGTTGATGGCGGCTGCGGATGCCGCCATGAGGCCGATGCCGACCGTACCGAACACCAGAGCGGGGATCGGCACCATGCCGGGCGTCGCCAGGAACATGCCGACCATGGCCGTGAACACGATCAGCAGGACAACACGCGGCTTGCACAGTTCGTAGTAGTCCGTCAGGCGCTGTGACAGCGTCAGCTGTCCGACTGCGGACACATCGTGACTATCCATGGCTTTGCGCGTTCCAGGCTGCGTAGTTGATCAACATGACAACCAATAATAACAGGGCTGCCCCGCCATTGTGCGCCACGGCCACTGCCAGTGGCAGATGCAATACGACAACCGATACGCCCAGGCCGATCTGCAAGGCCACCGCGGCCAGCAGCAATCCGGCCAGACGGCGCCAGCGCCGATCCTCCCGTCCATGGCGCCAGAGCAGCAGTACCAGCGCTGCCATCACCACGGCAATCACGATGGCACCGAGCCGGTGGGTCCAGTGGATCGTGGCGCGCGCCACACTGTCCAGAATGCCGAATTCGAAATCGATCGGCAGGCCGTGCCAGAGCGTGAAAGCGGTGGCGTAATCGGTCGGTGGCCACCAGTATGCCTGGCAGGTCGGAAAATCGGGGCACGCCAGAGCCGCATAGTTGGCGGAGGTCCAGGCACCCAGAAAGACCTGCCCCGCCAGCAGCACGAAGGCGCCGCCCGCCGCCAGCCGCAGCCCCCGTCGACGCAGCAGCCGCCAGCCGGCAGCGAGCCGGCCCTGGCGCAGTAGACACAGCGCCAGCAGCAGCAGTGTCGCCATGCCGCCCAGCAGGTGTAGGGTAACCACCAGTGGCTTGAGCAGCAGTGTCACGGTCCACATGCCGAGCAATCCCTGCATAATGACCAGTATGACCAGTCCCCAGGGCAGGATGCGCGGCACACGGGCAGCATCACTGCGCCGCAGCGACAGCAATGCCATGACGAGAATAAGCAGGCCTAGCGCACTGGCGAAGTAGCGATGCACCATTTCCTTCCAGGCCTTGGATGAGTCCAGCGGGCGCTCCGGAAATGCCTGATTGGCGGCGTCGATGTGATGCGGTGCATCCGGCACAGTGATATGGCCGTAGCAGCCGGGCCAGTCGGGGCAACCTAGTCCGGCATCCGACAGGCGCACGAAGGCGCCCAGCATGATGACGCCCAAGGCCAGGCAGACAGCGGTTATGTTAATGCGTGTAAACAACATACCGGGTCAGCCGATCTGAGACAGGCGCAGCAGACGCTTGGTATCCCGGTACAGCCCCTCGCCATCCTGTCCCGGCGGATAGAACAGCACCCAGTTGCCATGCGGGTCAATGAGATAGACCGTGCCGGGCTGTCCCGCGGCATGCGCCTCGATCATCGTCACCAGCGGTTCCAGCTCGCCGCTATAGATCTCGAGTGCCGGCTGATCCTCGAATTTGGGCATGGCTCCGCCGACCAGCAGCACACGCTGCACCCGATCACGCTTCTTGTGCAACAGGGCCCGGATCTGCCGGGTCTTCTGCAACCCTTCCCTGCATGCAGCGCCGCACTCCGCTGGCGCCACCTGCAGATAGGTCCATTTCTCCCGCAGCACCTGGTCACTGGTGGTGTGGCCATCCGCACCATTCAATTCGAGTGCCGGCAGCGGTTGTACCGGATCCAGCAGCTCTCCCTTGTTGGCGCTGTCGCTGGAATCCAGCCCGTGCAGACCAAAATAGAGAATGTAGGATGCAGCCACGGGAATGATGAACAGCAGAAAGATGCTGATCAGCTTGATGCGCCCCAGGGTACGTTTGTTCATCGCATGCGTTTCAGGTTGATGATCAGAAAGATGGTGATGGCGGCCAGCGCCATCGCGAACCATTGCACCGCGTAGCCGTAATGGCGCATGGGCGGCATGCCGACCCGTGCCTGCCAATGGCGCTCGAAACCATGCGGTCGATCGGCATCGAGCAACAACAGCCCGTTGGCGACGGGTGCGGAGTACAGACAGCGTATGGTGTCGATGGACGGGTAGTTGAGCACCCGTGGCCAGCTATCGGCATCGCAGACCGGCGCACTGCCAAGCCGCATGCCGGGCTGCGGCAGGTCTTTCAACAAGCCCGACACCACCACTTCATCCCGGGGCGCAGGTGGATGCGGCGGCTGGCTGCGCCCGCCGGGTCCGAGTGGGATCCAGCCACGATCAACCAGCAGACGCAGCCCGTCGGCCAGCACTAACGGCGTCCAGACATTGTAACCAACCTCACCCGCACGCTCGTCATGCACCTGATTGTCCAGGAGGATCTGATGTTCGCCATCATAATGACCCGGGACGCGAAAGCGGCGCCCATACAGAGCCGCGAAGTCCGGTGTTTCCATCTGCTGCAGGGTATCGAGCAACGACACCGGCACTGTTTGGTGTGCACTGGCCCGTTGCGTTAGCATGCTGGCCTTGGCCTGACCACGCTGGATTTGCCAGATACCGGCGGCGGCAAAAACCGTGACGCCCGCCAGAACAAGGATCACGCCCCACCATGGCGGTCTGAACCGGTACCTGCCTATGCGCATATGAGCACAACCATCATCATCGTCTTTCTCATCGCCATTCTGGTATCGCTGGGATCTGGCCTGTTCTTCCTGGTGCGGGACTCAAGCGATGAGGATCGTACCGTCCGCGCCCTGACGTGGCGCATCGCGCTGTCGCTGGCGCTGATCATTTTTCTGGTGATCGCCTATTTCGCCGGCTGGATTCACCCGCACGGCGTGTAACTCCGGAGCACTCTGCTGCGGCCCCGCAGCCGACCGCAATGGCCGGCCTGCCGAGCACCGGCTCAGAGCACGTAGACGAAGATGAACAGAACCAGCCACACGACGTCGACGAAGTGCCAGTACCAGGACACGGCCTCGAAGCCGAAATGGTCGTCAGAGCTGAAGTGACCCTTGAGCGAGCGCAGCAGAATGACCGACAACATGATGGTGCCGAGCGTCACGTGGGCACCGTGGAAGCCAGTCAGCATGAAGAAGGTCGAGCCGTAGACGCCAGAGCCCAGTGTCAGGCCCAGCTCCTTGTAGGCTTCGATGTACTCGGTGGCCTGACAGAACAGGAAGGTCACCGCCAGCAGCACGGTTGCCGCCAGGCCGAGAATCAGCTTGAAGCGGTTGTTCTCCTTGATGCCCCAGTGCGCGACAGTGACCGTGATGGACGAGGTCAGCAACAGCAGCGTGTTAATTAGCGGCAGTTCCCACGCCGAAACCGTGGCGAACTCGCCGCCGACATTGGCCGGGCCGTTGCTTGGCCAGCCGCCTTCGAATTGTGGCCACAGGTAGAAATGCGTGAAGAACTCGTTGCCTTCTCCCGACAACCACGGCACGGCATAGATGCGGATATAGAACAGGGCACCGAAGAAGGCGCCAAAGAACATGACCTCGGAGAATATGAACCAGCTCATGGCGAAGCGGAAGGCCATGTCTTCCTGCTTGCGGTACATGCCGGCGAGGCTTTCGTTGATGACGCCCCGGAACCACACGAATGCCATGCTGAAGACCATCAGCACGCCCAGATAGAAGACGTAGCGGCCGATATCCGAACCATTCATCCAGATGGAGGCTCCCACCAGCATGACAATCAGCGAGGCCGTCATCATGAACGGCCAGGGGACCGGTGTGGGTACGAAGTAGCTGCTACTGTGTTCTTCGGTGGTTTGCGTGGCCATATCGAGCTGAATCCTGGACATCCTGTTTGGCGTTTATCGAACCGGGCCGGACGCATCCGGCCCGGGAATCTTCATCGGGCTGCCATCTCAAAGAAGGAGACGATATAGAAGAACAGTGCCACGCCTAGCAGGGCCAGCGCCAGCAGTATGTTCTTGCGTCGCTGTGACATCAGACCATCTCGCTTTCTTCAAACTTGGGCGGTGTTTCGAACGTATGGTACGGCGCCGGAGACGGCACCGTCCATTCCAGTCCATGCGCACCTTCCCAGACCCGGCCGGTGGCCTTTTTGCCAGCGCCGCTCATGCAGATGATCATGTTGTACAGGAATGCGAACTGACCGATGAAGAACATGAAGGCGCCAACCGTTGACACCATGTTGAAGTCGGTGAACTGGATCGAATAGTCGGGAATCCGCCGCGGCATGCCGGCCAGGCCGAGGAAGTGCTGTGGAAAGAACAGCACATTAATCCAGATCGCGCTCCACCAGAAGTGGAATTTACCCAGCTTTTCGTTGTACATCACGCCGGTCCATTTCGGAATCCAGTAGTAAATGGCGGCAATGATGGAGAACAGTGCACCAGGTACCAGCACATAGTGGAAGTGCGCAACAATAAAGTACGTGTCGTGATACTGGAAGTCGACCGGCGTGAGCGCCATCATGAGGCCGGAAAAACCGCCGATGCTGAACATGACCACGAAGCCGAGCGACCACAGCATAGGCGTTTCGAAGGTCATGGAGCCACGCCACATGGTGGCCACCCAGTTGAATACCTTCACGCCGGTGGGTACGGAAATCAGCATGGTGGCGAACATGAAGAACAGTTCGGCCGGCACCGGCATGCCGACGGCGAACATGTGGTGCGCCCACACGATGCAGCTGAGAAAGCCGATGCAGGCCAGTGCATAGATCATGGATTCGCGCCCGAACAGCTTTTTGCGGGCAAAGGTCGGGATGATCATCGAGACAATCCCGAATGCTGGCAGAATCATGATATAGACCTCGGGGTGACCGAAGAACCAGAAGATGTGCTGGTAGAGAATCGGGTCGCCACCGCCGCTGGCGCTGAAGAATGTGGTGCCGAAGAAATGGTCGGTCAGCACCATGGTCACGGCGCCGGCCAGCACCGGCAGCGTCACTAGCAGCAGATAGGCCGTGATCAGCCAGGCCCAGGGAAACAGCGGCATTTTGAGCAGTGACATGCCGGGCGTGCGCATGTTCAGAATGGTGACGATGATGTTGATCGCCCCGGTAATGGAGGAAATACCCATCAGGTGAATAGCGAAGATCAGGAACGGCAAAGCCATGCCCGTTTGTATGATCAAGGGCGGATAACTGGTCCAGCCGGCAGCCGGTGCACCGCCGGTCATGAACAGCGTGCTCAGCAGCATGGCGAAGGCAAACGGCAGAATCCAGAAACCCCAGTTGTTGACCCGCGGCAGAGCCAGATCAGCGCAGCCGATGGTCATCGGCACCATCCAGTTCGCCAGGCCGACGAATGCCGGCATGATGACCCCGAAGATCATGACCAGGCCGTGCAAGGTGACAATCTGATTGAAGAATGCCGGGTCGGCGAATTGAATGCCGGGTTCGAACAGCTCGGCGCGAATGAGCAGCGACATGAGGCCGCCGATCACTGCCATCATTCCGGAGAAACACAGATACAGCGTGCCCAGATCCTTGTGATTGGTGGTAGTGATCCAGCGCATGATCCACTTGCCGACCCCGTCCTGCAACGTCACCGGCCCGTGATCATGTTCCTCATGGACTGTCTCGGGATGCACTGTACTCATGGTTCTACTCCTGACCGCTGTTCGGGGCGGACAACTTTATCTCAAACTCTCGACTTCGGCAGGCTGCACGATGTCACCGCTATCGTTGCCGAAAGCGTTGCGTTCATAGGTGGTCACCGCGGCGATTTCCTCGTTGCTCAGCATGTCGGCGTATGCCGGCATGGCACCTGCACCATTCAGAATCTGGCCGACATGCTCCTCGACCGGGCCGCTGGTTACAACCGGATTGTCTGCCAGTGCCGGGAAGGTGTCGCCGACGCCGCTGCCGTCATCCTGATGACAGGCAGCGCAGATGTTGCCATAAACCTTCTCGCCGAGTGCCATCAGGTCGTCCTCGGACATATCCTCGGCGTCACCGGACTCATCCTCGGCCGTGCTCTCGGCGGCATCGTCCGCGCCTTCCTCCTGATCATCGTCATCAGCGCTTTCGGCCTCGTCACCATCATCCGGCTGTGATTGATCATTCGCACTGTCGCTGGCCGCTTCCCCGTTATCCCCGGCGTTGCCGGTCTTTTGCGCCACCCAGTCGTCGAATTCATCCTCCTGCACAACCTCGACAACGATGGGCATGTAGGCATGCCCGCGGCCGCACAACTCCGCGCACTGCCCCCGGTAAATGCCGGTTTCATTGGCATTGATCCAGATTTCGTTGATATAGCCCGGCACGGCATCCTTCTTGCCGGACAGCTCCGGCACCCACCAGGAGTGGATCACGTCACCCGAAGTGATCAGCAAACGCACCTTCTGGCCCTTGGGAATGACAACGCGATTGTCGACTTCGAGCAGATAGTTGTCGACTTCATCCGGCTGGATTGAATTGAACGCTCGCGCGCGCATGCTCTCGTCATCCAGGCGGCTGTAGAAATGCACGCCGGATTCGACGTATTCATATTCCCACAGCCACTGATAACCCGTGACGCGAATCGACATGTCCGGATTGTCCGTGTCCTCGAGCTTGACCAGCGTGCCGGCAGCGGGAATGGCAACGCCGATCAGAATGAGAAACGGTATCGTCGTCCAGATGACCTCGACGAGCGTGTTCTCGTGGAAGTGGGATGGCTTGTAGCCCTTTGCCTCGCGTGATTTGCGGTGGCGAATGACGGAGTACAGCATGGTGCCGAAAACGCCGACACCCAGCACCACGCAAATCCAGAAAATCAGCATGTGGAGGTTCCACACCTCCAGTGTCATGTCGGTTACGCCCTTGGGCATATTGAGATCCCATGCGGCATGGGCGGGTGCCACGAACACCGCCGCCAGCAAGGCCACCGCGCGGGATACAGTACTGGTTTTCTTCATATCCATTCTCTAAAAACAACGCCTTCAGCAGCAATCAATCACGCGTCCGATGCCGGATCCAGTACCGGAGCTCGAACCCATTTCCTGAGCCTGCCGGCGACCTCCGCTCGTTCCTCGTCGGTCAGGCAACGCCCGAGTTCACAGCCTCGTCCGGAACGCGTGACCAGCAGCCTGGACGGCGCGTTGCGCCCTCTCCCGGCGAGCAGTTGGACCTGCGTCAGCAAACGTGGAAATGCCCAATGCCTCTCCGGTCTGCCGCGACCCGCATCGACCTCGATTGTATCTTCGTATACGGAAACGACCTCACGATAACCGTTGTCACGAATGCTCAGGTACAAACCGGCACCGAGCACCCCCATTTCCAGTGCGATGAATGGCAGCACCAGCCACAACACTTGCCAGGCAACCATGGCGGCAACAATGATCGACATGCCACATATGCCGATGAAGAACCATTGTGCCTGGCCTACTGACATCGACCCATTGGGAGCGATTACAAGCTGGCGTGCAGGCTTGCCATTGGCTGATTGCTCGGCCATCTCACACGACCTCCGAGGCGCAGTCTATGGCAACCGGTAGTGGTCTGACAAACGCCATTACTGCACCGCATCACGGGGTTCAACCGCTTAGACTAACTGATTTCGGTCAAATATCGTACCCCCGATTCGTGCCTGCTTCCGTTCTCGGACGGCCGCTGGCGGGCTTCGTGGGCATTTTTGCCTGATGTTGTGGCGCCCTCTGCATGTGCGGCAATTCCGCACAGACCGGACATGCCGTAGGCTTTGACATGAGGCGGCGACAGCAGTGCACATGGCTGCGTCGGTGTCGTGTCCGCCCCGGCTGCAGCGATTGATACCAGACATGATGAATGTAAACAGAAAATTGCTATCCAGTTGGCGGAATGGGATCTACACAATGGCGTTTGCGCCACGCTGCATCCTGTGCCACGTCCCGGCAACGCTCGAACTGGACTTGTGTACCGAGTGCCGCGCGGAACTGCCGCGCCAGACCCGTGCCTGTCGATACTGTGCATTGACCCTGTCTGCCGGCAGCGATACGGACTGCTGCCCGTCGTGTCTGCGCGGGCCGCCATTCGATGTCGCCCATGCGGCATTCATGTACGACATGCCGATCGACTGGCTGATCACGCGCCTGAAGTTTCAGGACCGGCTGTCGCATGCGCGCATTCTGGGCACTCTGCTGGCTGCGCATCTGGCCAGCGAAGCCTGTCGACCGCCGGACTGCATCGTACCGGTGCCCCTGCACAAGAAGCGCTATCGCCAGCGCGGCTTCAATCAGGCGGCGTTGCTGGCACAGGTCGTCGGCCGGCTTCTCGATCGCCCTGTCGAGCCCGGGCTGGCGCAACGCGTGCGCGCGACCGAGCCACAAATGGCGTTGCCCGCCGCGGCCCGGGCCCGTAACGTGCGCCGGGCATTCACGGCCAGCCGCCGCTGTGCGGGGCGCGATATCGCCATTGTCGATGACGTCGTCACCACCGGGCACACGACGCGCGCCCTGGCCGACGCGCTGCGGCGTCAGGGCGCGCGTACCATCCAGCTCTGGTGTGCAGCACGGGCCTGAGCAGCCGGCCCGCGTCAGTGGCGCAGCTCGCGAAATGCCTCCGCGATATAGTCGGCCATGACTTCACTGGCCGGCCCGGCGCCACTGCGCCGCACCAGCGCGATGCGATAATCCCCCAGCGGTGGCAGGCCGGCGTCTTCATCGAGGATATGCAGCGGCGCCTGCACCAGACTGGCCGGAAATGGCGCCACGGCCAGATCCGCCAGTAGCGCCGCCTCCTGACCGGCGCAATGCTCACTCATGTAGACGACCCGATAATCCATGCCGATCCTGTCGAGCGCTGTCATCGCCATTTCGCGCCAGCGACAGCCATCCCGCGCCACGGCCAGCGGCAGCGGCTCGCGCTGTGCGGCGACGCCGCCACGCAGCCCGACCCATACCAGCGGCTCGGAGTGCACGATCTCGCCCGGCACCGGCGCCTTGTCCTGCCTGCCCACGGTGATCAGCACCAGGTCCAGCGCCGCCCTGCCCTGGCGCCGCAGCAGACTGGTGCTGCGCCCGGTCACCACCTCCACCTGCACGGCCGGATGAGAGCGCGCCAGCTGCGCCAGCGCATGCGGCAGGATGCGCGTGCCGACATCATCCGGCGTGCCGACACGCACCGTGCCTTCAAGCACCGGCGTCAGGAAGCGCGATACCGCCTCCTCGTTGAGCCGCAGCATGCGCCGCCCATAGCCGAGCAGCAGCTCGCCCTCGGGAGTCGGTATCACACGGCGCGCTTCGCGCACGAGCAGCGTCTCGTCCAGCGTCTCCTCCAGGCGTTTGATCTGCATGCTCAATGCCGAGGGTGTGCGAAACAGGCGCGGCGCGGCACGGCTGAAACTGCCGCATTCGACAATTGTCACGAAACTGTGCAGGACATCGATATCAAGTAGTGGCGCGGCGCTGGACAGGCTTCCGGGGGCAGTTATCGGCATGGCCGATTACCTTTCAATTTAATTTAACGATCGGTGCAATATTTTGCGATTGATTAAATATGGTATCACCCCCATCCTATGTAACAAGCCACCCGCAATGGCGATTACAACAGCCTGACCAGCGCCGCTGACAAGGCGGCAGGAGCATGACCATGAAAGCCTTTTCGAAGATTTCTCGTCGCGGCTTCCGTACCTACGGTGCCCACGAGTTCGCCCCGGCCCACACGGCCGGCAACCCCGGCCGCAACCAGCGTCGGCAGATGCGCAAATTGTTGCGCTGCGATGACCGCACGCTGGCGGACATGGGTTTCACCAGATCCGGCATCCGGCGTGCACTGAGCATGCCGCGCCATGCCGGCACCCACACCGGGACCAATAACATCCATCAACAGATCATGCACCCGGAACAGGCCGGACTCCGCCTGTAAGGGCATGATCCCGCCTCTACGCCCCGGACCGGAATGCTCCCCGGTCCGGGGTTTTTCATTGCCGCGCCAGCAGGCTCATACGCTGGCGTAATTCTCCATCGCTCCGGCCCAGCGTTCAATCAGCCGTTGTGCAGCCTCCGGGGCGCTGCCGAGCACTTCATCCGCGCACTGCAACGCCCGTTCCGCCAGCGCCGCATCGCGTACCAGATCGGCAATGCGGAAATCGGCCATGCCGGTCTGGCGCGTGCCCAGCACTTCGCCCGGTCCGCGCAGATCCAGATCCGCCTGCGCAATGGCGAAGCCGTCATTGGTTGCGCGCAATGTGGCCAGCCGCTTGCGCGCCATGGCCGACAACGGCGGCTGGTAGAGCAGCACGCAGTGACTCGCCACGGCACCGCGGCCCACGCGGCCACGCAACTGATGCAACTGCGCCAGACCCAGGCGCTCGGCATTGTCGATGATCATCAGTGAAGCATTGGGTACATCAACACCCACTTCGATCACCGTGGTCGCTACCAGCACGTCGGTGCGCTGTTCTTTGAATGCCATCATGGCGCGTTGCTTGTCGCTGCCGCGCATGCGGCCGTGCGTCAGGCCGATGCGCGCGTGCACCAGTGTATCCGCCAGCACTTCGGCAGTGGCCTCGGCCGCCTGCGCTTCCAGTTTCTCACTGTCCTCGACCAGCGTGCAGACCCAGTACACCTGCCGCCCTGTGCGCACCACACGGTCGATGCGCTCGATGATTTCCTCGCGGCGATTGTCGGGTATCGCCACGGTGGTCACCGGCGTGCGGCCGGGCGGCAATTCATCGATCACCGAGGTATCCAGATCAGCATACGCGCTCATCGCCAGCGTGCGCGGGATCGGTGTCGCCGTCATGATCAGCTGGTGGGTGACAACGCCGGCATCGTGCGCCTTGTTGCGCAGCGCCAGGCGCTGGTCGACACCGAAGCGGTGCTGTTCGTCGATCACGCACAGGCCGAGACGACCAATGCGCGTGGCATCCTGAAACAGCGCATGGGTGCCCACCACCACGCCGGGTGTGCCAGCTTCCAGCGCCGCCAGCGCGTCGCTGTCCTGGCCATTTCTGCCGGTCAGCAGCCATACCGGCACGGCCAGCGGCTCCAGCCACTGCAGCAGGCTGGCGTGATGCTGCTCGGCGAGCAATTCCGTCGGTGCCATGAAGGCCGTCTGCCAGCCTGACGACGCCGCGACCACCGCGGCAGCAGCGGCCACCACGGTCTTGCCAGAGCCGACATCACCCTGCAGCAACCGCAGCATGGGCGTCTGTTGCGCCATGTCATGCAGAATCTCTTCAATGACGCGGTGCTGGGCATGGGTTGGCTCGAAGCCCAATTGCCGCTGCAGGCGTTCCACAGCCGCCGCAGCAGCCAGTGCCGGTGCGTACGCCTGCCTGATGCGGCGCCGCCGGGTGTGCAGTGCCAGCTGATGTCCCAGCAGCTCCTCGAAGGCCAGCCGCGCCACGGCCGGGTGGTTGCCGTCGACCAGTGCATGCAGGTCGATATCCGGGCCCGGTCTGTGCAGACACCAGAGCGCCCGGGAAGCACTCCAGCCGTCGCAGCCATCCTGCAGCGACTGCGGCATGTGCTCTGGCCAGAAATCGGCTTCCTGCAACAAAGCCAGCGCCTGATCGATCGTCCTGCGCAACCGGGTTTGGCTCAGACCGGCCGTGGTCGGATACACCGGCCGCAATTCGGGCGTGAAGGCCTCGCCCTCGGCGCGATTGTCCACGATGCGGTATTCCGGATGCACCATTTCGGGTCCGTAGAGGCCGGCCCGCACTTCGCCGAACAGGCGCAGCCACGCGCCGGCCACCAGCCGCTGCTGCTGCGCCATGCTGAAATGAAACAGACGCACCCACAGGCGTGCATTGCCGTCGCTGGCAGTCAGCAGCAGACTGCGCCGGCTCGTGTAGCGCACTTCGGCCGCTTCTATGCGGACCACGGCCAGCGCCTGCTCCTGGGCACGCATGGCGGCAACCGGTGTCAGCCGCGTGCGATCCTCGTAGCGCAGTGGTCGGTGCAGCAGCAGATCACCGACGCAGTGGATGCCCAGGGTGGCGAGTTTCGTCGCCAGTTTCGGGCCGATGCCGGTCAGCCGGGTGCATTCATCCGCAGCGCGCACGGCGCCGCGCTGTGTAGTCATGGCGATGCTCGCAAGACTCCGGTTCGCAGCGGAAAAGCATCAATCCAGCACGACAATGGCATCAATCTCGACGCCGGCATCCTTGGGCAGGGCTGCCACGCCGAACGCCACGCGTGCCGGATACGGCTCGTCGAAATGCCGCGCCATGACCTCGTTGATGCGGGCATAATCGCCCATGTCGGTCATGTAAATCGTCACCCGCGCCACATCGGCAAGACTGCCGCCCGCGGCCGTTGCCACTGCGGCCAGATTCGTGAAGGCCTGCTCGGCACGCGCCTCGATATCGCCGGCGACCAGTTCCTGGGTGGCCGGGTCGATCGGAATCTGACCGGATATGTAGACCGTATTGCCGCAACGCACGGCCTGGGAGTACGGCCCGATTGCACCGGGCGCCTGGTCGGTCTCGATGATCTGACGGGAAGCTGTCATGGCAAATCCTTCTGAATAGTGAAACGGACCCGGATTATTTCATATTTTGCCGACTCAGCAACGCTCGACCTTCTCGACCACATTGAGTCGGCGCAGCCGGCGGATCATGTTGGCCAGATGGCGTCGGTCACGCACCTGAACCAGAAAACGCATGGTGGTCAGCACATCGCCACGCTCGGGGAAGGTCACATGCTCGATGTTGCAGCCGCCGTCATCGAATTTCGCCGTCAGCGTGGCCAGCACACCGCGCTCGTTGCGGGCAGTGACCCGCATTCCCACATCGAAATCGCCGCTGACCTCCTCGGCCCAGGTCAATTCAACGCGGTCTGCGGAGGGTGATTTGCGGGCGCTGTAGCTGCACCCGAAACGATGCACCACCAGACCGCGCCCCATGCTGACCTGGCCGTGAATGGCATCACCGGGTACCGGATGACAGCACTTGCCGTATTCGACCACCAGCCCTTCCGTGCCTTCGACTTCCAGCGGTTTCGCGTGCTGGCTATTCGTCGCCGGTGCATCGGTAGTCAGGAAGTGCCGCGCCACCAGTGGTGCCAGGCGATTGCCGAGACCGATCTCGGCATACAGCGTACGCAGATCATCCACTTCCATTTCCGCGAGGCCGCGATCAACATCCGCGCGCGATAGCTTGCGCAGCGACAGGCCGAGATTGGTCAATGCCTTGTCCAGCAGACGCTGGCCCAGACGCTCGGCCTTGTCGGCGCGCTGGTTCTTGAGGAACTTGCGCACGCCGGTGCGCGCCTTGCCGGTTTTCAGGAAATGCAGCCAGGCGGCATTGGGCCGGGCATGCCTGGCGGTGATGATGTCCACCGTCTGGCCCGATTCCAGTTGGCTGTTGAGCGGCGCCAGGTGATTGTCGATGCGCGCGGCCACGCAGCGGTTGCCCAGTTCGGTATGCACCGCATAGGCGAAATCGACGCAGGTCGCGCCCTTGGGCATGGCGATGATCCGCCCCTTGGGCGTGAATACATAGACTTCGTCCGGAAACAGATCCATGCGCAGGCTGTCGACGAATGCCTGCGAGTCGCGTTCATCGCTGTTCATCTCCGCCAAATTGCTCAGCCAGCTTTCGGCATTGGTGCTGCCGAGCTGTGCAGACGGATCGCCCAGCTTGTAATTCCAGTGTGCCGCCACGCCACGTTCGGCAATCTGTTCCATGTCTTGTGTACGGATCTGCACCTCGAACTTGAGGCCGCCGCGCGCCATCAGCGTGGTGTGCAGAGACTGGTAGCCATTCAGTTTCGGGTTGGCGATGAAGTCGTTGAACTGCTCCGTGATGGGCTGGTATTGATGGTGCACGATGCCCAGCGTGCGGTAGCACTCGTCGACGGTTTCGGTAATGACGCGCACACCGTACAGATCCAGCACTTCCAGAAACTGGCGCCGCTTTTCCTGCATCTTGCGGTAGATGCTGTACAGGTTCTTGCGCCGCCCCTTGACCGAGGCATGAATACCCTCAGCCGCGAGCGCGCGGGCCAGCGTCTCCTCGATTTCGCGCAGCAGACTGCGACGGTCGCCGGCAACGGAACGGCTGGCGCGCTTGAGCACGTCGTAGCGATTCGGATACAGATTCTTGAAACCCAGCTCCTCGAGCTCCTCGCGAACGCTGTTGATGCCCAGGCGACGTGCCACCGGCGCATAGATGTCCAGCGTCTCGCGCGCCACCCGACTGCGCTTTTCCTGCTTGGCGCCGGACAGTGTGCGCATGTTGTGCAGACGATCCGCCAGCTTGACCAGAATGACGCGGATGTCGCGTGTCATGGCCAGCATCAGGCGACGCATGTTCTCCGCCTGCGCTTCCATGCGGCTGTGGAATTGGGCGCGATCGAGCTTGCTCACGCCATCCACGACATAGGCCACATCCGCGCCGAAACGCCGTTCCACCTCGTCGCGGGCGGCATCGGTATCCTCGATGACGTCATGCAGAATGGCGGCGACCAGTGTTGTTGCGTCCAGCCGCATGTCGGCGAGAATGCGGGCCACCGCCAGTGGATGGAAGATGTAGGGCTCGCCGGTCTGGCGGAACTGGCCGCGGTGCTTGGCTTCGCCAAACTCGTAGGCGGCTCGCACCTGGGCGATTTCATCCGCCGGCAGGTATTGCTCCAGTTGCTCGACCAGCGTGTCGATGCCGAACTCGCGCGAGATGCGCGAAGTTCGCAGTGCAGTCTGAATGCGATTGATGCTGCTGGGTAGCTCCATGCATCAAGATTACTGTGAATGACGCTGTTTCACAATTATCTGCATGCGCGCCTCACCATGGAATTCGGGCGCCGGAAACAACAAGGCCGCCACGCATCACGCGCAGCGGCCCGGGAGCCTGCAGACGGCACAGGCCGCCACAGGGTCGACGGCGCTTACTTGCCGTCCAGGTTCTTGATGTCGTCCACCTGACCGGCCAGGCCGGCTTCGGCGATATCCTCGGCCTCTTCCGGCGGCGGCGTGGGTGTTTCCATGCCGGCGGCCACCGGCGGCAGTTCGGCCTCCTGCAGGATGCTCGGATCAACATGACCTTCCGCGATCTCGCGCAGCGCCATGACGGTGGGCTTGTCGTCATCCCAGTCGACGTAGGCATTCGCGCCGCGTGCGAGTTGCCGGGCGCGCTTGGCGCCAACCGCGGCCAGCTCGAACTTGTTGTCAATCCGCCCCATGCAGTCTTCGACCGTGACTCGTGCCATGTCCTAATCTCGTCGTGTCCGTCAAGAATCAGACGGATGATTATAACGCTTCCGCCTCGCCCTGCCCAGTCTTGCCCTGCCGGAAGATGCGCTCGATCGCCGCCAGTGCCTCATCAAATCGATCATTGACCACTCGGTGGTCGTACGCATCGGCGCGCGTCATTTCATCGTGCGCGCCCGCAAGACGCCGGGCAATGCTCTGTTCATCCTCCGAGCCGCGCGCCCGCAGGCGCTGTTCCAGCGTCTCCAGGCTAGGTGGCTCGATGAAGATCAGCACGGCATCGGCAGCCCGCTCGCGCACCTGTAGGGCACTCTGCCAGTCGATATCGAGCATGACATCGTGACCAGCGGCCAGCCAGTGTTCCGTTTCGCCGCGGGCCGTGCCGTAGAAACGGTCGAACACGCGTGCATGTTCCAGAAAATCGCCGGCAGCAATCATGTCGCGAAAACGCTGTTCGGTGACGAAATGATAATCGACACCATCCCGCTCTTCCGGGCGCGGCGCCCGCGTCGTGTAGGAAATGGAAAAGCGGATGCGGTGACCATCGCCTCGCAGACGCTTGATCAACGCATGCGTCAGGCTGGTCTTGCCGGCTCCGGACGGTGCGGAGACGACATACAGGCGGCCACGGTGATTGCGTGATTGCGACATTCAACCATCTTTTCCCGACTTGCCGGGATGCATTCGAACTCGACTTTGCGCGCAGCGCTGCGCATCACGACATCTGCCGGAAAGTGAATGGGCACGCTTTCCACATATGTATTGCCTTGACCGTGCAACGCTCGCCGCCAGAGCTGTCAGCATATACTTTGCACTGGTTCGATCACAAGCACGATGGCCTGTGTCCGCTGGCCGCGGGTATTGCGGCAAAGCACAAACTGTGGCACTAGAACTGGCCAGTGCGCATGGCTGTCGCGGATCGGAGGCAGGCAGCGCGGGGCGCTGTTCCATCCGGCCGTCGGGTTACTGCCTGCGCAAGTCTCATTCAATATTCTGCACCTGCTCACGCATCTGCTCGATCAGCACCTTCATTTCCATGACGTGGTCGGTCAGGGCGGTGTCCTGTGCCTTCGACCCCAGGGTGTTGGCTTCGCGGTTGAATTCCTGCATGAGGAAGTCCAGCCGTCGGCCGATCGGCTCATCCGTGTCCAGGGCATCCTCGAGCGCCTGGATATGGCTGCGCACCCGGTCGAGTTCCTCGCTCACGTCCATGCGCTGGGCCACGAACAACATTTCCTGCTCCAGGCGCGCGGGATCGGTTTCGACATCGAGTTCCTCGAGGCGCGCTCGCATCTTGTCGTACCACGCTCGGCGCACTTCCGGCAGGCGCTGCGCGGCACTGTCGACATGCTCGCCGAGGCGTGCTGCGCGATCGCGCAGCAGACCGGCCAGCCGCTCGCCCTCTTCCGCACGCATGCTCTGCAGATCGACCAGCAGCGGCTGCAATGCATCCAGTGCGTCGTGCTGCAATGTTTCCACATCCGGTTGCGTTTCGTGCTGGATGCCGGGGTATTTGAGCATTTCCAGCTGATCCGGCGCGCGGCTGCCGGGCACGGTGGCATGAAGGGTCTCGAGCGCCTCGGCCAGGGCCCGAAGCCGTTCGCGATCGATTTCGATCACCTCTTCAGCGGCGCCGCCTTCCAGACGTGCATTGAGTTCAACCTTGCCGCGGGACAGCTGCGCGGAAACATGCTTGCGAATGGTCGGCTCCATGTCCCGCAGGACATCCGGCAGACGCAGCCGCAGATCCAGATAACGATGATTGACCGCGCGTATCTCCCAGGTCAGCGTGCCCCATGTGCCGGTGGCCTGGCTGCGCGCGAACCCTGTCATGCTGCGAGTCATGTATGTGCCTTGCTGTGGTGATGCTGCCATCGTCCATTATTGCACAGGCCGGCCTGCATTGACCCGCGGCCTTACGTCCGCAACCCGCTTCGCTGTTACACTTTCGCCAGTTCATCTTCCGATTTGCAGGACCATCATGACCCGACCCAGCGGCCGCCAACCCGACGAGTTGCGCCCGATCACAATGCAACGCGGTTTCACGACGAATGCCGCCGGTTCCGTGCTCATTTCCTTCGGCGACACGCGCGTGCTGTGCACCGCCAGCGTCGAGGAGCGCGTGCCGCCCTGGCTGCGCGGCACCGACCAGGGCTGGCTGACGGCCGAATACAGCATGCTGCCCGGCGCCACCGACACACGTGGTGCGCGCGAGGCCGCGCGCGGCAAGCAGAGCGGACGCACGGTCGAGATTCAGCGCCTGATCGGGCGCAGTCTGCGCGCGGTGATGGATCTGAGCGCGCTCGGCAGCCGCACGGTGACGCTGGACTGCGACGTGCTGCAAGCCGACGGCGGCACACGCACGGCGGCCATCACCGGCGCTTACGTGGCGCTGGTGGATGCCATGCGCAGCATGCCGCGCAGCGGCAAGGGGCAGTTGCGCAGCAACCCGATTCACGGCCAGATCGCCGCCGTATCGGTCGGCATTCATGATGGTACGCCGGTGCTGGATCTCGACTATGCCGAGGATTCGCAGGCCGAAACCGACATGAATGTAGTCATGAACGAGGCCGGCGGCTTCATCGAAATCCAGGGCACCGCGGAGGGCCATGCTTTCAGCGGCAGTGAACTGCAGGTATTGCTCGACCACGCCCGCAAGGGCATCGAGGAATTGCAGGCGGCGCAGCGCACGGCGCTGGAGGCGCACGCATGACCACCTGGGTACTGGCGTCCGACAATGCGGGCAAGCTGGCGGAACTGCGCGCCCTGCTGGCGCCGCTGGCGCTGACCGTCGTATCGCAGCGTGACTACGATGTGCCGGCCGCGGTCGAGGACGGGCCGGCCTTTGTCGACAATGCCCTGATCAAGGCCCGACACGCCACCGCCCTGACCGGCCTGCCTGCCATTGCCGACGATTCGGGACTGGCGGTCGATGCCCTCGACGGCGCGCCGGGCCCGCACTCGGCCCGTTATGCCGGTGCCCATGGCGACGATGCCGCCAACAACCGCAAGCTGCTGGACGCGCTCGCCAACGTGCCCGAGCCGGAGCGCGGCGCGGCGTTTCATTGTTGCATCGCGGCCGTGCGCTACGCCGGCGACCCGGCCCCCATCATCTGCCAGGGCATCTGGCGCGGCCGCATTCTGCACACGCCGCAGGGCGACAACGGCTTCGGCTACGACCCGCTGTTCTGGGTTGCAGCCGAACAGGCCAGCGCTGCCGAATTGACCGCAGAGCGCAAGAACCGCATCAGCCACCGCGGCCTGGCCATGGCGCAGCTGCAGGAGCGCCTGCGCCATCATGGCTGAAGCCACCGCATCCAGCGCCGCTGCCGCCGGCTCGCAGGCGGCTGCCATTCCGCTGGGCCTGTATGTGCACCTGCCGTGGTGCATGAAGAAATGCCCCTACTGCGACTTCAACTCGCACCCGCTGCACGGCGGTGTTCCGGAGCGGGCCTACACTGATGCGCTGCTCGCCGATCTCCGCCACGCCGTGCCGGTGCACGACGGCCGTCGCATCAGCAGCATCTTTTTCGGCGGCGGCACGCCGAGCCTGTTCTCGGCGTCCGCAATCGGGCGCATCATCGAAGCCGCCGCGGCCCGGCCGGGGCTGACCGACGACTGCGAGATCACGCTCGAGGCCAATCCGGGTGCCGCCGAACATGACCGCTTCCGTGCCTATCGCGATGCCGGCGTGAATCGCATATCGCTGGGCGTGCAGAGCCTGAACGACGACGCCCTGCAGCGGCTCGGACGCATACACGATGCCGCGGCGGCGCTCGCCGCCATCGATGCCGTGCGGGATGCCGGATTCCTGGCCCTGAACTGCGACCTGATGTTCGGCCTGCCGGGCCAGACATGCGCCACTGCGGCCGCCGATGTCGCCGGCATCATCGAGCGCATGCCGGCACACATCTCCTACTACCAGCTGACGCTGGAACCGGGCACGCCGTTCTACCATCGACCGCCGGAACGCCCCGACGACGACACCATCGCCGACATCTTCGCGCACAGCGCCGCCGCCCTGAGCGCTGCCGGCTATGCCCAGTACGAAGTCTCGGCCTGGGCGCAACCCGGGGCGCACTGCCGCCACAACAGCAATTACTGGTCGTTCGGCGATTATCTGGCGATCGGCGCCGGCGGCCATGCCAAGCTGACCGCAGCCGACGGCAGCATCACGCGCACGGCGCGTCAGCGCTGGCCGCGTGCCTACATGCAGGTGGCCGGCAGCAATGCCGCCATCGTCGAACACCGGCAACCAAACGCTGCAGAGCGCCTGTTCGAGTGCCTGCTCAACGGCTTGCGCCTGCGCCACGGCATCCGCCGCGCCCGTTTCGAGGCACGCACCGGCTTGTCCTGGGCACGCTTGCGGCAGTCCCTGACTGCCTCGATCGAGGACGGTCTGGTGTGCATGGACGCCACGTCACTGTGTGCCAGCGAGCGTGGCTGGTATTATCTGGATACGATACTCGCTCGCGTGCTGCCGGATGCTTGAACAGGAAACCAGCGTGACGTGCCCCTGGTGCCATGAACCGGTCAGCCTGCTGATCGACTGCACCGCGGGTGATCAGAGCTACGTCGAGGACTGCAGCGTCTGTTGCCAGCCCATCGTCGTCGACGTCCGGCTGTCGCTGGACGGCGACATTGCGGCCATCAGCGCACAGGCCGAAAACCGCTGATCACAGGCCATTGTCCGGTCGCAGTCCGCTCCGGCGAGTTCAACCTGCGGCTGATTCCGATCCAGCAAAGGTTGCGGATGACTGGCCCGGCCTCACCTGCAGTCAAAAGTGTCGGGCGGCATCGATGCTGCCGGGCTGGGCGTTCATAACTGGCTGGCACCGCGAGCCATCGGTATAATCGACCCCGCTGCGCTTCGCATGCAAGCGGATGCGAAGCGCGCAGCCGCGCGCGGTGCCGGATACAACACAACCGGCAGGCAGACACTATTCCTGCGCCCGACACGCCAGCCATTGCAGGGTGGTATACCTCGATACCAAAGGCAAGGATTCGGACGAGTCCTGCCACCACGACAGAGGCGACAACAAGACAACAGCAGGCACAAACGGAGTTTGTACTTATGACACAAGACGTTTTCGAGTTGACCAACCCGCAGGGCACCAGCGCACAATTGCCGGTTGTCGAAGGTACCGCCGGCACGCGCGCCATTGATGTCAGCAATCTGCGCTCGCAGCAAGGCGTGTTCACGTTCGACCCGGCCTTCACCGCCACCTGCAGCTGCCGCTCCGACATCACCCACATCGACGGCGAAAACGGCCTGCTCACCTATCGCGGCTACCCCATCGAGCAACTTGCCGAAAAATCGTCGTTCCTGGAAGTCTCCTATCTGCTGCTGTACGGAGAACTGCCCGATCAGACACAGCACGACGAGTTCGTGCAGGCCATCACCAATCACACCATGCTCAATCAGTCGCTGGTGAAGTTCTTCGACGGCTTTCACTATGATGCGCATCCGATGGCTATGCTGACCGGTATCGTCGGTTCGCTGTCGGCTTTCTACCACGACGCCACCGATATCCACGACCCGGCCCATCGCGATGTGTTCGCCCGCCGCATGATCGCCAAGATGCCGACCATTGCCGCCGGTGCCTACAAGCATTCCATCGGTCAGCCCAAGGTCGGGCCGCAGAATCATCTCGACTATGCATCCAACTTCCTGCGCATGATGTTCGCCGTGCCGGCGGAGGAGTTCAATGTCGACCCGATCGCTGCCAAGGCGCTCGATGTATTGTTCATCCTGCATGCGGATCACGAACAGAATGCCTCCACCACGACAGTGCGCGTCGCCGGCTCCACCGGCACCAACCCGTATGCTGCCATTTCCTCCGGCATCGCCGCGCTGTGGGGGCCGGCACACGGCGGCGCCAACGAGGCGGTCATCAACATGCTCAGTGAAGTGGGTGACATTTCGCAGGTCGGCAAATATGTGGACAAGGCCAAGGATCCGGACGATCCGTTCCGCCTGATGGGTTTCGGTCACCGCGTGTACAAGAACTTCGACCCGCGCGCCACCATCATTCGCGGTTACTGCCACCAGATCCTCGAACACTTCGGCATGCAGAACAACCAGTTGTTCGAGCTGGCGCTGGAGCTGGAGCGCATTGCACTGGAGGACGATTATTTCAAGGAACGCAAGCTGTATCCGAACGTCGATTTCTACTCCGGCATCATCTACCAGGCGCTGGGCATTCCGATCACCATGTTCACGCCTATGTTCGCCATCGCCCGCACCGTGGGCTGGGTGTCGCACTGGATGGAGATGATGGCAGATCCGGCCATGCGTATTTCCCGCCCGCGGCAGATCTACACCGGCAGTCCGGTGCGCGATTACGTCCATATCGCACAGCGTTGACACGGCATACTGGTTTGACCGGCGGCAAAGCGTGCCGCGAAGGTGTGCGATAGCGAGACTACCATGAAGGGAAAACCAGTCTGAATGGCCACCGGCGAGCATATCAACACCGCATGCGATGATCGGCACAAGGCAATCTGCCCCCAGTGCGACTGGGTCATGCAATTGGCACAGCCGCGTCCGGGACAGCTGGCACGCTGTCCGCGGTGCAACCATGTCGTCGCGCAGAGTTCGGCACACCGCATATCCGACGGCATGGGCTGGGCGCTGGCCGCGCTGATCCTGCTGCTGCTGGTTTTCGGTTTCGACTTTCTGGGCTTCGACACGCGCGGCATCGGTCACACTATGTCGTTCATTGATGCCATGCAGGTTCTTGCTACCCACGGCTACCCGATACTGGCTACGGTTTTCATCCTGACCACGGCCATCCTGCCCGGCCTGTTCCTGCTGGCCGTTGTCTACATGACGGGTGCTGCACAAAGAACGCGGTCGCTGCCCTTCGCCATTCCAGTGGCGCGCCTCGCCTGCAGCATTCGCATGTGGCTGATGAGTGACGTCTTCATCGTCGGCATCCTGGTGAGCCTGATCAAGATCGTATCCCTGGCAAGCATCAGCTTCGGTGCCTCATTCATGCTGTTCTGCCTATTTTCGCTGTTACTGCTGAAGACAATGAACACGCTTGAATGGGCGCAACTGTGGCGTGCCATTGCCGGCCCGGCGCGGATGCCCTCCGGATTGCGCACAGGCCGTACCGGCAGTGCCCAGCATGCCGCCCTGTGCAGCGCTTGTGGCGCCCCTTACGACACGCGTGGCGACTACCGTTGCCGACGCTGCGGTCGGCGCCACTGGCTGCAGCGCGTGTCGCGTCTGCAGCTGACCTGGGCCTTGTTGATCACGGCACTGCTGCTGTACATACCGGCTAACATCTACCCGATCATGGTCACGCGCACGCTTACCGGCAGCGAGGGTCAGACCATCGCCGGCGGCGTGCAATTCCTGATTGCCTCGGGATCCTGGCCGATCGCGCTGATCATCTTTCTGGCCAGCATCGTGGTGCCGCTGACCAAGATTGCGGCGCTGGCCTGGCTGTGCCTGTGCGGCCATTACGGCCTGCACCACGACAGCCGGGCACAAGCACGCCTGTATCGTGTCACCGAACTCATTGGCCGCTGGTCGATGATCGATGTCTTTGTCGTCACAGTACTGGCTGCACTGGTTCAGGCAGCGCCCCTGATGTCTGTTCGCCCGGGCCCAGCAGCCGTGCCATTCGCTGCCGTGGTCATCATCACCATGCTGGCAGCGGAAACCTTCGACACACACCTACTGTGGCAGCGAGGCGGTCGGCATGACTGAGCAGACACCCGACCAGGCAGTCGTACACCGGCGCCGCAGCCGCATCTCACCGGTCTGGCTGATTCCGGTTGCCGCCATCCTCATCGGTTGCTGGCTGGTGTATCAGAACTTCATTTCCCGCGGCCCCGAAATCACGCTGCTGCTGGACACGGCCGAGGGCCTGCAGGCCGACCGCACGCCGGTCAAGGTGCGTGACGTCGAAGTCGGCCACGTCAAGTCAGTGCGCCTGACCAACGACTATACCGGCGCCATCGCCGTGATTCAGATGAAGCCGGACACGGCTGACCTGCTGGCACCGGACAGCAGTTTCTGGGTCGTCAAACCGCGTATCGGCCGTCAGGGCATCAGCGGCCTGAACACCATCCTGTCGGGAGCCTACATCCAGTTGCGCCCCGGCAGTGATGGAGGGCCGGTGCACAAGTTCGAGGCGCTTGCCCACCCACCTGTCACCTCCACGGACGAACCCGGCATTTCCGTGCGGCTGACCAGCAGCTCTGACGAAGCCCTGAACGTGGGCGATCCGATCATCTACCAGGGCCAGTCGGTCGGCACCGTGGAAACGGCGGAATTCTCCACCGAACACGATCGCATGACCTATCGCCTGTTCATCAAGGCCCCGTACAGTGAAGTGGTGACGGATGTCACCCAGTTCTGGCTGCGTTCAGGCGTCAGTCTGCATGTCGATGCCGGTGGCATCAGCATTCAGACCGGCTCCCTGCAAAGCCTGCTCACCGGTGGCGTGACATTCGGCAGCCCGGATGACATCGAACCGGCGGAGCCGGTCGAGGATGACACCACGTTCAAGCTCTACGCCAGCCGCAAGGCAGCACGCGAGGATCGTTTCGAGCGCCACATTCCGTACCTGGTTCTGCTTGACGATTCCATTCGCGGCCTGAAGCCGGGCGCACCTGTGCTGTACCGCGGCATACGCATCGGCACCGTCCGGCACGCGCCCCATTTTACGCCCAACTATGAGGCTCCAGACAACGACTTCCGCATCCCGGTTCTGATCGATATCGAGCCGCAACGCGTCATGGACTGGGTCGACTGGAGCAACCAACAGTGGCGCGACAACATGGGGCTGTTCTTCGAGCACGGCCTGCGCGCCAGCATCCAGTCCGCCAATCTACTCACCGGTGCCATGCTCATCAGCCTGCACTTCACGGACACGGACGAGGAATACACCGCAAAACGGTTCGACGGCTATCCAGTACTGCCGAGTACGCCCGGCACCATCACCAACATCCAGCAGCAGATCTCCGATCTGCTCACGCAGCTCAATAAACTCGAACTGGATCAGGTATCCGGCGATCTACGCAGTACACTGGCGGATATCGACGCAGTGATCCGGAATCTGAACACGCTGCTGGAAGCCGAGGATACCCGGCAATTGCCCGGCGAATTCCGCGCTGCCATGGCGGCGCTGCGCCAAACCCTGTCATCCTATCGTCAAGGCACACCAGTGTATCGCGATCTGAGTCGCATGTTGCAGCAGTTCAACAACATTCTGACTGATCTCGAGCCTTTCGTGCGGACACTGAAGGAACAGCCGAACGCGCTGATCTTCGGCGCCGAAGACAAACAGGATCCCACCCCGCGGGCAAGACCATGATGACGCAAGCAATACGACTCGCTTCCCTGCCATGCCTGTGGCTTGTTGTGGTGCTGTCAGCCGGTTGTGTAGCCAGCTCCGGATCGACTGCATCTCTGTATCTGCTGGACCGTGAACCCGCCACAATAACTCCGAACACCGAAACGGATGACATGCGAGGCACACTGGCGCTGGCAGACATCCAATTGGCTGGTTTCCTGCGCCGCGGCGGCATCGTCTATCAGACGGACGCGAACCGCATTGTCATTGCCGGCAGCAATCGCTGGGCGGAACCGCTGGCCGATCAACTGCTGCGCAGACTGCGGCGCATGCTCGAACAGGCTCTGCCGCGCATGACCGTCCAGCCTGCGGGCGACGCGTCGGATGCCGATTACAAGTTGCTGATGCATGTCGAACGCTTTCAGGGCCAGTACGACGGCACAGCACGGATCAGCGGCCACTGGCGTCTGCTCGACGACGCTGCGCACACCATCGACAGGAGCGACTTCAGCCGCGCGACGGCATTGACCGATGACGGCTATGCGGCGCTGGTGCAGGCATTGGGCGAAGGCTGGGCGGCAGTCGAAAAGAATCTGGCGGACGCTGTCAGTGCGGCACTGCAACGCCATATCGCCGCATCCGGTTCTGTGTCAGCGCAGTAGCTCCCCGCGGCCGGTTGCCTCAGACACCCAGATAACGTCTGTGCAGATCGCCTGCGGCGCGAAAATGCGCCGTATCGCCCTGCCAGACGATGCGTCCCTTGTCGAGAATGTAGTGGCGATCGCAGATTTTCAACAATGCCTCGAGATGGGTATCGATGACCAGCAGCGACTGTCCCAGTGCACGCAACTGCCGCAGGCAGTGCCAGATATCGGCTCTAATCGCCGGCGCCAGCCCTTCAGTGGCCTCATCCAGGATCAGCAGCCGCGGGTTGGTGAGCAGCGCGCGGCCGATCGCCAGCATCTGCTGTTCGCCACCCGACAGCTGGTGGCCCATGTGGTGACGACGTGCCGCCAGGCGCGGAAACAGCGCCAGCACGCGGGCGAGAGTCCATTCCCCGCGGCATGCGGAGGCCAGCAGGTTCTCCCGCACCGTGAGATTGGCGAAGATCTGCCGGCCCTCGGGCACCAGACCAATGCCGCGTCTGGCGACACGATAAGGTGCCAGACCATCGATGCGCTGTCCGGCAAAGCGGATGACGCCGGCGCGTGGCGGCGTCATGCCCATGATGGAACGCACGGTGGTGGTCTTGCCCATGCCGTTGCGCCCCAGCAGGCTGACGGTTTCACCGGCAGCCACAGCCATCTCGACGCCAAACAGCACGCGGCTGCTGCCGTAGGCGGTTTCCACCCCCGCCAGCTCCAGCATCGCCGGCTGTGCCTGTGCCTTGTCCGTCATGCCCTCAGTCATCGGCCTTCGGCCAGATAGGCGGCCTGCACGGCCGGATCGGCACGCACCTCGGCCGCACTGCCCTGCGCGAGAATGGCGCCGTCGTCAAGCACCAGAACCCGATCAGCAAGTCGAAACACCGCGCTCATGTCGTGTTCCACCAGCAGAATGGCGTGCTCGGCGCGCAACTGTTCCAGCAGTGCCAGAATGATGTCCGCTTCCGCCGCGCCCATGCCGGCCAGCGGTTCGTCGAGCAGCAGTACCGCCGGCCGCGTAGCCAGTGCCATGGCAATTTCGAGCTGACGCTTCTGGCCATGGGCCAGTTCCCCGGCGCGGCGCGCCGCCAGCGGGGCCAGTGCCACCTGCTCCAGGGCATCATGTGCCGGCGCCAGCAGGCGGCGATCCCTGCCGGCATGGCGCCAGAAATGGAAATGGTGCCGCGCGCCGGCCTGTACCGCCGTGCAGACATTGTCCAATACGGTGAACTCCGGAAATATGGCGGTAATCTGGAAAGATCGCGCAATGCCGATGCGCGCCCGCTGCGCCATGCGCATGGCGGTGATATCCTCGCCGCGCAAGTAAATCCGACCGGCATCGGGCTGCAGCTCGCCGGACAGCTGTGCCAGCGCGGTGGTCTTGCCGGCGCCGTTCGGCCCGATCAGCGCCTGAATACGGCCCCGCTGCAAAGACAGCGACAGATCCCGGGTGGCAGTCAGGCCGCCAAAACGCTTGTGCAGGCCGCACGCCTGGAACAGTGACTGCGCCGGTTGTCGTGCAGCTGCGCTGTTCATGCCCGGTGCCCCGTCAGGCTGCCGTACAGGCCGCCGCGGAAGAACAGCACCACCAGCACCAGCACCGGCCCGAGAATGATCTGCCAGTGTTCGGTCAGGCTCACCAGGGATTCCTCGAACAGCAGCAGTGCGATGGCGCCGTAGATCGGCCCGATCAGGCTGGTCAGGCCGCCCAGCAGAACGATGACGATGAATTCTCCGGACACCGACCAGTGCATCAACCCCGGGCTGACATAGCCGGTGTGGTTGGCGATCAGCGCACCGGCGAGTCCGGTCAGGGCGCCGGAGATGACGAATGCCGTCAGCTTGTAGGCGTAGGTGCGATAACCCAGCGCGCGCATGCGCCGTTCGTTCTGGCGACAGCCCTGCAGTACTCGCCCGAAGCGCGAGTCGACAATGCGCGCCAGCAGCCACCAGGTGGCGAGCAACAGTCCCAGACACAGATAGTAGAAATATCTGCTGTCGGCCAGCAGATCGGCCCCGGCTACGGTATTGCGCAGCCAGATGGACAGTCCGGTCAGGCCGCCGTAGGTCGGCAGTGATACGAACAGATAGTAGATCATCTGACTGAACGCCAATGTGATCATGATGAAATAAATGCCGGACGTGCGCAGCGAAATGACCCCGACCAGCAGCGCGTACAGTCCGCCCACCGCCATAGCCAGCGGCCACACCAGCAACGCCTCGTTGCTGCCGGCCCAGCCGAATATCAGCGGCACATCCTGCATGTGGTGCATGCTCAGAATGCCGACGGTATAGCCACCGAGACCGAAGAAGGCGGCGTGGCCGAAACTCACCAGGCGCCCATAGCCCATGATGAAATCCAGTGCCAGCGCGGCCAGGGCATAGATCAGGGCATGGCTGAGCCGCGTGACGAGGTAGGTGTTGCCGGCCAGCGCAGCAGCCACCGGCACCAGCGCCAGCACTATCGGCAAGGCGGCGACCAGCACGGGTTGCAGGGCATTACGCGACACGGGTACCGAACAATCCCTGCGGGCGCATGGCAAGTACCGCCGCCATGACGATGTAGATCGCCATGGTGGCCAGCGATGTGCCGGCGCTGTCGGCAGCGGCCGGCGGCAGCCAGAGACCGAACAGTGTCGGCAGATAGGCCTGGCCGAGCGTGTCGACCACGCCGATCAGCAGTGCACCGACAACCGCGCCGCGGATCGAACCGATACCGCCGATGATGATGACCACGAATGTCATGATCAGTATGTTCTCCCCCATGCCGGCCTGAATGGCGATGAACGGCGCCGCAACCACCCCGGCCAGCCCCGCCAGCGCCGCACCGAGACCGAACACCAGCGTGTACAGCACCACGATATTGACGCCGAGTGCATTGATCATCATCCGATTGACGGCGCCGGCGCGAATGCGCATGCCCAGCCGCGTGCGCATGACCAGCACATACAGCAAGGCTGCCACGGCCACGCCCACGACCAGCACGGCCAGACGATAGGTCGGATACGGCACGCCGGGCAGCAGCGTGACCGTACCTGCCAGCCAGCTCGGCGGATCCATGCTCAGCGGCTGGCGTCCCCAGATCATGCGCACGGCTTCATTGAAGAACAGAATCAGTCCGAATGTTGCCAGCACCTGATCGAGATGCTCGCGCTGATACAGACGCCGCATGATGCCCAGTTCAATGATCATGCCGGTGACGGCAGCGGCAGCCGTGCCGGCAGCGACCGCAAGCATGAAGCTGTGGCTGTGCATGGCCACGGTGGCGCCGGCGTAGGCGCCGACCATGAACAGCGAGCCGTGCGCCAGGTTGATCAGATTCATGATGCCGAACACCAGCGTCAGCCCGGAGGCCATCAGCAGCAGTGTCACTCCGAACTGCAGCCCGTTGAGAATCTGCTCCAGCAGCAGTTGCATGTCTGAATCCCCGCGGCGGCTGGCGGCTGGGTCACCGGCCGCCCATGTGCGCTGCTACATCGAACACTGATCGACGTAGGCACCCTCGTGATTTTCGAAGACCCTGTCCACCAGCACGTTGGTGAAATTGCCGTCGTCTTCCTGCACCACCTTGCGCACGTATATGTCATGGATCGGGTGGTGATTCGCGGCGAATGCAAAGTCGCCGCGCACCGACTCGAAATCGGCTGCCGCCAGCGCTGCACGCACAGCGTCGATGTCATCAACATCACCATCGACCGCCTGCAAGGCACTGCCGATCAGGCGCGCGGTGTCATAGCCCTGGCTGGCATACAGCGTGGGTTCGTGCCCATAGGCCTCGATATAATCCGCGACGAACTGCTGGTTGGCCGGCACATCCAGATCGCGGCTCCACTGGGCGGTATTGTGAATGCCGACCGCGGCCGCGCCGATGGCATCCACCAGCGTGTTGTCGAAGGAGAATGCCGGACCGAACAGCGGCACGTCGTCGATCAGTCCGGCCTGGACGTACTGTTTGACGAAGTTGATGCCCATGCCACCGGGATAGAAGAAGAACACCGCGTCGGGTTCAGCCGCACGCACGGCGGCGATGGCGCCGGCATAATCCGTCTCGCCCAGACGCGTGTAGTCCTCACCCACGATGTCGCCGTTGTAATAACGCTTGAAGCCGGCAATGTGATCCTTGCCGGCCGGATAGTTGGGCGCCAGCAGATAGACGCTGTCATAGCCGTGTTCATCGACGTAGCGGCCCATGGCCTCGTCGATGTGGTCGTTCTGATAGGACACGGCGAAATAGTTCTTGTGGCACATGGCCCCGGCAAGATCCGACGGCGCGGCGTTGGGGCTGATGTAGATCATGTCGCTGCGCACCACTTTCGGCACGGTGGCCACGGCGACATTGGAAAAGATCACTCCGGTCATCAGGTCCACATGCTCGGCCTGCATCATGCGCGTTATATTTTGGCGCGCCTGCGCCGGATCGCGACCGTCATCAGCGACCAGCACTTCGACCGGCACACCGCCGAGTGTGCCGTCGCCCTGCTCGACCGCCAGCATGAAACCGTCGCGCATATCCTCACCGAGATAACCGGCACCGGTCGACAGCGTCGTCACCATGCCGATCTTCACCGGCGCCGGTGCATCGGCGGCCAGTGCGGGCACGCCCACCAGCAGTGCCGCCAGCACACTCACAAGATACCGGAAAAATACTGTTTTCATTGCCTGACCTCCCCGCAAAACCAATTGCTTCGACACTGCCGTGAGCGTTCGCGCCCGGCGTCGGCAGCATGTGTTTCAAGATGCATCCGTTCCGGCAGTGCAGCAGCCGGAACGGAGCAAGTTTTCCATGCCGCGCGCGGCATGTCCATTGTTGCAGATGAAGCCCCGTAGCCTGGCGGCCCACCGCGGCCTGAAATCAGGCCTGCCGATACCATGCAAGTGCCATCGGCAGCGGCAGCAAAAACGGGCACGGTGCCTTGTCTGTGCTCATCAGCGCACGCTCGGCTGCGCCCGGCAGCATGCAGTCAGCCGGCCGGCTTGGCGCAGCTTCGATGGCTGCAAATGGATTATCAGGCGGGCCACCCCCCAGGACTGCTCCAGCAGGCAGACACCAGTCACGCCAGCCGTGTCAGCGCTTCATGGCTTCGAAGAACTGGGCGTTGGTCTTGGTCTGGCGCATGCGGTCGATGAGCAGTTCCATGGCGGCCAGGTCGTCCATGCCATGCAGCAGCTTGCGCAACACCCACATGTGCTGCAGCTCGTTCTGCTCGACGATCTTCTCTTCGCGCCGCGTGCCAGAGCGGTTGACATGGATGGCCGGATAGACGCGTTTCTCGGCAATGCGGCGATCCAGGTGCACTTCCATGTTGCCGGTGCCCTTGAATTCCTCGTAGATGACCTCGTCCATCTTGGATCCGGTCTCGATCAGCGCCGTTGCCAGAATGGTCAGGCTGCCGCCCTCCTCCACATTGCGCGCAGCACCGAAGAAGCGCTTCGGCCGCTGCAGCGCGTTGGCGTCAACACCGCCGGTGAGTACCTTGCCGGATGATGGAGCGACCGTATTGTAGGCCCGGGCCAGACGTGTAATCGAATCCAGCAGAACAACCACGTCCTTCTTGTGTTCGACCAGGCGCTTGGCCTTCTCGATCACCATTTCGGCGACCTGCACGTGACGTGACGCCGGTTCGTCGAACGTCGATGACACCACTTCGCCGCGCACGGAGCGCTCCATTTCCGTGACTTCCTCGGGGCGTTCGTCAACCAGCAGCACAATCAGGTGACACTCCGGGTGGTTATGCGCCACGGACTGGGCGATATTCTGCAGGATCATGGTCTTGCCGGCCTTAGGCGGCGACACGATCAGGCCACGCTGGCCCTTGCCGAAGGGCGCGACGAGATCAATGGTGCGGGCGGTCAGATCCTCGCTCGAACCATTGCCGAGCTCCATGACCAGGCGCTCGGTGGGAAACAATGGCGTCAGGTTCTCGAACAGCACCTTGTTGTGTGTTTTCTCGGGTGGATCCTCGTTGATCGTGTCCACCTTGAGCAGCGCGAAGTAGCGCTCCGACTCCTTCGGCGGCCGTATGCGACCGCTGATGCTGTCGCCGGTGCGCAGCGCAAAGCGCCGGATCTGGCTGGGGGAAACGTAGATATCGTCCGGTCCGGCGACATACGAGGCCTGCCCGGAACGCAGGAAGCCGAAACCATCCGACAGGATCTCCAGCACGCCATCGCCATAGATGCGCTGACCGTTGCCGGCATGCGTCTTGAGCATGGCGAAGATCAGGTCATGCTTGCGCATGCGGGAGATGTTCTCCATCCCCATTTCCTGGGCCATTTCCATCAGCTCGGCGGCCGTCTTCAGCTTGAGTTCCGACAGATCCATGATGGGGCCATCCTCCGAAGCCGGGCCTGCATAGGCCTCGAACTCCTCTATTCCGATATCTTCATTGGGCGGGTTGCTGGCCCCCTTGTGGTGACGACCGCCGCGGTTGCCGCCCTGGTTGCGGCCCTTGCCGCCGCTTCCATTCTTGCGGCGTCGATTGCGACGATGGTTATTGCTGTGGCCGTTGGCGGAACGAGTATTCTTGCCACTCGTATCCTTTCGGCTGCGACGCTCTTCGGCTGTTTCTTCAGACACGGGCTGTCACTCAGGTGGGACGCGCACGCAGCGCGTTCTTGGAAATGTAAGCGTATACGGCTGCCGGCCGCGGCCGGCAACCATGAAGGGCGGGATCAGATGTGTTCGTTTATGAATTCCGTCAATTGCGTCTTGGAAACGGCCCCGACCTGGGTGCCGGCGACCTCTCCGTCCTTGAACAGAATCAGCGTCGGAATACCGCGAATGCCGTACTTGGGCGGCGTATCGGGATTTTCGTCAACGTTCAGCTTGGCCACTGTCACCTTGCCGTCATACTCGTCGGCCAGTTCTTCCAGAACCGGTGCAATCATCTTGCACGGGCCGCACCATTCGGCCCAGTAATCGACCAGTACCGGCCCGGAAGCCGACAGTACATCCTGCTCAAAGCTGTCATCACTAACGGTAACAATATTTTCACTCATGAACGTCCTCTGGCGTGAACGTGGACACAATCAAATGACGGGATATGCTCGGTGCATGCTACACAGCAGCGTGCATACGTTATGGAAGTATGGGCGCAGGGCGACGAATACAACCTGTATTGAAGCCGTTTCGTCGATTTCGCGACAACCTGCGAAAGGTAACTGTTATAGTACAGCCCCGTTGAAAAAACACTTCGGGGTACATGCAGGTCAGGTCGCCTGGCCCCGCCGGTATCCGTATCGGATCCTGTGCCGTTCATTGGATCCTATCTCGCGGCAATTTTCAACCCCGAGCGGATAATCTCTCGCTGCGCAACACAATTTCGATACGCGCCCGGGCCACCGGATGCGTTCCACAGAGCTTTCATGACAAATATTCCACCCCAAGATCCAGCCGGCGACCAGAGCGACAATCTGGTTACCGGCATCCGCCTGAAGTCCCTGAAACTCGAAGACAGTCTTCTGCGAGGACTTGAGGATCAAGGCTTTACCAATGCCACCCCGATTCAGGCCGAAACCCTGCCACTGGCGCTCGGCGGCGACGATGTTGCCGGTCAGGCGCATACCGGCACGGGCAAGACCATTGCCTTTCTGCTCGCCGTCATGCATCACCTGCTGGTGCGAGGCCCAACGCCCGCAGACCATGTTCCCGAACATGCCAGCCAGCCGCGCGCGCTGATCCTTGCCCCCACGCGCGAGCTGGCCGACCAGATCTACAAGGACGCCCTGCGCCTGTCCGCGCACACCGGTCTGCGCACCGTCGTCAGCTATGGCGGTACCGGATATGAAGCCCAGCGCGAGGCCATCGCCGACGGCGTCGACATCCTCATCGGCACACCCGGGCGCCTGATCGATTACTACAAGCAGAAGGTCTTCACGCTCAAGGCCATCGAGGTTGCCGTGCTGGATGAGGCCGATCGCATGTTCGATCTGGGCTTCATCAGCGACATCCGCTACCTGCTGCGCAAGATGCCGCGGCCGCATCTGCGCCAGAACATGCTGTTCTCGGCGACGTTGTCGCACCGTGTGCTGGAGCTGGCATACGAGCACATGAACAATCCCCAGCTCATCCGCGTCGACAGTGAGACGGTGGACATCAACGCCATCGACCAGCAGCTCTATCACGTCGGCACCGATGACAAGCCGGCACTGCTGGTCGGTCTGCTGCGCCGCCTCGCGCCGGAGCGCACGCTGATCTTCATCAATACCAAGCGCGAAGGCGAGCATGTGCAGGACATGCTTGCCGCCAACGGTTTCAATGCCGCCACCCTGTCAGGCGACGTGGCCCAGAACAAGCGCCTGCGGCTGCTGGACGACTTCAAGAGCGGCAAGCTGGCGATCCTCGTGGCCACCGACGTGGCCGCGCGCGGTCTGCACATCCCCGATGTCAGCCACGTCTTCAACTACGATCTGCCGCAGGATCCGCAGGATTACGTGCACCGCATCGGCCGCACCGCCCGCGCCGGCAATACCGGCACCGCCATTTCGCTGGCCTGCGAGGCCTATGTACTGGCGCTGCCGGAAATCGAGGATTACATCGACTACAAGATCGAGGCAACCGTCCCCGAAGACGGTGATTTCGCCCACGACCTGAAACAACCGGCACCACGCAAGCGGCGCAAGCGCGGTGGCCGCCGGCGCCGCGGGGGGCGTCGACGGCGGCAGTCCGGCAAAGGCGGCTCCTAGATCGGTCCCGGCGCGGCCGGCGTCAACGCTGTAGCGCGGGTCCCTGCCGCCCGGTGCCGGTGGCGTGCCGGATCATGAGCTGGCGCAGTGGGGCGAAACGGGCTGCGACATCGATGCCGTACCCGCGCAGTTGCCGCAATATGGGATTGCGATTGCCGTACAGACGCTTGAGGACGTCGGTCGCGCCCAGCATGAGCAGGTTGTCGGCCTTGCGGGCGCGCTGGTAACGCCGCAGATACGCCAATGCCCCGGCATCGCGGTCGGCGGCGCGCCCGGCTGCCAGTGCGGCGGTCAGTTCGGCGACATCGAGCAGACCCAGATTGATGCCGTAACCGGCCATCGGATGCACCACGTGGGCGGCATCGCCGACCAGCGCCACGCGTGCCCGGCAATAGCTTTCGGCATGCTGCAGCCGCAACGGGAAGGAGGCGCGTCTTTCGATGGCGCTGACCCGCCCCAGTACGCCGCCGCTGGCCGCGGTGAGACGCTCGAGAAAGGCGGCGTCACCCAGTTCGGCAAGCCCGTGCGCGACGGCATCATCGGCATGCCAGGCCAGCGAACAGCGCCCGTCGGCCAACGGCAGGAAGGCCACCGGGCCGCTTGGTGTATAGCGTTGCCAGGCCGTATGGCGATGGTATTTCTCGGTTGTAACGGCGCCGACCGTGCAACGCTGATGGTAGGGCCAGCCGGTGGTGTCGATACCGGCATGCCGGCGCACGACCGATTCCGCACCTTCCGCGCCGATCACCAGATCGGCTGTCAGCCGGCTGCCGTCATCGAGCGTCAGCGCGACATGCCGGCGGTCGACGACGATATCGTCCACGCCCGCCGGACAATGGATGTCGACATCCGTCAGATTACGCCAGGCGCTGGCCACCAGCAGGCCGTTGTCGATGATGTGGCCCAGATCCTGCAGACCCAGCTCGGTGTGTTCCAGCAGCAGCGCGCGCGCCGGATCATCCTCCCAGACCTGCATGGCAGTGAACGGACAGGCGCGATGCTCGGCGACGAAATCCCACAGGCCGAGATTGTCCAGAATGCGCTTCTGCGCCGGCGCGATGGCGGACTGGCGCAGGTCGTACGGTGAATCGGGATCGAACTCGGCCGGTCGGCGCAATTCCACCAGCGCCACGGCAAAGCCGGCGCGCTGCAGCGCCACGGCCTGGACAGCGCCGATCAGGCCGCCACCAACCACCACCACGTCATACTGCGTTTTCACTGCCATGCTCCGGTTGCGGTGACACGCGCCGGGTCGAAACCCAGCCCCATGCTGCGGCGCGCCATGTCGTGACGGATGCCGGGCAGCAGAGACAGCCCGACCAGTCCGGCCGAGCGCGCGCAGCCCAGTCCCGGCACGCGGTTGGAGAAGATGCGCACGATGCGGTCGGTGAAATTGGCCACGCGGTGCTGATCGGGCCGGCGCGCCTGCGCCCAGGTGTCGAGCAGATCGGCGTCGCCCGGATCGCCGCCGCGTTCGCGCAGCATGGCGGCGAGCAGCAGCACGTCGCGCACGGACAGATTGAAGCCCTGTGCCGCCGCCGGGTGCAGGGCATGTGCCGCATTGCCGATCAGAGCCGCGCGCGGTCCGACGGCGCTGTCGGCCAGTACGCGGTGCAGCGCAAAGGCGCCGCGCGAACCGGCCGACTGCAAAGCCCCGAGACGCATGCCGAATGCTTGCTGCAATGCGTCCGTGAAGGCGGCATCGTCCAGATTGCAGACGCGTTCGGCCCGTGCCGTCGGCAGCGTCCACACCACGGCGCAGGACTGCGCGTCACGCGGCAGCAAAGCAATCGGTCCGTCCGGCGTGAAGCGTTCATGCGCCGTGGCCTCGTGCGGGTACTCCGGCTGCACGCTGGTGACCACGGCGCTCTGGCCATAATCATCGCTGCGTGCCCGGATGCCTAGCGCCTCGCGCACGCTCGAGCGCGCCCCGTCGGCGCCGACCAGCAGCCGGGTCCGGATACGGCGGTTGCCGTTGTCACGCGCCAGATCGAGGACAACATGACCGGCCTCCTGCTGCAGGCCGACAAAGCGCGCCGGTGCGATCACCTCGACCTGTGACAGATCTGCCATGCGCACCCGCAGTGCCTCCATCATGGCTAGATTGGGCAGCACATAGCCGAGCGCCGGCACAGCGTATTCGGCGGCATGCACACGCACCGTGCCGAAATGGCCGCGCTGTGACACGTGCAGATGCTCGATCGGTGCCGCCGCGCTCGCCATGTCGCGCCACAGATCCATCTGCTCGAACAGGGTGCGCGTGCCCCAGGCAATGGCGGTGGTGCGTGCCCGCATGCCGGGACCCGGTTCGGCATCGAACGGCACCGCCTCGATCAGTGCCACCGACAGGCCGGTGTCGGACAGCGCGCAGGCCAGCGTGGCACCGACCGGGCCGCCGCCCACCACGGCAATGTCGAACATCGTGTCCGTATCCGTCACATCCGCGCCTCGCGCATCAGCGCCTCGATCTCCGCCGGTGCCTTCGGCACGTCGGTGGTGGTGATTTCGGGCGCGCCGTCGGTGATGACGATGTTGTCCTCCACGCGAATGCCGATGCCGTGGAAGCGCGCATCGGCTTCGCTGTCGCTCGGCACGTACAGTCCCGGCTCGACGGTCAGCGTCATGCCCGGCTCCAGCGGCCGCCACGCGCCGTCGATGCGGTAGTCGCCGACATCGTGCACATCCATGCCGAGCCAGTGATTGGTGCCGTGCATGAAGTAGCGGCGGTAGCTCTCCTGTTCGAGAATGTCGTCGACGCTGCCCGTCAGCAGGCCGAGATCAACCAGTCCCTGGGCCAGCACACGCTTGACCGCTTCGTGCGGCGCGTTGGTCTGCGCCCCGGCGATGGCGGCGTCGATGCCGGCGCGGTTGGCCTCCAGCACGATGTCGTAGAGCGCGCGTTGCGGGCCGGAAAACCGGCCATTGACCGGGAAGGTGCGGGTGATGTCGCCGGCATAGCCGCGGTATTCGGCGCCGGCATCGATCAGCACCAGGTCGCCGTCGGCCAGCTGCGCTTCGTTTTCCGTGTAGTGCAGAATGCAGGCGTTGTCACCGCCGCCGACAATGCTCGGATAGGCCCAGGTCATGCCGTCGCGTTCAAATTCATAGTGCAATACCGCGGCCAGCTGGTATTCCATCATGCCGGGGCGCACCGCCTGCATGGCGGCGCAGTGGGCGCGCGCCGAGGTGCTGGCGGCTTCGCGCATCAGCGCCAGTTCCTCCGGGCATTTGCGCAGGCGCCATTCGTGCAGAATGCCGTCCAGTGCCACGAATTCGTCGGGGATATTGCCGCCACCGCCCTGGCGTGTCTGGCGTGGCACATCTTCCAGCAGTTGCAGCAGCTGCTGACGAAACTCCGGCTGCGCGGTCATCGGCAGATACAACCGCTGGCGCCCCTGCAGCAGACGCGGCAGGCGCTCGGCAAAGTCTTCGATCGGGAAAGCCGCATCGGCGCCGTAGTGCTCGCGTGCGCCGTCAGTGCCGGCGCGGCGGCCGTTCCAGGTTTCCATTTCCGGATTGCGCTCGCGGCAGAACAGCGTGTATTCGCCCGCGTCATGGCCAGGGGCCAGCACTGCGATCGCCTGCGGCTCGAGGAAGCCGGTCAGGTAGCGGAAGTCGCTGTCGGCGCGGTAATGGTATTCGACATCGTTGTTGCGCCTGCGCGCGGGCGTGGCGGCGACGAAGGCGATGCCGGCGGTGCCGATGCGCGCGGCCAGCTCGCGGCGGCGCGCGGCATGGTCCGGCTGGTGATCCTTGTGATCGAGTATCCGGCCTGTCGTGCCGGTGGCGGGTAGTCGGGTCATCAGTGCAGGGACTCGCGTGTTGTCCGGCCTTCACGGGGAGGCCGCATTTCCAGAAAGATCATTTGCACGCCGACGCGGACGTATTCCACCAGTTCGGCGTAATCGGCCTCGGCCGCCTCGGCATCCTCGTCCTCGGTCGTCAGACCAGCGCGCGACAGCTGCGACAGATCGTTGATCACTTCGCGCACGTCGGCCGACAAATGCGACAGATCCAGCTCGCTGGCGCCGTCCTGCTGACTGGACAGGCCGTACAGAAAGCCCGAGCACCAGCGCGCCAGCGCCTCGACGCGGGTGTGCAGATCCGTCTCATCATCCGGCAGCAGCGGCTCGAAGCTGAGATCGGGATCGAACAGCCCTTCCAGCGTCATGTGGCGCAGGGCATCCAGCGCCTCGCGCAGCGCATCGGTGGGCTCGTCGTCCAGTGCGCCGATGACGCTGGCCTCGTTGTCGATGCAGAGAATGCCGGTCAGTGTGCCGTGCACATCCGCCGGATTCTGTACCGCGCTGGCCGATTCCAGGCCGTATTTCAGGGCATCGTGGGCAGTGTTCGAATCCATGGCGGAAACCGTGGGCAAGCCGATCTGAAATGGTAACAAAGCCGCGCTGGCACTGTCTGATCCACCTGCCGCGCATGCGTGCCGTGCCGGCGGGATGGTGAGCCGCGGCTGAAAGTTGACTTCAGCCGCGCTGCATCACGCTCACCGACCGGATATGGGTGTAGCCGCGCGGCAGGCGTTTGCCGCGCGACGCACGCGGCCCCCGATAGGGATCACGCTCGGCCGCTTTCAATTTCATGTGGCGCTTGCCACTGTACAGCACCAGCGTATCGGCCTCCGCCAGCGTCGCCATGGCGACGATTCTTTCATCCTTCTTGAGCGAGATCAGTTTGTTGCCCTTGCCCTTGGTGAGCTGCGGCAGTTCCTCCAGCGCCAGACACAGCAATTGCCCGCCGCTGGTCACGACACCGACCTCGGTCTGTGCCGACGCTACCGGAAACAAGCCCAGCGCCGCCGCTCCACGCGGCACGTTGAGCACTGCCTTGCCGCGTTTGTTGCGCCCGGTCAACTCACCCAGCCGCGTGACGAAACCGTAGCCGGCGCTGGAGGCCAGCACGCAGGGTATGTCGTCCCTGCCGAGGGCGACGCCGACGAACTGGGCGCCGTCCGGTGGCGTGACGATGCTGGACACCGGCTCGCCCTGGCCGCGCGCCGAGGGCAGCTTGTGCGCGGCCAGCGTGTAGCAGCGCCCAGTGGCGCCGAGCACCACCAGTGTATGATTGCTGCGTCCGCCGGCGCTGTCGCGGTAGCCGTCGCCGTTGCGGAAATTCAGGCTTTCGGCATCGACATCCTGGCCCTTGGCGGCGCGGATCCAGCCCTGTTGCGACAGCACCACGGTAATAGCTTCGCTGGGCATGAGATCGGCTTCCGACAGGGCCCGCGCCGGCTCCCGTTCGACCAGTGCGGTGCGCCGATCGTCGCCGTACTGGTCGGCATCGGCGGCCAGTTCATCGGCGATCAGGCGTTGCAACCTCGCCTTCGATCCCAACGTCGCCTGCAGCGACTCGCGTTCGGTTTCCAGCTCCTCCTGTTCGCCGCGGATCTTCATTTCCTCCAGCTTCATCAGGTGACGCAGGCGCAGATCGAGAATGGCGTCGGCCTGGGTGCCGGTGAGCTCGAAGCGCCGCATCAGCTCCGCCTTCGGATCGTCCTCGTGGCGGATGATGGCGATCACCTCGTCGATGTTGAGGTAGGCCACCAGCAGGCCCTCGAGGATGTGCAGACGGTCCATGACGGCATCGAGCCGGTGTTCCAGGCGCCGCGTGACCGTAGTCGTGCGGTACTGCAGCCACTGCGCCAGGATTTCGCGCAGACCCAGAACGCCGGGCGCACCGTCCAACCCGATCAGGTTGAAATTGATGCGCACGTTCTTTTCCAGCGCCGTGGTGGCGAACAGGTGCGCCATCAGCTGCTCGATATCGACGCGCCGGCTGCGCGGCACGATGACCAGCCGCGTCGGGTTTTCGTGGTCGGATTCATCGCGCAGGTCCGACACCATGGGCAGCTTCTTCGCCTGCATCTGGGCGGCGATCTGCTCCAGCACCTTGCTGCCCGACACCTGGAACGGCAGTTCGTCGATGACGATTTCGCCGTCCTCCACCGCATAGCTGGCGCGCACACGCACCGCGCCCTGCCCGGCGGCATAGATCTGTTCGATTTCATCACGCCCTGTGATAATCTCCGCGCCAGTGGGAAAGTCCGGCGCCGGCACGTGTGCGAGCAGTTCGGCGGTGGTCGCTTTCGGATTGTGCAGCAGATGAATGGCAGCAGCCGCCACCTCGCGCAGATTGTGTGGCGGAATGTCCGTGGCCATGCCGACGGCAATGCCGGTGCCACCATTGAGAAGGACGTTCGGCAGCCGTGCCGGCAGGATCTTCGGTTCCGTCAGCGTGCCGTCGAAATTGGGCTGCCAGTCGGCCGTGCCCTGCCCCAGCTCGGCCAGCAGCACGGCGGCGTATTGCGTCAGCCGTGATTCGGTATAGCGCATGGCGGCGAACGATTTCGGATCATCCACCGTGCCCCAGTTGCCGTGGCCGTCGACCAGCGGATAACGATAGGTGAAATCCTGCGCCATGATGACCATGGCCTCGTAGCAGGCCGAATCACCGTGCGGGTGGAACTTGCCGATGACGTCGCCCACCGTGCGCGCCGCCTTCTTCGGCTTCGACGCCGCCGACAGGCCCAGCTCCGACATGGCATAGACGATGCGCCGCTGCACCGGCTTGAGGCCGTCCCCGATATGCGGCAGGGCGCGGTCGAGAATGACGTACATGGCATAGTCGAGGTACGCCTTCTCAGCAAAGCTGTGCAGCGGTTGCTGCTCGTTTTCGGGATCCAGTAGATCAGTCATGTGGTTTCAGCCTCGTGGCCGCGGCTCTCCAGCCAGTTGCGGCGATCACCCGCCCGCTTGCGTGCCAGCAGCATGTCGAGCAGTTCATCGACACGCTCCGATTCAATCGTCAACTGCACCAGCCGGCGCGTGTCCGGCGCCATGGTGGTTTCGCGCAATTGCAGCGCACTCATCTCGCCCAGGCCCTTGAAGCGGGTGACACCGATGCGGCGCTTTTTCTTCTCGCCCTCCAGCCGGTGCAGAATGCTGTCGCGCTCGCTGTCATCGAGGGCATAGAAAACCTCCTTGCCGGCATCGATGCGATACAGCGGCGGCATGGCGACATACACATGGCCCTGCTCCACCAGCGGCCGGAAGTGGCGCAGGAACAACGCACACAGCAATGTGGCGATATGCGCCCCGTCGGAATCCGCATCGGCGAGAATGCAGACCTTGTCGTAACGCAGCTTGTCGAGCTTGCTGCTGCCCGGTTCCAGCCCCAGCGCCACACTGATGTTGTGGATCTCCTCGGAAGCCAGAATGTCTGCCGACTCGACCTCCCAGGCATTGAGAATCTTGCCGCGCAGCGGCATCACCGCCTGAAACGTCCGATCCCGCGCCTGCTTGGCCGAGCCGCCGGCGGAATCGCCCTCGACCAGGAACAGTTCGGCCTGCGACGGGTCGTCGGACACGCAATCGGTCAGCTTGCCCGGCAGCGCCGGCCCGGAAACCACGCGCTTGCGTTTGACCTTCTTCGCCGCGCGGCTGCGCGCCCTTGCATGGCCGATGATCTGCTGCGCCAGCGCCTCGCCCGTGGTGGCATGCTTGTTGAGCCACAGCGAAAAGGCATCCTTCACCGCGCCTGCAATCAGCGCACTGATGTCGCGCGACGACAGCCGTTCCTTGGTCTGGCCGGAGAACTGCGGCTCGATCATCTTCACCGACAGCACATAGCTGCAACTGGTCCACACGTCATCCGGGGTGATCTTGACCTTTTTCGGCAGCAGGTCATGAAACTCGCAGAACTCGCGCACGGCATCGGTCAGGCCGCTGCGCAAGCCGTTGACATGGGTGCCACCCGCCGGCGTCGGAATCAGGTTGACATAGCTTTCGGCAACGGCCTCGCTGTTCGGCATGTCCTCCGACAACCAGGTCAGCGCCCATTCCACGGTCTGCTCACCCGCTTCGTGGCTGCCGGTGAATGCCGGGTCGATGACGCACTCCAGCCCGCTCAAAGCGTCGGCCATGTAATCGGCCAAGCCGTCGGCATACTGCCATTCGATGTGCTCATCTGCGGTTTCGTCGGTGAGCGTCACCTTCAGATTCGGGCACAGCACCGCCTTGGCGCGCAGCAGATGCTTGAGCCGGCCGGTATGCAGCCGGATGCTGTCGAAGTACTGTGCGTCCGGCCAGAAGCGCAGGCGCGTGCCGGTGCGGTTGCGCCCGCAACTGTCCACTGCGGTCAGCTCGCGGGTGCGCTCGCCGCCGGCGAATGCCATCCGATAATGTGTGCCGCCGCGCCAGACTTCCGCCACCAGCTGCGTCGACAGCGCATTGACCACCGACACGCCGACACCGTGCAGGCCGCCGGAATAGCGGTACTGCTTGTTGGAGAACTTGCCGCCGGCATGCAGCCGCGTCAGGATCAGCTCGACGCCCGGCACCTGCTGCACCGGATGCAGATCCACCGGCATGCCGCGGCCGTCATCGGTCACGGCAATCGAGCCGTCGGCGTGCAGCACCACTTCGATGTGGCTGGCATGACCGGCCAGCGCCTCGTCGACACTGTTGTCGACGACTTCCTGCACCATGTGGTTGGGCTGGCTCGTGTTGGTGAACATGCCGGGACGCTTGCGCACCGGATCCAGTCCACTCAGAACCTCGATATCGGCTGCTTCGTACTGAATGAGTCTGATCCTGTAGACAATGTATGACGATGCGCAAAGGTAAGCCAAGCCGGCGGACGTGGCAAGACGGCGGGCTTGCGGCACCGTACAATGACGCTTTGCACCGCGGCTGACAAACGGACGAACATGAGCAAGGACAACGACGCGACAACCGACACCGGCGACGAGCAGACCACCCGCCTGTCACAGTTCGAGGACTCGCTGGCGGAGCTGGAGCAGCTGGTGGAGACTCTGGAAGCGGGCAACATCAGTCTCGAGGAGGCACTGGCCAGGTTCGAGCGCGGCGTGCAGCTGACCCGCGCCTGCCGCACGCTGCTGAAAAATGCCGAACTGCGGGTCGATCAGCTGCTGGCCGACGGCGAGACGGTGGCCGACATGGCGCATGACACGGCGCCTGCGCACAGCGACGATGACGCTGACCATGGCCAGGCCGCGACCTGATCCGGCTGCCACAGACGGACTGCGCTTACAGCAACGCCCGCCTCTACCATCAATCGCAGCGATCGAAGTTCAGCCGGATGCCGCCACGGCTCTCCCAGTGTTCGCGATAGCGCGCCGGCATGCAGGCCTTGTCGATGAAACCCCACAGCCGCGCCTGCGCCTGGTGCGATTCGACGCGCTGCTCCTGTTGCTCGGAAAAACCCGGGAACACATTCAGACCCGTGCGCTGTTCGATAGTGTCGATGGCCACGAGGTATTGATCAAGACGTTCATCGCCGCGCACATCCTGCGGCACGATGAACGCCATGGCCTGCCACTGGTCGTCATCGCCGCGCGTCAGCCAGATGCGGAAAAACGCCACCGGCAGCAGGGAGTCGGCGTTATCATAGATCGGCCCCATCAGGACCCACAGGACGTCCAGTCGCGGCGCCAGGTAATCGGTTTCGATTTCCTCCAGGCGCTGCCATAGCAGCTGATTGAGACGCTGCGTTTGCGGCAGGATGTTGCTGTAGTAGAAGCTGGCGAGCTGCGCCTCACGGCCGTGAATCTGCGCCATGGCGTAATTCGGCGCCATGTGGCCACGGTCGTACTTGCGCCGCTTGTAGAGCTCGCGCGGCACCGGATCCTCGATGCGCGGATCGGGGCGGAACTGCGGGCGCGGCATGTGCTCGTAGGCCGCGATCGGTTCCACCCGGTAAGCCACCCAGGCGGCGCGGCCGCGCCGGCGGTCGAAGCCGACCACGAAACCCGGGTTGCGCAGCACGCGTATATCCGGAGCATCCGCGGCCGCCATGGCGACCGGGGCGCCCAGGGATTCCGGCCAGGCCCGTTCCGCACTGACCGAATTCTGCGCACAGGCGGCAGCGATGACCACCATCAAAGCCGTGAACAGGATCAGTACAGAATGCGGCATGCGACTCCGATCTGTTGCGTGGAGAATTGATTTTTTCATCGCCGTCCTTATTCTTGTTATGCGGGCATCGCAGTTATGCTAGCCTATGCCAAACCTTCTGCAGGACACCAATCATGAACACGGAACGCACTGTCACACGCACCCATACACAGACAGCTCTGGCCACCAACAGCGTGCTGCGCAACACCTACATGCTGTTGTCGATGACGCTGCTGTTCTCGGCCATCGTCGCCGGCACGACCATGGCCCTGGGGCTGCCGTATCCGGGCCCGATCATCACGCTGGTCGGCTATTTCGGCCTGCTGTTCGGCGTCGAAAAAACCAAAAACAGCGGCATGGGCCTGGTGCTGGTATTCGCCCTCACCGGTTTTATGGGCTATACACTCGGCCCGATTCTCAACCTCTACATCCACGGCTTTTCCAACGGCGGCCAGATGGTCATGCTCGCCCTCGGTGGCACCGGCGCGCTGTTCTTCGGTCTGTCGGGCTATGCGCTGGTTTCGGGTCGGCGCTTCAACCAGTGGGCCGGCATGCTGTTCGCCGGTATTCTGGTGGCCTTCCTGCTCGGCCTGGGCGCCATCTTCTTCCATATTCCGGCGCTGTCACTGGCCGTGTCCGCCCTGTTCGTCCTGCTGATGAGCGGTCTGATCGTGTTCCAGACCGGAGAAATCATTCACGGCGGCGAAACCAACTACATCAGCGCCACAGTCACCCTGTTCGTCGCGCTCTACAACATGTTCCTCAGCCTGCTGTCGCTGCTGGCGGCCTTCATGGGCAACGACTGACGCCACAACGCAGACACCGCACGGCTTGCAATTCGGGCCGGCTTCATGCTGAAGCCGGCCCTTTTATTTCTAGAATAAGGGTTTCACTCCTAATTCCATAATTGCATAATAGTGCTTCCGCATCCCATCCAATCGTCATGAAACTGCGGCAACTAGTCTACATCAACGAAGTGGCACGTCAGCAGCTCAACATCACTGCCGCAGCGCGCGCCCTGCATACGTCACAGCCCGGCGTCAGCAAGCAGATTCGTCTGCTCGAGGAAGAGCTCGGCATACAGATCTTCGAGCGCAACGGCAAGCACCTGGATCGAATCACAGCGGCCGGCAGGCAGATTCTAGATACCACGCAGCGCATCCTGGCCGAGGTCGACAATATCCAGCGCCTGGCCGGTGAGTTCCATTCCGCCGACCGCGGCAATCTGTGTGTCGCCACCACGCATACACAGGCACGCTATGCCCTGCCGGGTAGCATTCGCAGCTTTCGCACGCGCTACCCGAAGGTCTCGCTGCAACTCAACCAGGGCGCCCCGCCGCAGATCGCCGGCTGGGCGGCGGCGGGGGATGCCGACTTCGCCATCGCCACGGAGGCTCTGGAGCATTACAGCGAACTGCTCATGCTGCCCTGCTACCACTGGAATCGCTGTGTGCTGGTGCCACGCGATCATCCGCTGGCGCAGGAGTCGAAACTGCAGCTGGCCGCCCTGGCCGCCTGCCCGATCGTCACCTATACCTTTGGCTTCACCGGCCGTTCGCACCTGGATGACGCCTTCTCGGCCCAGGGGCTGGAACCGAATGTCGTGCTGACGGCGGTCGATGCGGACGTCATCAAGACCTATGTGCGCCTCGGCCTGGGTGCCGGCATTGTCGCCAACATGGCCTATGACCCGGCCACCGATGCCGACCTGGTGCAGCTGGATGCCGGACATCTGTTCGAGCCCAGCACCACGCACATCGGCTTCCGCCACAACCTGTTCCTGCGCGGTTACATGCAGCAGTTCATTGCCACGTTCGCGCCGCACCTGACGCCTGCGGTACAGGCGCGCGCCATCGCCTGCTTCCCGGGGCCGTCCTACCAGCAGCTGATACGACAGCTGTGGCCGCAGTTGCCGCATCTATAGGCCGGCAACTGCGGCCGCATGCGATTCAGGCCGGCAGGATTGCTGTCTGCCCGCCCATGAACGGCTGCAGCACCTCCGGAATGCCGATGCTGCCGTCGGCACGCTGGTAGTTTTCCATCACCGCCACTAGCGCGCGGCCACTGGCGACCCCGGAGCCGTTCAGCGTATGCAGCAATGCCGGCTTGCCGGTGTCCGGATCGCGGTAACGCGCCTGCATGCGGCGTGCCTGGAAATCCTCGCAGTTGCTGCAGGACGAGATTTCGCGGTAGATGTGCTGGCTGGGCAGCCACACTTCGAGGTCATAGGTCTTGACTGCGGCGAAGCCGAGATCGCCGCCACACAGCGTGACCACCCGATACGGCAACTCGAGGCGCTGCAGAATGGTTTCGGCGTGACGCGTCAGTTCCTCCAGCGCGTCATGGGAAGCGCTCGGCTCGACCACATGCACCAGCTCCACCTTCTCGAACTGATGCTGACGGATCATGCCGCGCACGTCACGCCCGGCAGCGCCGGCCTCGGCGCGGTAACAGGGCGTGTGCGCGACGAAACGCCGCGGCAGCGAAGTATGCTCCAGAATGCTGTCGGCGACGAGATTGGTCAGCGGCACTTCCGCGGTCGGGATCAGGTAGTAGTCCGCGGGTTCGACGAGCCGGAACAGGTCGTCGCCGAACTTGGGCAGCTGGCCGGTGCCGAACAGCGAGCGGGAGTGCACGATGCTGGGCACGTTGTATTCCTCATAGCCGTGCTCGCGCCCGTGCACATCCAGCATGAACTGGATCAGCGCCCGGTGCAGACGGGCGATGGCGCCGCGCATGACGGTGAAGCGCGCACCGGTGATGTCGGCCGCAGCGGCGGCATCGAGGCCGTTGACGCCGGTGCCCAGATCGACATGGTCACGCACCTCGAAATCGAACGCGGGCGGTTCGCCGTGACGCCGGATCTCGACGTTGTCGCCGTCATCCGCCCCCGGCGGCACCGACGGGTCGGGGATGTTGGGCAGGCCGGCGCGAATGGCGTGCAGCTCGGCCTGCACTTCCTGCAGCGCATTGCGCGCGGCTGACAGCCTGTCCCCCAGCCCTGCCACGGCCTGCTTGAGCGGCTCGATGTCCTCGCCCGCCGCCTTGGCCCTGCCGATCGCCTTCGAGCGCTGATTGCGCTGCGCCTGCAGGGATTCCGTCTCCTCCTGCAGTTGCTTGCGGCGTGCTTCAAGAGCGGCATAGGCGGCGGCATCAAAGTCAAAACCACGCAGCGCCAATGCGCTGGCAACGGCCTCGGGTTCGTTGCGCAGACGTTTCGGGTCGAGCATCATGGCAGTCGCTTGCAATCCAGCCCGGCATTATAGGCCGCATGGCCCGGTCGTGCAGACCGGCGCCCGATACAGGGTTGTACTGAAAAGGTAGAATCAGCAGCCAACGGGCCCGGACGGAGGTAGTTGCCCACGTGAATCCATGGATTCTGATCAGCTGCGGGCTGCTGTACATCGGCCTGCTGTTCGCCATTGCCTGGTACGGCGATCGCCGCGCCCTGCGTCACAACCACGCCGGGCCGCGCCCGGTGATCTACGCCCTGTCACTGGCCGTGTACTGCACCTCGTGGACCTTTTACGGCAATGTCGGCAGCGCCGCCACCTTCGGCTGGAGTTTCATTCCGATCTATCTGGGTCCCATGCTGGCGCTGCTGGTGTTCACTCCGGTACTGCGCAAGATACTGGTCATATCCAATCAGCAGAACACCACCTCGATCGCGGATTTCATCGCCGCGCGCTACGGCAAGTCGCAGGGCCTGGCGGCACTGGTTTCCGTCATCGCCCTGCTGGTGGTGCTACCCTACATCGTGCTGCAGCTGAAGGCCCTGACCATGTCATTCGCGACGCTGACGCAGGGCAGCAGCCAGGAGCTGACGCAGCATCCGCCATGGACGGATACGGCGCTCTACGTCGCCCTGGCCATGGCCTGCTTCGCGGTTCTGTTCGGCACCCGGCACGTCAATCCGCGCGAATCGCACCAGGGCATCATCCTGGCGATCGCGTTCGAATCCGTGGTCAAGCTGGCGGCCTTTCTGGCAGTGGGTCTGTTCGTCGTCTGGGGCGTGTTCGATGGCCCAAGCGCGTTGCATGCCGCAGCGTTGGAAAAATCCAATCTGCCGACGCTGTATGCGCAATCGCCCATCAATGCCCGTTTCCTGACCACTTCCCTGCTGGCAACAGCCGCCATACTCTGTCTGCCGCGACAGTTTCATGTCGGTGTGGTGGAAAACACCGACACCCGCGATCTGGACACGGCACGCTGGCTGTTTCCCCTGTATCTGGCGCTGTTCGCACTGTTTGTCCTGCCCATTGCCGCCGCCGGGCTGGCACTGTTCCCGAACGGCGACGTGCCGCCGGACCGCTTCGTGCTGGCACTGCCGCTGGCGGCGGACAATCATGCCCTCGCACTGGCCGCCTTCATCGGCGGTCTGTCGGCCGCCACCAGCATGGTCATCATGGCAACGGTGGCACTGTCCACCATGCTGTGCAACGACATTCTCGTACCGGTGCTCATGCGCCTGCCGCGCCTGCGGCTGGTGCGTCGGCACAATCTGGGCGTCTGGCTGTTGCGCATGCGCCGCATTCTGATCGTCCTCATTCTGCTGCTGGCCTACGGCTGTTACCGATTGATCGCCACCACCGAGGCGCTGGCGTCCATCGGCCTGCTTGCCTTTGCCGGCGCCATTCTGTTTCTGCCACCGCTGCTGGGCGGACTGTACATACGCAGCATTAATCGCCGCGGTGTATTTGCCGGCCTGTGTGCCGGCGTGCTGGTATGGCTGTACACGCTCGTGCTGCCCCACATCACGCTGTTCGGCTGGCTGGATCCGGACTGGCTGCTGGCCGGGCCGGCCGGGCTGGAATGGCTGCGCCCGCAGGCGCTGTTCGGGCAACCCTTCAACGATCCGCTGACGCACGGCGTGTTCTGGAGTCTGCTGGCCGATATCCTCGTCATGGCGCTGGTATCGAGCAACACCTCGCAGAGTCTGATCGAGCATGCCCAGGCCGCCGCGTTCGTCGACCTCGGCATCAGCCCGGGTCCGGGACGGCGCAATCTGGATCCGCCGACCGTGCGCGTCGCCGAACTGCAGGTGGTGCTGCAGCGTTTTCTGGGCGCGCAGACGACGCGCGAAATGCTGGACGACTATATCCGGCTGCATGACACCGAGCTGCTGGACCACCAGGTCGCCGATACGACGCTGCTGCAGTTCGCCGAGCGGCGCCTGGCCGGCGTCGTGGGCAGCGCCTCGGCGCGTGTCATGCTGTCCTCGGGGCTGCGCCACAAGGATCTCAATCCCGGCGACATGGCGCAGCTGTTGGATCAGACGGCCGATGCCGTGCAATTCAACCGCAGCATACTGCAGGCGGCGCTGGAAAACATCGATCACGGCATCTCCGTGATCGACCAGGACCTGCGCCTGGTGGCCTGGAACACGCGCTATCTGGAGCTGTTCGACTACCCGACCGATCTGGTGCGCACCGGGCGGCCGATTGCAGACCTGATCCGTTTCAACGCCACGCGCGGCGAATGCGGGCCGGGCCCGGTCGAGGAGCATGTGCGCAAGCGCCTCAAGCATCTGCGCCGCGGGCGTTCGCACACATTCGAGCGCCACCGGCACAACGGCACCGTGCTGCAGATGCACGGCAACCCAATGCCGGGCGGCGGCTTCGTCACCACCTTCAACGACATCACCGCATTCAAGCGCTCCGAGACCGCGCTCCAGCAGATCAACGAGGAGCTCGAGGCGCGCGTGGCCGAGCGCACCGAGGCGCTGAGCCGCGCCAACGAGGAACTGCGCATCGAGAACACGCAACGCGCGTTCGCTCAGCAGCAGGCGCAGCAGGCGCGGCGCGAGTCCGAACGCGCCAGCCGCAGCAAGACCCGCTTCCTGGCCGCCGCCAGCCACGATCTGATGCAGCCGCTGAACGCCGCCCGCCTGTTTGCCGCGTCCGCCGAAAAACAGGATGCGGCCGACATCCGCAACAACCTGGACAATATTCGCGCCTCGCTGGAAGCCGCCCAGTCGTTGCTCAATCCATTGCTGGATATCTCCAAGATCGACGCCGGCAGCTGGGATGCGCGGCCAGAAGCCTTTGTCATCCATCAGATGCTGGAACCGCTGGCGAATGAATTCCGCGTCCTGGCCGATGATCGCGGTCTCGGCTTCGACTATGTGCCGAGCAGTGCTGGCGTGCACAGCGATCCGGCCCTGCTGCGCCGCATTCTGCAGAACTTCCTGTCCAACGCCGTGCGCTATACGCGCCACGGACGCATTGTGCTCGGCTGCCGGCGACGCGCCGGCCGGCTGGAAATCCAGGTCTGGGATACCGGCGACGGCATCGCGCCGGATCAGATCGAGCATGTATTCGACGAATTCCAGCGCGGCGCCAATACCAAGGACGATGAGCGTGGCCTGGGCCTCGGTCTGTCCCTGGCTGAACGCCTGGCGCACCTGCTCGGGCATGCAATCGACGTGAATTCAACGCTCGGCCGCGGCACGGTGTTCAGCATTACGGTCGAACAGGCCGAAGCCGTACCTGCAACGCCGCAGCCGGCGCCACGCAAGCCGGCCATCGATGCCGGCCTGGCGCCGTTGCAGGTGCTGTGCATTGATGACAATCCCGCTTCATTGTCCGCGCTCGGCAATCTGTTGCAGGGCTGGGGCCTGGACGTCACCCTGCACAGACAGCCGGCGGCGTCCACTGGCGCTGCCTTCGATGTGGCCATCGTCGACTACGATCTCGGCGCAGGCCAACCCGACGGGCTGGCGGTCATCGAACGTCTGCTGCGGGAACACGGCCAATCCTGCGTGCTGGTCACGGCCGACCGCGACCGGGCGGTGCGTGACCGCGCCCGCAAACTGGGCGTGGCGCTGCTGTACAAGCCCATCGCTCCGGCCCGGCTGCGCGCCGTCCTGGCGCATCTCCAGTCCCGCCTGCAAGCGGCGAGCGACAGCGCCTGAACGATCTAGCCGCCGGCCGCCAGGTAGGTTGGAATGCGTTCGACAGCGGTTTCCAGCTCGGCCAGCGATGTGGTGTAGGCAAAACGTATGTGGCGCTCCGGCGCGCCGTCCTCGAAGTCTCGCCCCGGCGTGGCGGCGACACCGGCATGCTCCAGCAGCCCGCGCGCCAGCTCCCAGCTGTCCTGCGCCAGCGCCGTGCAGTCGGCATACAGATAGAAGGCCCCGGCCGGCGTGCCGGGAATGTCGAAGCCCAGCTGCCGCAGGGCCGGCAGCAGGAAGTCGCGCCGTTCGCGAAAGGCTTCGCGGCGCGCCTCGAATATCGCCTGCGCTGGCTCGGTGAAGCATGCCAGTGCCGCATACTGCGCCGGTGTCGAGGCATTGATGAACAGATTCTGGATCAGCTTTTCGGTATCGGCCTCCCAGCCCTGCGGCACCACCAGCCAGCCAAGACGCCAGCCGGTCATGCCGAAATACTTTGAAAAGCTGTTCACCACCAGCGCATTCGGCGCATGCTGTACCGCCGATGCCGGTTCGGCGTCGTAATGCAGGCCGTGGTAGATCTCATCGACAATCAGCGCCATCTCACGATTGTGTGCACATGTTCCCAGCTGCGCCAGGCGTTCGGCATCGAGCATGGTGCCGGTCGGATTGGACGGCGAAGCCAACAGCAAGGCCGCCGTCGACGGCGTGATGGCGGCTTCGACAGCGGCCACCGTGGGCTGATAATCGGCCTGCGCCTGCACCGGCAATGCCACGGGCCGGCCATTGACCAGAGCGACGAAGTTGCGGTTGCAGGGATAGCCCGGCTCCGGCAGCAGCATGTCGCTGCCGGGATTCATGGTCAGCGCCGCCGCCAGTGTCAGCGCGCCGCTGGCACCCGGCGTGATGAAAATGCGCTCGCTCGGCACCTCGACACCATAGCGCTGTGCGTAATGGGCAGCGATCGCTTCGCGCAGTTCCGGCAAGCCCGCCGCAGGCAGATAATGGGTACGCCCTGCGCGCAGCGCCCGCACGCCGGCCGCCACCACCGGCTCGGCGGTGGCGAAATCGGGCTCGCCGATTTCCATGTGCACGATATGCCTGCCGGCCGCCTCCAGCTCATGAGCACGGCGCAGCAGACCCATGACGTGAAACGGGCGTATGGCATGCAGCCGCTGCGCCCGCCCGGACACCACATCAACGTCATGCATGGTCAATTGCCGGCGCTGGTATCGGCGTGCAGATGCCGGGTCGACTGCAGCAGCTGCCGCTGCTCCTCGTCGGCCTCGGTCTGGTAGTACGCCTTCCAGTCCGAATAGGGCATGCCATAGATGTAGTCGCGTGCCTGCTCCTGGTCCAGCGTCGCACCGCGCAGTTCCGCCTCGCCCTGATACCACTTGGCCAGGCAATTGCGGCAGAAGCCGGCCAGATTCATCAGGTCGATGTTTTGCACGTCCGCGCGCTGCTGCAAATGTCCGATCAGACCGCGAAATGCTGCGGCCTCGGCTTCGATTCGAGTCTGTCGATCCACGCTTGTCCTCGTCGTTGTCCTGCCGATGATGTGGCGGGTGCAGCATACAAGCAGCCGGCGTGTGAGCTCTTGCGCCGCATCATTGCCAACCCCGGCCATTCTACCGTATAAGGAATATGCGCAATGGCCCGACCGGGGCTTGCATTCCATCCGCAACAACAAGGAGACCAACATGACCGACAACTGGTTGCCCTCACTCATTACGGCCACGCCCCAGGAAGGCTTCGAGCTTGCTATCACTCTGAGCCGCCGCGGTGTCAAGTACACTCAGCCGGATAGCGAGGTGCTGCACAAGCTGCGCCCGGAATATGCCAATTCCGCCGAAGGTCTGACCTCCGCGTCGCAGGTGGTGGCGCTGAACTTCCAGACCGTGGCGGCCGCCAACAATTACTGGCGGGGCTGAACAGCAGGCAACCCACCAAAACCGCGGGCCGGGTGCGATGATCCCGTCACGCGGTGATGACGGTATACGCCCATCACACGATGAAGGGGTTGCAGGCCGGATTACTCCGGCTGCGCCCCGGCATACAGTGCACGTACGCCAACCGCCACGGCCAGCGCCAGCACACCCGCAATCAGCACACTGCCGGCCGATGCGCCCAGCCGCTCGAACCACTGCGTATAGAAATGAATACCGCCAAACATCGCCACCAGGCCGACCAGCCAGCGGCGATTGACGCGCCAGGCCCAGATACCGACCCCCAGCAGCGACGCGGCCCAGAGCAACACAAACACCAGCTTGTAAAGATGGATGCCGCTGCCCGGGAAGCTGTCTCCCCACAACGAGCCGATCCAGAACCCAAGGTTCACCAGCAGCACCCCCGTACGGCTTGCCGCGATCGCCAGCTGGCGGTACGCAACAGGCACATGCTTCGACAGCTGAAACGCGCCCAGGCTGAAGATCGAAAACAGGAGTATGATCAGCGCCGGCTCTTCGATGCCGAGAACATAAGTCGCCTGAAAATAATCCGTCCGGGCCCCGATACAGGAGGACAGTGCCAGCACCGCGAGAACCACGAGCAGCGCGCTGCGTGCCAATACCCCGGCCACGGCAAATGAGACGGCCACCACCAGAAATGACCCGGCGCTCCCCTCACCGAGCCAGATCAATCCGCCACCGAACAAAAGCGCACCCACGAGCATGCAGATCCGGGCGAGCACCTGCCATTCCTCAATTTGCGCCTGGATCAGGCTCATTCCAGCAACGGCGATCAACAAACCGACACCAATTGCCATCACCGGCTCGGGCAGCAATGCAATGGCAGCCACGCTGACGGCTGTAACACCGAACGCAATGCAGATGTTGAATACCAGTGTGGAAGTGCTTCGGGCCGCAAGACTGTTCAGCTTATCGTATTCGGCCTGATCGATTTTGCCTTCGGCCAGCAGCCTGTCCAGATCCAGAGTGGCCTTCATCGATATACCATCATTACTGTGTTGATCAGCCCGGGTCGAACCCGGCCATTGCACCAAGCCGTCTGCCCGTTGCATGAATTCTCATGCCTTCGAGTCCGCTTGTCCATACGGTTTGTGCCCAAGCCACTCAATCCGGGGAAAACATCACCATCGCCGCTCAACCCAACCCAGTATTGCAGTCACGGCACAATTTTAACGCTTGATCATATGATATATTTAGAACATATCATTTGGATAAATTTGATCATGAATCAACCACTGGAACGCTATCAGCCCCCACACGACGGCGCCATTGATTTCTGGGATCGGGTCGGCATACCCGCCCGTGGCCCACGCCTGCACGAAGTTCTGCACAATGGCATACCGTACGCAGTTTTTCAGCGACTGGCCCGGGAGACGCATCTGGAATACAAGACGCTTGCCGAATACATCGCCATTCCTCCGGCCACGCTCCGCCGCCGAGGCAAAGCGGGTCGTTTCAACACCGAGGAAAGCGACCGGCTGTACCGTTTTGCCAGTGTGCTGGAGGCCACGCTCAATCTGTTCGAGGATGACGCCGATGCCGCCCACCGCTGGCTGTTCCATCCCGTTCGCGGCCTGGGCGGCAAACGCCCCGTCGACATGGTCACCACCTCCGGCGAAGCCGGCGCGGTTTTGAACCTGATCGGCCGGCTGGAGCACGGCGTTCCTGCATGAGCGCAATCCGCACCTGTCGCCTGGTCAAGCGAAAATGGCTGTCCGCCGCATTCGACGGTGAAGGCGCGCGACTGCACGGCGGCCGCTGGAACAGCCGCGGCCATGCGTGCATCTACCTGGCCGGCTCGGAATCACTGGCGCTGCTCGAAATGCTGGTGCATCTTGATGACAACAGCCTGCTGCAGCACTATGCGCTGCTGGAGCTGCCCCTGCCGGCGGACGCCATCCTCCAGCTCTCGGCGGCAGATCTGCCCGCCGACTGGCGGGACGAGCCGGCTCCGGGGAGCACCGCCCGCATCGGCGACGCCTGGCTGGATAGCCGGCAAAGCCCTGCCCTGGCCGTGCCCAGCGTCGTCGTGCCGCGCGAATGGAACTACCTGCTCAACCCGGCGCATTCGGACTTCGGATCCATCGTCGAACAGGCCGTACACGTCGACTTCACACCGGACAACCGGCTATGACACTGCAGCTGCCGTGCCCCGGCTCGGCTCCGTGCATTCCCGGCAAGAGCGGCATCAGCCGGCTCGCTTTGTCTTCAACTCGAGGCGCCGGGCGTGCAACACCGGTTCGGTGTAGCCCTTGTGCTGTTGACGGCCCTTGAAGACCAGATCGCAGGCGGCCTGAAAGGCGATGGAGGCATCGAAGTCGGCAGCCATCGGCTGGTAGTTCGGATCGCCGGCGTTCTGCCGATCCACCACTGCGGCCATGCGCTGCATGGTCTCCTGCACCTGCTGTTCGGTGGCGATGCCGTGATACAGCCAGTTGGCGACATGCTGTGACGAAATACGGCAGGTGGCGCGGTCCTCCATGAGCGGCGTGTCATGGATGTCGGGTACCTTGGAGCAGCCCACACCCTGATCCACCCAGCGCACGACATAGCCCAGAATGCCCTGGCAATTGTTGTCGAGTTCGGCCTGGATTTCGTCGGCACTCAACTGTCGGTCGCCGAGCAGCGGCAGCGTGAGAATGGCATCAAGGCTGGCGCGTTCGCGCCCGGCCAGTTCCTTCTGCCGCTCCAGCACGTTGCAGCGATGGTAGTGAATGGCATGCAGGGTAGCGGCAGTCGGCGACGGCACCCAAGCGGTATTGGCACCAGCCTGCGGATGGGCAATCTTGGCCTCCATCATGTCGGCCAGGTTGTCGGGCGCGGCCCACATGCCCTTGCCGATCTGGGCGCGGCCGCGCAGGCCAGTCTCGATGCCGATATCAACGTTCCAGTCCTCGTAGGCAGCCAGCCAGGGCTGGCTCTTCATGTCGCCCTTCGGCACCATCGCACCCGCTTCCATGGATGTATTGATCTCGTCGCCGGTGCGATCGAGGAAGCCGGTGTTGATGAAGATGGTGCGCTCGCGCGCGGCCCGTATGCAGGCCTTCAGATTGACCGTGGTGCGGCGTTCCTCGTCCATGATACCGATCTTGAGTGTGTTCGGCGCCATGCCGATGGCCTGCTCCACGGCGGCGAACACATCGGCGGTGAAGCGAACCTCGGCCGAGCCGTGCATCTTCGGCTTGACGATGTAGACACTGCCGGCGCGACTGTTGACATGACGGCCGTTGCGCTTGAGGTCGTGCAGCGCGAAAGTGGCGGTGAACAGGGCATCGAGAATGCCTTCGAACACTTCATTGCCGTCGGCATCAAGCACCGCCGGCGTGGTCATGAGATGACCGACATTGCGCACCAACATGAGGCTGCGTCCCGGCAGCGTCAGGGTCGAGCCATCCGGGGCCGTGTGTGCGCGGTCCGGATGCAGCCGGCGGGTGATGGTCCGGCCGCCCTTTTCCAACGTTTCCTCCAGATCGCCCCGCATCAGGCCGAGCCAGTTGCCGTACACCAGTGCCTTGTCGTCAGCGTCAACGGCGGCGGTGGAATCCTCCAGATCCTGAATGGTGCTGACGGCGGCTTCCATGAGCACGTCCTTGACGCCGGCGGCATGCTCGCGACCGATCGGATGCTCGGCATCGATCTGAATTTCGGCGTGCAGACCATTGTTGACCAACAGAATGCCGTCCGGCGCAGCGGCGGCACCGCTGTAGCCGGCAAATTGCTCCGCATGCGCCAGACCCGTGGCCGTGCCGTCACCCTGCTCCACCACAAGCGCGCCATCGGCCAGCGTGTAGGCGACGGCATCGGCGTGCGAGCCGGCCGCCAGCGGGAAGATTTCGTCGAGAAAGGCGGCCGCCTTTGCCACCACGTGGGCACCTCGCACCGGATTGTAGCTGGCACCCTTTTCGGCACCGTCGGTTTCGGCAATCAGATCGGTGCCGTAGAAGGCATCGTACAGACTGCCCCAGCGTGCATTGGCGGCATTGAGCGAAAATCGCGCATTGGAAATGGGTACCACCAGCTGCGGCCCGGCAATGCTGGCAATTTCGGCATCGACGTTGGCGGTGCTGATCTCGAAGTCCTCGCCTTCCGGTTCCAGATAGCCGATATCGACCAGAAACTGCTTGTAGGCCACGGTATCGAATGGCTGTTGCCGGTGTTGCCGGTGCCAGTTGTTGATGCGCGCCTGCAAGTCCTCGCGAGCCGCCAGCAGCGTGCGGTTGCGCAATGTGAAATCCGCAACAAGATTCGCCAGCGTCTGCCAGAATGTCGCCGTCGTCACACCCGTGCCCGGCAGTGCGCGATCAACCAGCTCATCGAGCGGTGCACCTACCTGCAGCCCCGCCCGTGTCACATATCGAGTCATGTATTCGCTCCTGTTTGCATATCGTATTATTGAGCGGCGTTTGCCTGCTCCGGCACAAGATTGTTCGCGGCGGCTGGCGTCCTGTCGCACTTCATCTTTCGCCCCGCCGCTGCCCTGATTAAATCACAAATGCGGCCCGGTTCGCGCCCGCCATGGGCCGACGCACCCGCTTTCGCGTTGGCCGATGATGCCGCACGCCTGCAGCGATGCGCCCCAGCGACACGACAAAGCTTGCAGTGGCGCCCGAGCACCATTTGCATGTGTCACCATGGCGATATCGCTTGAAACAAATCAAACTTGTTCATGTAGACAAATTTGTCTATTTTTGGATACAAATACATTATCATCTTGTACACTAAGCTGCTGAACAGGGCCCGGTACGGCGCTGCAGAACCGACAGCTCATGCGAGCGGAGGAAGAAATGCAACAGACGAGTACCCAGCAGGCAGTGCGTGGCCGCATCGTCCACTGTCTGCACGATCCCGGCGAGGGCAATGACCCGGGGGCGATCGAGGCGTTCGACGACGGGTTGCTGGTGATTGAGGATGGACGGGTCGCACAACTGGGCCCGGCGGACGAACTTCTGCCACACCTCGGCGAACATGTGCCGGTGACCGTTCACAGCGACAAATTCATCGTGCCCGGCTTCGTCGATGCGCATATCCACTATGTGCAGACGGACATGATTGCCAGCCACGGCGAGCAGTTGCTGACCTGGCTCAACCGCTACGTGTTTCCCGTCGAAGGGCGCTATTCCGATCCGGCCATTGCCAACGAAACCGCCAGTTTCTTCATCCAGGAACTGCTGCGCAATGGCACTACCTCGGCGCTGGTGCTGGGCAGCGTGCATCCGGAGTCCGTCGAGCCGCTGTTCGGACGGGCGGCGGAGCTGGGCATGCGCCTGATCGCCGGCAAGGTGCTGATGGACCGCAACGCGCCGGATTACGTGCTGGATGATCCGGAGACCGGCTACCGGCAGACGCGGGAGCTGATCGAAAAATGGCACGGCAAGGATCGGTTGAGCTATGCCATCACGCCGCGCTTTGCACCCACGTCCTCCGATGCCCAGCTGGCCGCCGCAGGCGAGCTGGCACGGCGCTATCCCGACACCTACGTGCACACGCATCTGTCGGAAAACCGCGATGAAGTGGCCTGGGTGGCCGAACTGTTCCCATGGAGCCGGAACTATCTGGATGTCTATGATCATTACGGTCTGGTGCGCGAACGCAGCGTGTTCGCCCACAGCATCCATCTCAGCGACGCCGAACGGCGGCGCATGGCGGAAAGCGGCGCGGCTTCCGTATTCTGCCCGACTTCCAACATGTTCCTGGGCAGCGGCCTGTTCGATTATGGACGCACGCGCGCGGACAATGTCGATGTGGCGCTGGCCACCGATGTCGGCGGCGGCACGACCTTCAGCATGATTCGAACTGTTGCGGATGCCTACAAGATCGCGCAGCTCACGGGTAGCGTCCTGTCACCGGCACGCATGCTTTATCTGGCCACCCTGGCCGGCGCCGAAGCACTGTATGCAACCGACTGCATCGGCAATCTGCGCCCCGGCCGGGAGGCGGATTTCGTCGTGCTGCAGCCGCATGCCATCCCGTTGCTGGCACGGCGCAGCGCCGCGGCCGACACGCTCATGGAAAAGCTGTTTGCCCTGTTCATACTGGGGGACGATCGCTGCGTCCACTCGACATGGATACAGGGTATGCCGCAATATCTGCACGACTCTGCAAACGCGCAGGTGAGGTAATGGCCTTCATTGCGCGATGCAGCACACATAATTCATAAACCGCAGGGAGGAGAGAACCATGCAATGGTTGAATAACGTGTTCGGACTACAAGAACACGAAACAACGGTACGTCAGGAGCTGATCGCCGGGCTCACCACGTTCCTGGCGATGTCCTACATCATTTTCGTCAATCCGCAGATCCTGGGCGAAGCCGGCATGCCCACCGATGCGGTATTCGTGGTGACTTGTCTCGCAGCTGCACTCGGCACGGCCATCATGGCCTTCTTCGCCAACTACCCGATCGCCATGGCGCCGGGCATGGGGCTGAACGCCTACTTCACATATACCGTGGTGCTGACGCTGGGGTATTCGTGGCAGGCGGCGCTCGGCATGGTGTTCATTTCCGGCTGCCTGTTCATTCTCGTCACGGTGGTCGGCCTGCGCAGCCTGATCGTGGAAGGCATACCGACTTCATTACGCAGCGCCATTGCGGCGGGCATCGGCCTGTTTCTGGGCCTGATCGCACTCAAGAGCGCCGGTTTCGTCACCGGATCCGACGCCACGCTGGTGACCATAGGCGATCTGCACAGCACGCCGGTAGTGCTGTCGGCCATCGGCTTCATCGTCATTGTGGCACTGGACCGCTTCAAGATTCCCGGCTCCATTCTGATCGGCATCCTGCTCGTCACGGTGGCTTCGTTCTTCTTCACCGACAATGAATTCCACAAGTTCGTGTCGGCACCACCCTCCATCGAGCCCACTTTGCTCAAGCTGGATTTGAGCGGCGCACTCAGTCACGGCTTCCTGAACGTGGTGATCGTGTTCTTCCTGGTCGAGCTGTTCGACGCCACCGGCACGCTGATGGGCGTGGCCAAGCGCGCCGGCCTGCTCGTGCCCTCACGCATGCAGCGACTCAATCGGTCGCTGTTCTCGGACAGCCTGGCGATCTTCTTCGGCGCTCTGCTGGGCACCTCCAGCACCACCGCCTATGCCGAAAGTGCGGCGGGCGTCGCCGCCGGCGGGCGTACCGGGCTGACCGCCCTGACTGTTTGCGTGCTGTTCCTGCTGGCGCTGTTCTTTTCGCCGCTGGCGGGCGTGGTGCCGGCCTATGCAACCGCGCCCGCGCTGCTGTTCGTATGCTGTCTGATGGCCGGCGAGCTGGGCAATATCGACTGGAATGACATCACCGAATCCGTGCCTGCCGTGCTGACTGCCATCATGATGCCGCTGACCTATTCCGTGGCTACCGGCCTGGCCTTCGGTTTCATCAGCTACGCCGGCATCAAACTGCTGACCGGACGCATACGCGAAGTCCACTGGATCTCGTGGCTCATCGCCATCGTGTTCCTGCTGCGCTTCTGGTTCCTGGACTGATACAGGAATGGCGACACGGTGGACTTGCCGTGTCGCCATTCCCTCTTGCATAGCGCCTTCGCGCCGCTGCAATCGCTCGCTTTCTGCTTGCGCAGCGGGCACGCAGAAACTCATTGGGCTCAGCCGGGGATGTGGCCGTCGACCCCCTCGACGAAGTAGTTCATGTTGAGGATGTCCTCGTCGCTGAGCGCCTCGCCCTCCGCCAGTACGGTGTCGCCGTCCTGATTGCGCAGCGGGCCTTCGAAGATGGTCAGTTCCTCGTCGATGATGGCCTGTTTCTGCTCCTCGACCAGATCGACCGTATCCTGCGGAATGTCGGGCAGCAGCGGCGCCAGCTGAATCCACTCCTTGTCCATGCCCTCCCAGACGGAAGTCGATTCCCAGGTGCCGTCCAGCACCTGCTGCACGGTCTTTAGGTAGTACGGCTCCCAGTTGAGGATGATCGAGGTGAGTTGCGTATTGGGGCCGAATTCGCGCATGTCGGAGTCGTAGCCGAAGGAATACACGTCATGATCCTCGGCCACCTGGATGACGGCGGGTGAGTCGGTATGCTTGTTCAAAACGTCCGCGCCCTGATTGATGAGAGCCTCCGCAGCCTGACGCTCCTTGCCCGGATCAAACCAGGTATTGACGAACACCACCTTGACGCGCGCATCGGGATTGACCTTGCGCAGACCAACAGTGAAGGCGTTGACACCGCGGATGACTTCCGGGATTGGGTACGGTGTCACGTAACCTATGATATTGCTTTCGGTCATGTTGCCGCCGATCAGGCCGGTCAGGTAACGCCCTTCGATGAAGCGCGGCATGTACGTGCCGACGTTGTCCGCCAGCTTGTAGCCGGTACAGTGCTCGAAGATGGTGTCCGGAAACTGCTCGGCCACGCGAATGGTCGGATCCATGAAGCCGAACGACGTGGTGAAGATGAGGCCGTGACCGCTGGCGGCCAACTTGCGGATGACGCGGTCGGCGTCCGTGCCTTCGGGAACACTCTCCACATAAGTGGTTTCCACCTTGTCGCCGAACTGCTCCTCGATGGCCAGGCGGCCCAGATCATGCTGGTAGGTCCAGCCGAAATCGCCGGTCGGACCGACATAGATGAAGCCCACCTTGAGCGGCTCCGAGGCCGCCATGCCCAGGCCGGGCAAACCGACCGTGCTGACCACGGCCGAAGTGGCCAGTGTCGATTTCAGGAATTTTCTGCGTTTCATGGTCAATCTCCTCCTGCGGGGTTGGTCTTTTCAATATGTACCCGGGAACCGGCATGTTGCGTGCCGGTAAGCGGCATGTCGCGAGCGATCATGCCTTCGAGCGGCCATCATACCGCGTTTGCGTCCGTGCCCGGGTGGCTTCAGGACGACGCATGGAACGGCTTGCCCAGTGACATGGGCGTATTCATGAGCACGCGTGTGCGATCCGCGGAAATGAACACCAGCGCCGCAATGGTGATCAGGTACGGCAGCATGGCGAGAAAGTCGGTGGGCACATTCAGGCCCATCGCCTGGCCGGTGTACTGGAACACGGTGAGAAAACCGAACAGATAGGCACCGATCAGCACCCAGCCCGGACGCCAGGAAGCGAAGATCACCAGCGCCAGCGCGATCCAGCCGCGCCCCGCCGTCATGCCCTCCTGCCACAGCGGGGTGTACACCAGTGACAGATAGGCGCCACCCAGACCGCTCATGGCGCCGCCGAACAGCACCGCCAGATAGCGGATGCGCACGACTCGATAACCCAGCGCATGTGCCACTTCCGGCGACTCGCCCACGGCACGCAGGGTCAGTCCGGGCTTGCTGTGGTACAGAAACCAGTACAGTGCGAAGGCCAGCAGCCACGACAGATACACCAGTGGATCGAACGACAGCAAGATGGTGCCCAGCACCGGGATGTCGCTCAGGCCGGGGATATGCAGCACGGCGATGCCGGATAGCGAGATACCGGTGTATGCCTCGCCCATGAAGGCGCTCAGCCCGGTGCCGAAGATGGTCAGCGCGAGGCCGGTCGCCACCTGATTGGCGAGCAGATGCTGGGTGATGAAAGCGAAAATGCATGCCATCAAGGCGCCGGTGACGATGGCAGCCAGAAAACCCAACACCGGCATGCCGGTGGCCACCGTGGTCATGAAGCCGCTGATGGCGCCCATGAGCATCATGCCTTCCACACCCAGATTGAGCACCCCGGCCCGCTCCGCCGTCAACTCGCCGAGCGCCGCCAGCGCCAGCGGCGTGCCGGCCGCCACGGTCGCCAGGATGACATTGGTCAACAGCGTCGCATCAATCATTGCTCAGCTCCTGTTCCGGTGCCGTGCGCACGAAGCGGATGCGGTAACGAATCAGCACATCGGTCGCCAGCACCAGGAACAGCAGCAGCCCCTGGAACAGGCCGGCCACCGCACTGGGCAGGTGCAGCGTGATCTGTATTTGATCGCCGCCCACGTACAGCAGCCCGACAAGCAGACTGGCCAGCAACACACCGAGTGGCTCCAGCTGGCCGAGAAAGGCGACGATGATGGCGGTGAAACCGTAGCCGGGCGAAATGTCGGGCTGCAGCTTGCCGATCGTGCCGGCAACTTCCAGCAGGCCGGCCAGACCCGACAATGCGCCGCTCAGCAGCAGACTCAGCCAGACCAGTCGCTTGCGGTTGTAGCCGGCGTAATCCGCGGCGCGTGCGGACATGCCCGACACCTTGAGCCGGAAGCCCAGGAACATGCGGCTCATGAGCAGCCAGGCCAGCGGCACCACCAGCACCGATGCCAGCGTGGCGACATTGAGCCGCGTGCCGGCGATGACGATCGGCAGACTGGCCCACTCGCCGAACATGACGGTCTGCGGGAAATTGTAGCCTTGCGGATCGCGCCATGGCCCGTGCACCAGGTATTGCAGCAGATGCAGCGCGACATACACCAGCAGCAGGCTGGTGAGGATTTCGTTGGTATTGAAACGCGTCTTCAGAAACGCCGGAATGGCGGCCCAGGCGGCGCCGCCGGCGGCCCCGGCGACAAGCATCAGCGGCAGCAGCCACCAGCCGCCGTGGCCGTAGAACAGCAATGCCACACCACCGCCGCAGATGGCGCCCAGCGTGTACTGACCCTCGGCGCCGATGTTCCAGACATTGGCGCGAAAGCCGATGGCCAGCCCCATGCCGATCAGCAACAGGGGCGCGGACTTCAGCAGCCAGGTCGTGATGCCATACAGATCGCTGATCGGAGCGATGAAGTAGGCATGCAGAGCAACGAACGGATTGCGCCCCAGCGCCGCAAACAGCAGGGCGCCGATGATCAGTGTCAGTACCGCCGCGATCAGTGGCGACAGATAGCGCATCAGGCGCGACTGCTGCAGCCGCGGTTCAAGTAACAGCTGCATGGTGTCGCTTCCCGTCGGTTGCCGATGGCCCGGCGTTGTCCGCACTGCCGGTATCGAACAGCCCGGCCATCCAGCGGCCGATCTCCTCATGGTCGGCATCCGCCACGCTGACAACCGGCGACAGCCGGCCTTCATACATGACGGCAAGCCGGTCACAGATCTCGAACAGTTCGTTCAGATCCTCGGAAATCAGCAGCACACCGGTACCACCCTGTGTGACCAGATCCAGCAGCGCCTGGCGTATGGTGACGGCCGCCCCCACATCGACACCCCAGGTCGGATTGGCCGCAATCAGCACCTTCGGTGCCTGCAGGATCTCGCGGCCCATGACGAATTTCTGCAGATTGCCGCCGGACAGACTGCGTGCCTCTGCGCTCGTGCCGCCGCTGATGACGTTGAAACGTTCGCAGATCTGTCGTGTCAGCCGGCGCACCGCCTGCTCGCGCACGAAGCCGTGCCTGACCAGACCCTGCTGGTAGGCCGTCAGACAAGTGTTGTCGACCAGTGACATTTCCGATACCGCGCCGCGACCGAGACGCTCGGCGGGTGCGAACGCAAGCCCCCGGGCACGGCGTCCGGCCGGATCCATGTGCCCAACCGGCGTGCCGTCGAGCTGAATCATGTCGCGCCGCTGACTGCGCTGCTCGCCGGACAGGGCCATGAGCAGCTCCTGCTGACCGTTGCCGGCAACCCCGGCGATGCCCAGGACCTCGCCGGCGCGAACCGCCAGATCCAGAGCCTCGAGCCGCGTGCCGAACGGCGTGGACGGCTGATGGTTCAGAGCGTTCAGACGCAGGCAGATCTGCTGCTCGTCGGCATGAGTCTGCCGGTGCTCGAGCACCGGCGGTGCGGTGCCCATCATCATGCGCGCCAGACTGTCCGTGCTTTCAGTGCGCGGGTCGCAGCTATCGACCAGGCGCGCGGAGCGCAGAATGGTGGCGCGCTCGCACAGGGCGCAGACCTCCTCCAGCTTGTGACTGATATAGAGGATGCTGCGGCCTTCCGCGGCCAGACGGCGCAGCGTCTTGAACAGCAGCTCGACCTCGCCGGGTGTGAGCACGGATGTGGGTTCGTCCATGATGAGCAGCTGCGGATCCTGCAGCAGACAGCGCACGATCTCCACGCGCTGGCGCTCGCCCACGGACAGATCATAGACATGGCGACCGGGCTCGATCGCCAGCTGATATTCCTTCGACACCTCGACAATGCGCCCGGCCAGGCCGCGCATGCTGCCGGCATTCTTCAGGCTCAGCGCAATGTTCTGCGCCACGGTCAGGGTCTCGAACAGGGAGAAGTGCTGGAATACCATGCCAATGCCGAGGCGCTGGGCTCTGGACGGACTGGTGATGGCGGTCGGTTGTCCCTGCCATAGCATCTGCCCGGCGTCCGGATGCACCACTCCATAGATGCATTTCACCAGTGTGCTCTTGCCGGCGCCATTCTCGCCCAGCAGGGCATGCAGCTCGCCGGGCTGGATGGTCAGGTCGATGCTGTCGTTTGCCAGGGTGCCTGGATAGCGCTTGCTGATGTCGCGCAACTCGAGCAGAGGTGCTGCCTGCGAATCGGTCCCCATGTGAGCTCCTTGCACCTGTGCCCTTCTGTCGCCGTGCACCCTGCTTGCGGCATGCAACCGCGCGGATTTGAAACACGTGCGCTACGAAGAGGCAAACGATTTATTGTAGGTATGGATACAATCTACCCTCGAATTGTGGACATGGTCAATACTGTGCTGTAGCTCACAGCTGCTCCGCGGCGCAAGCACAGGCCGTGTCGCACTGGCCACTCCGCAGCGCGGCGGCCCGATGCTATTGCTGCCGGACATGAAACGCAGTGCGGCGCCGGCCGCACACCCCGTTCAGCTGCGTACGATTCGATCCAGAATATCCCGGCGGCGATCCTCTGCCATGAAGGCGGCATTGACGGCATTGGTCGCCAGCATGCGGAAATCTTCCCGCTGCCAGCCGAAAGTCTCCCGGCAGGCCTCGAAGTTGGCCTGCATGCCGCCACCGAAATAGGCCGGGTCATCTGAATTCAGCGATACATTCAGACCGGCCTCGAGCATCTGCGGCAGCGGGTGCTGCGCCAGCTCGTCAACAACGCCCAGACAGACGTTGGACAACGGGCACACGGTCAGCGGTATCTGCGAGGCGCGCAGGCGCTCGACCAGCCCGGCATCCTGCATGCAACTGACACCGTGATCAATGCGACACACATCCAGCACGTCGAGTGCGCCACTGATATAGGCCGGCGGCCCCTCTTCACCGGCATGCGCGGTCCGCGGCAGGCCCAGTTCACGGGCACGGGCGAACACATCAGCGAATTTTTCCGGGGGATTGCCCTGCTCGGCACTGTCCAGTCCGACCGCGCTCAGATAGCCATACCAGGGTTCGGCCTGTTCCAGTGTTTCCAGTGCCTCGCCGGCGTCCCGATCCCGCAGGAAACTCATGATCAGTGCGCTGCTGATGCCGAATTCGCGCTCGGCATCGCGCATGGCAGCCAGCAAGCCTTCGAAAGGCACTGCCAGTGCCACGCCGCGAATGGTGTGCGCCTGCGGATCGAAGGACAGCTCGGCATGCACTACGCCATCCTCGTGGGCCTTCCGGAAATAGGCCATCGCCAGGTCGTGGAAATCCTGCTCGCTGTGCAGCACCGACATGCCCTGGTAGTACAGATCCAGAAAATCCTGCAGCCGGTCGAACTGATAAGCCGCATTGACCTCGTCGACATTGTCATACGGCAGACTGACGCTGTTGCGCTGCGCCAGCTCCAGCATCTGCTCGGGCATCAGCGAGCCCTCGATGTGCAAATGCAGCTCGGCCTTGGGCAGACGTTGCAACCATTCATCCATGATGATGCTCCTCCGTTGGTGGGGTCGGGCGAGCCCCGCTACCCCGTGAGTATGGTTTCCAAATCCACGCGGTGAATCCGGGTGGCGTAATTGAGCCGCTCCTCAAGATAATCCAGGTGCCTGCATGCTGCAGCGGCGGCTGCCTCACCCTGACCGTCAATGAGGGCTTCCGCGATCCGGCGATGGTCGCCGGCACGATAACAGGCGGCCATGCCGGGCACCTTGTACAAGGCTACCGCAACCGAGGTGCGCAGGATGAGATCGCGCAGCATCTGCCCCAGTACGTGATTGGGGCAGGCGGTACCCAGATATTGATGGAATTCCAGCGACAGATGAATGCGATCATCGTGCACCCCCTCGGCATGCGCACTGTGCTCGCGCTCGACGATGGCGCGCAGCTCACGGCATGCCGGCGCATCCAGACTGCCCGCTGTCAGGCGCATGACCTCGGCCTCGACGTGCCGCCGTGCGGCGAACAGCTGCCGGGTCTCGTCGGCACCGGGACTGATCACCACCGCGCTCTGATTGCGCCGCATCACCACCACGCGATCCGCTTCCAGACGCGACAGTGCGCGCCGCACGACGGAGCGATTGACGTCGAAGATGCGACTCAGCGTCAACTCCGGCAGCCGTGTGTCCGCCGCCAGCTTCTGTGTCAGTACCGCGTGCAGGATGGCATCGTGGATACGAGTTTCCGCATCGCCGGGGATGTCTTCAGTGCTTGCGGCAAGTGTCGCTGCTTTCATGGATCTGCCTGTACCTTGCGCGTGACAACAAACTGCTTCAACAGCCGGCAGCATACTACGTTCCGCAAAGCCGGCAAAAATGACCATCAGAAATTGTTGACAATATAAAAAAGGAAGTGGTAACAATACGACTGTAGAGTTAATACAATATACCTGTACCGCATCCTGATCAGGCCCGCTGTCCGCCAGGATACAGCCAACAGGAGGAGAAGCCCATGCCCGCCCTGCGTTTTTTACTCAATGATGAACTGCGGGAGCTGCCGGACATCGATCCGACGCGAACGGTGTTGCAGTGGCTGCGCGAGGATGCCGACCTGCACGGCACCAAGGAAGGCTGTGCCGAAGGCGACTGCGGCGCGTGCACCGTGGTCATCGGCCGGCTCGACAACGACGGCCGCATGGTCTACCGCGCGATCAATGCCTGCATCCTGTTCATGCCGGTGCTGGATGGCTGTCAACTGCTGACCGTGGAGCACCTGAAAACGGCGGATGGCCGCCTGCACCCGGCACAACAGGCGATGGTCGATCACCACGGCTCGCAGTGCGGCTTCTGCACGCCGGGGTTCGTCATGTCGCTGTTCGCCATGTACATCAACCGGGATCGACCGACACGCGGCCAGATCAACGAGACCCTGTCCGGCAACCTGTGCCGCTGCACCGGCTACCGGCCGATCATCGACGCGGCGGATGCCATGTACGACTACGACTGGGAGGAGCCGGTGCTCGTTCATGCCCCGGAAACGGCGCGGCGTCTGCAGGCACTGCAACGCGACCGGGGGCTGGAGTACACCCATGGCGACCACCACTATGCAGCACCACTGAATGTCGCCGAACTACAGGAACAGCTGGCGGCGGATCCGGACGCCACCCTGCTGGCCGGCGGTACCGACGTCGGCCTGTGGGTGACCAAGCTGCACCGCGATCTCGACAATCTGGTCTATGTGGGCCATGTCGCCGAGTTGCACGGCATCGAGGAAAATGACGACGAAGTCTCCATCGGCGCGGCGGTCACGCATACTGAGGCGATGGAAGTCATCGACCGCTGCTTCCCCGATTTCGGTCACCTGATGTCGCGCTTCGCCTCCCTGCTGATCCGCAACTCCTCCACCGTCGGCGGCAACATCGCCAACGGCTCGCCCATCGGCGATTCCATGCCGGTACTGATTGCCCTCGGCACGCGTGTAGTGCTGCACGGCCCGAACGGCAGGCGCGACATTCCGCTCGAGGATCTGTATGTCGATTACGGCAAGCAGAACCGCCAGCCGGGCGAGTTCGTCGAGCGCATACACATCCCGAAACTGAGCGCCGACGAGCACTTTCGCTGCTACAAGCTGTCCAAGAGATTCGACCAGGACATATCCGGAGTCTGTGCTGCATTCAAGATCCGGCTGGATGACAATGGCGTCGTCCGCGAAATGCGCACCGGCTTCGGCGGCGTCGGGCCGATACCGGCACGCGCGCCCGACACGGAGGCCGCCGTCACGGACAAGGCCTGGGATGAACAGACAATCGGGCAGGCCGAGCAGGTACTGGCCGGGGAGTTCACGCCCATGACCGACATGCGCGCCAGCGAACACTACCGACGGCAGGTCACGGTCAACCTGTTGCGCAAATTCTTCATTGAAACGAGCCAGCCCGAACAGGCCACCCGGGTACTCGAGGAGGAACCGATCTCATGAGCGCAACCAGCAACAGCAATCCCAGCGTCGGCCTGGCTTCGCCCCACGAAAGCGCACACATGCACGTGACTGGTGAAGCCCGTTACACCGATGACATTCCCGAACCGCGCCACCTATTGCACACTTATATCCGCTACAGCGAGCGCGCCCATGCGCGTCTGACGAAATTCGAACTGGATGCGGTACGTCAGGCCCCCGGTGTCGCTGAGGTCATCTCGGCGGCCGACATGCAGGCGACCACCAACGACATCGGCGAGGGCTTTCCCGGATCGCTGGTATTCGCTGAGGACGAAGTCCAGTTCCACGGCCAGCCGCTGTTTGCCGTGGCCGCGGAATCGCTGGAACAGGCTCGCAGTGCGGCAATGCTGGCAACGGTCGAATACGAAGACCTGCCTGCCATCCTGACCATCGAACAGGCACTGGAAGCCGGCGCCGAAGTCAACGACCGCAAGGAGTGGACGCGCGGCGACCCGCAGGCGGCACTGGAAGCGGCACCCCACCGGATCACCGGCAGTGTGCATACCGGCGGCCAGGAACACTTCTACCTGGAAGGCCAGAACTCCGTCGCCGTGCCGAACGAGGACGGCCAGATGCTGGTGCACTGCTCGACGCAGGGCCCCACGGAGGTTCAGCATGCCGTTTCCAAGGTGCTCGGCGTGCCGAACAATGCCGTCACGGTGGAAACGCGCCGCATGGGCGGCGGCTTCGGCGGCAAGGAAACCCAGGGCGCGTGGTTCGCGGCCATGGCCGCGGTGCTGGCACAGCGCACCAGCCGACCCGTCAAGGTACGCCTCGACCGCGACGACGACATGACCATCACCGGCAAGCGCCACCCGACGTACATCCAGTACGATGTCGGCTTCGATGACGACGGCCGCATCCTCGGCATGGATCTGCTGCAGGCTGCCGACGGCGGCTACTACCCCGACCTCACCGGGCCGGTGGCCGACCGTGCCCTGTGGCACGCCGACAACGCCTACTTCATCGAGCATGCGCACATCATTTCGCATCGTTGCCGCACCCACAAGCAGCCCAATACGGCTTTCCGCGGTTTCGGCGGGCCGCAGGGCATCGTCGGCATCGAAAACATCATGGAAGACATCGCGCGTCACATCGGGCGTGATCCGCTGGATGTGCGCAAGGTCAACTTCTACGGCATCGACGAACGCAACATGACGCCGTATGGCCAGGTCATCGAGGACAACATCCTGCACGACCTGGTGCCGCAGCTCGAGCAGGAATCCGACTATGCGCGCCGGCGACAAGCCGTGCGCGAGTACAACGCCAGCCACACCTATCTGAAAAAGGGGCTGGCGCTGACGCCGGTCAAGTTCGGCATCTCCTTCGGCAACCCGTGGCAGAACCAGGGTGGCGCGCTGGTGCATATCTATACCGACGGCACGGTACAGATCAATCACGGCGGCACGGAAATGGGCCAGGGTCTGCACACCAAGGTCAACCAGGTGGTGGCCGAGGCCCTGGGGATTGACCTCGATCAGATCCGCATCACCGCCACCGTCACCGACAAGGTGCCCAATACCATGCCGACGTCGGCATCCACCGGCACCGACCTCAATGCGGCGGCGGCCTACAATGCGGTCAAGCGCATACTGGATCGTGTCCGCCCGCTGGTGCGCGACCACTACGACGTCGGCACCAACGAAAACATCGAATTCCGCGACAACGCGGTCCATGCCGGCGAGCGCCGGTTGTGCAGCTTTGTCGAGGTGGTCAACCTGGCCTTCATGAACCGCGTGCAGCTGTCCTCGACCGGCTTCTACGCCACACCCCGGTTGCACGTCGACGAAAAGGGCTGGGGCCGGCCATTCCACTACTTCGCCTATGGCGCGGCCGTGGCCGAGGTACTGCTGGATACGCTCACCGGCGAATACCGCATGACGCAGGTCGACATCCTGCATGACGTCGGCCGCTCCATCAATCCGGGCATCGACATGGGCCAGATCGAGGGCGGCTTCCTGCAGGGCGCCGGCTGGCTGACCACCGAGGAGCTGTACTGGGACGACGCCGGGCGCATCCGCACCTTCGCGCCGTCCACCTACAAGATTCCGGCCTGCAGCGATCTGCCGTCGCGCTTCAATGCGAAGTTCTACGAGCGCAGCGACAAGATCGAGGCCGCCATCCACCGCTCCAAGGCAGTCGGCGAGCCACCGCTGATGCATGGCATCGCCGTGCTGCACGCCATCAAGGACGCTGTCGCCGCCACGGTGGACTACCGCAGGTCCGCACCGCTGGATGCGCCGGCGACGCCGGAAGCGGTACTGCGCGCGCTGGATGCAATTCGAGACGATACACCCCGGCATGATCCCGCCAGTGCGACGCCTGCCACGCGCGCCACGGAAACCGTGGTGAGCAAATGACTCGGCCGAGGCATGTCCGCCGCAGTCACCGGCCCACCCTGCCCGCACAATGGCCGCCGCAGCATGAACGCGCATGAGTTCTGGCCGACCGTTGCCGCGCGGCTGGCCCGCAACGAGCCGGTATTCATCGCCCTGGTCGCCGCGGCCACCAGCGGCTCGCCCGGCACCACCGGCGCCCGGCTGCTGCTGGCAGCCGACGGTTCGGTACAGGGCACCATCGGCGGCGGTATCATGGAAGTCAATCTGCTCAAGCAGGCACGCAAGCGCCTGGAAGCCGGCCCGGATGAACCGCAAGTACAGCGGCTGGTTCACCGCAAGACCGGCACCGCAGAAGCATCCGGCCTGATCTGTGACGGCGAACAGCACAACCTGACAGCGGTACTGGAGCCGGCGCGGGATGCAGCCGCGGTGGAGCAATTCTGCCAGTCACTGCGCACGCCCGGCGAGTGCGCCACGCTGTTCATCGACGCCGCCGGACTGCATTGTGCCGCTGCCGGTCCGCATGCGGCCGGCGGCATGCGGCTGACGCAACCCGATGCCGCCGACTGGCAGTATGCCGAGGAAAGCCTCAACCGCCGTCGCATTGCCGTGATCGGCGGCGGCCACTGCGGCAAGGCGCTGGCGCAACTGGCCACCGGCATCGGCTACCGGGCCGACGTATTCGACACGCGCCCCGCCGTCATGGAGCATTACGACTGGCCGGCCGATGCCGGCAGTCACGTGCTCGCCAGCCTCCGCGAACTGCCCGATTACCTGCCCTACCCGGCCCTGACACGGGCCGTCGTCATGACCACGGCCGTGCCGTATGACATCGAGGCGCTGGCCGCCATCGCCGATCTCGATCTGCGCTGGCTGGGCGTCATGGGCAGCCGCACGAAAATCGACTACATACACGAATCGCTGCGCAAACGGAATGTCGACGCAGCGGCCATCGCCGCCATCCATGGCCCGATCGGATTGCAGATGAAAAGCGACACCCCGGCCGAGATCGCGGTCAGCATCATGGGCCAGTTGCTGGCAGAGGAAAAGCAGGCGGCCGCCGCGGCGTGAGAAAGCCATTGCCGGAACGACCCGGCCGGGCGTGCCCATTCTCCGGAAACTGCAATATAATCCGGCCACACCAACGCACTCAGGATTTCGAGGGAGCCCTGCATGAGCCAGTCCAGTTATTACGCCCCGCACGGCGGCCTGCCGCCACAGACCGGCAAACTGACCGACCGCGCCGTGTTCACGCCCGCCTACGCCTTCATCCCGAAAGGCGTCATGCAGGATATCGTCACCAGCAAACTGCCCTTCTGGGAGAAGACCCGCGCGTGGATACTGGCCCGCCCGCTGTCGGGCTTCGCCGAGACTTTCGCCCAGTACATCATGGAAGTGGAACCCGGCGGCAGCAGTGATCGTCCGGAGCCGGACAGCGGCGCCGAAGGCGTGCTGTTCGTGGTCGAAGGCGAGCTCACCATCACGCTGAACAACCAGCCGCACACCCTGGCAGCCGGCGGCTATGCCTTCATCCCGCCCGGCAGCGACTGGCAGGCACACAACCGCGGCGCGACAACGACGCATTTTCACTGGATCCGCAAGGCCTATGAATTCGTCGACGGCCTCGATACTCCGCCGGCGTTCTTCGCCAATGAACAGGACATCGCGCCCGACCCGATGCCCGACTGCGACGGCGTATGGGCAACAACCCGTTTCGTCGAGCCGGATGACCTGCGCCACGACATGCATGTCAACATCGTCACCTTCCAGCCCGGCGGCGTCATCCCGTTTGCCGAAACCCACGTCATGGAACACGGCCTGTACGTGCTCGAGGGCAAGGCCGTGTATCACCTCAATCAAGACTGGGTGGAAGTAGAGGCCGGCGACTTCATGTGGTTGCGCGCCTTCTGTCCGCAGGCCTGCTATGCCGGCGGTCCCGGCCCTTTCCGCTACCTGTTGTACAAGGATGTCAATCGCCATCCCGCACTGAGAGCGTTTGCCGGCTGAAGGAAATGGCAAAAAAGAAACCCGGCGGGAAACCCCGCCGGGTTAATATGTGCCGTGTTGGCACAGAGGAGGAGATCGGTGGGATCATGCCGAAACACTGCCCGGCATGATCGACAATATGTCGTTAACGGAGCAGTTGCGACAGCAGGCCGTATTGTGCGGCCTGAGCCACGCGGGCCCGATTGCGGCTGCCGTTGCCGGCCGTACGCCACCAGGCAGTGGCTTGCTGCTCTTGCGCCGCGGCCTTCGGTGCCTGCCTGCTCGCCGTTATTTCGTCAATCCTGTTGACATCCCAGTCTTCACTAAAGAAAGAGAAACCATCGTTGAAAAGCATCATCCAACCCTTGTCGAAAAACATGTATCACTTGCCGTTTGGTCTGTGATGTGACGCCATCGCGTCGTTGCTGATGCATATACTAGGGCCTCGGGGCGGTTTTGCCATCCGGTTCACAGGCATTACACTTATGAAATAAATTCACATATGAAAAGCACTTCATGGACAAGACTGCCGAAATGACGGTTTTCGTGCGCGCTGTCGAAGCCGGAGGATTTTCCGCCGCCGCCCGCGCGCTGGACATGACACCCTCGGCGGTCAGCAAGCAAATCCGCCGTATCGAGGATCGGCTCGGCATAAGGCTGTTTCATCGCACCACGCGCAATGTGCAACCCACCGAGGCCGGGCAGGCCTACTACGAACGCTGCGCCCGCATCCTGCGTGACATAGAGGAAGCCGAGGATGAAGCCTCCTCCCTGACAACGCAGCCGCGCGGCACACTGCGCATCGCCATCACCGTCTCCTTCGGACGGGTCGAGATTCTGCCCCGCATCAACCAGTTCATGCGCCGCTATCCGGACATCAAGATTGCAGTCGAACTCACCGACCGCCATGTCGACCTGGTGGACGAAGGCATCGATGTTGCCATTCAGTGGCGCGAACAGATCAGCGACCCGAACGTCATCGCGCGCAAGCTGTGCGTCAACAACCGCATCATCTGTGCCGCACCGCAATACCTCGTGCGCAGCGGCACACCGCAGACACCCGAGCAGCTGTTGGAGCACAACTGCCTGACACTGTCCACGCTCGACGAATTCAACGACTGGGCATTCGAGGACGACGTCCAGGGCCGGCGCACCCTGCACGTGGGCGGCAACTTCCGCGCCAACACGGCCGACGGCCTGTATGAGGCGGTCTTGTCAGGAGTCGGTCTGGCACGCCTGTCCACCTGGCTGGTTGCCCACGACATCCGCGCCGGTCGGCTGGTTTCCGTGCTGCCCGAATACCCGCACGAATATTCCGCTTTTCACATCCTCTACCCCCACCGCCGCCATCTGTCCCGCAAGGTGCGCGCATTCGTCGACTTCCTCGTGGAGACATTCACACCGGTGCCGCCGTGGGAGCGGGTCGACGAAGGACCAAACCGGAAAATGCCATGAAGACTGATCGAGCCAAGAGGGAATCACTTAACTACTGATATCACTCCTGGTACAGCATGGCTCTGAGATGACCCTGCATGACTGCACAGACCATGATTGAATCAATATACCAGCAGCAGCCATGAGGCTGGCCTGGTGAGAACGCATCAAACGCCTGCTTGCCATGTACGTCATGTGGGCAGAAAATGGTCAACTATCCGCGACCAGATGCCCGGACCCGACATCAGTGAGCGTGAGAAGCTCGGGCGGGTCACCAAGTTTTCGAATCGGACTCTTTGTCTTAGCCTCGTAACTGGGCGCATAAGGTCGAACATATGCAGGGTCAGGCAATAGCACTGATGAAATAAGTACTTTCGTATATGGGTGCTGAGGATTTGAAAACACTTGAGAACAAGTCCCCGTCTCTACGATTTGCCCCATGTGCATTACAGCAACGCGGTCGGCAATATTGTTGACCACCGCCATGTCATGCGATATGAACAGATATGAAGTACCAAACTCGGATTGCAAGTCCTTGAGCAGGTCGAGAATTTCCTCCTGCACCACCACATCAAGTGCGGATACGCTTTCGTCGGCAATGATGAACTTGGGCTTGGTAGCCAGAGCTCGCGCAATACAGATCCGTTGGCGCTGCCCGCCTGAAAACTCATGCGGATACCGACTCACCCAGTCCGGGTTCAAGCCAACGCGCGAAAAGAGTTCCGCCACTTGGTCGTTGCGCTGTTGCGGCTTGTATATGTCATGCACATCAAGCGGTTCCCTGACCAGACTGCCAACGGTATTTCTGGAATCCAGTGATGCATAAGGGTCTTGAAAGACGATTTGCAGATCTGCACGCAATGCTCGAAGTTGCCGCTTGGTGAGACTATTTAGGTCGGTCCCCTCAAATAAGATCTGCCCCTTGGACGGAATCAGGCTGGTTATAGCCTTGGCAGTAGTGGATTTACCACATCCGGACTCGCCGACGATAGCAAACGTTTCGTTCGGATATACATCAAATGACACCGATTCCACCGCATGCAGTCGACTAACTACGCGATTGATTGCACCTCCACGCAGATCAAAGTTAACTGTCAAATCCTTTACAGCCAGAAGCGGCTGCGTCTTATCAATTTCTGTTTCCGCAAGCTTATTGTTCTCCGGCCGAAAACTTGGAACAGCGCTGAGAAGGGATTTCGTATATGCATATTTCGGTTGCTGGAACAGTTCACGGACCGGGTTTGTCTCGATCGCCTCACCCTCCTTCAAAATCAACACGCGATCCGCCAGTTCAGCGACGACGCCCAAGTCGTGAGTTATGATGATAACAGCCGCATTTCTGTCTTTTTGAAGCTCTTTGAGGAGTTCAAGGATTTCTATTTGAGTGGTAACATCCAGAGCCGTGGTTGGCTCATCGGCAATAATGATATCCGGTGACAAAGACAGGCACATGGCAATCATAACGCGCTGTCTCATGCCCCCGGACAGTTCATATGGATACTGATCAAGACGCCTTTCAGGCTCTGAGATATGCACGGATCTGAGTGCGTCAATTGCCCGCGCGCGTGCGCTCTTGTGACCCACCCGCTTATGAGCGCCAATAGTCTCCGTCAGCTGTTTTCCTATTTTTAGTATAGGATTCAAGGAGGTCATTGGCTCCTGGAAAATCATCCCTATGCGCTGCCCGCGAATATGGCGCATCTGCCTGTCCGAATATGTGCTGATGTCACTCCCATCGAACATTATTCGACCCGACGTCAAACTGGTCGCCGGATATGGCAGCAGGCCCATGATGGCCAATGATGTCAGCGATTTTCCAGAGCCGGACTCTCCGGCAATTGCAAGAACTTCACCTCTATAGAGATCAAAAGAAAGATCCGACACCAGTACGCTGGATTTCAAATTGCCCTTTATCGTCACGCCTTCCACGGACAGAATTCGACTCTGCGTCATTGCGTCCCTCTGGTGATATTTCCCTGCGTGACCAACATCATCGACATGCCACATACCGATGTGTCCGGGATTCGCGTTCAGTTGCTCTTGTCTGCGCCGTCTTGTTGCTTTTCTTGATTGATAAACCGCTCCGGATCATTCAATCAAACACGCAGCGGGGGAAATAGAAAGTGACTACCCAGTTGGGTTGATTGACAATTTCACTTATGCGCAAATCTGCGCAGGTCGATACCAGCATATAGGCATCCACCGGGGCATAATTATATTTCGACGCAATAAGATCAATCATGCGTGAAACAGCCGATCTCACCGCCTTCATGAGATCATTTTCGATTCCAGTGGTTACCAGATAACCTTTGCCATCAAGATGCCTTGACACTGGTTGCGAGGTTTCGAACATGGGGGATTCAAGCTTGTGTTGTTTCAGTATCCGAAACGTCAGCACCACATTCATAGGGCTTTCTATGGCGGTACCGCAAACCTCACCATCCCCCTGTCCAGCGTGTGTATCTCCTATGGAAAACAACGCGCCGTCAACGGCTACCGGCAAGTACAGTTTGGTACCACGACCGAGATCCCTGATATCCATGTTCCCTCCCACGTTTCGGGGTGGGATGATGGCGTGGGATCCACTCTCCGCGGGTGCATTGCCAATGGTACCGGCAAAAGGCTTCAGCGGCACGCGGGCCGTATCACCATATAATGCCGGGCTCATCGTGGTGGTATCGTATTCCCAGATTTTTATCGCTGGTTCCTTGAACGAATCCGCGAGCAGACCGAAGCCCGGGATATTTGCCGTCCATCCGAAACCCGAAGGCTTGAACTCATCAATCGTGACTTCCAGCGTGTCTCCCGGTGCAGCCCCGTCAATAAAGACGGGGCCGGTTACTGGATTAAGTTTGCTGAAATCCAGCTGCCTCAAGTCATCCGGGGAGCTAGAACTCGACAATTGTCCACCAGATGCATCCAGGCACTCAAACTCAACAGTCGTGTTGTCACCTATCCGCAATGCAGGGGCGATCGAGTTGTCCCAGCCAAAATGATGATTTACACCATGTACAGTATGTTCATGATTCAGTGACATCTTATTTCACCCAAATGTGCGCATAGTCAGCTGGCAGACTGATAAGGCCGACGTAATACTTGTCATCGCCGGCCATCCGATCCGACTTAAGGGTGATACGCTTCTTGTGGAATACGGGGACCCACGGATAGTCGTCCATTATATCAGCAAATATCTGGCCCCATAGTTCCACTCTTTCGTCTTGCTTCGAAGGATCTGCCATGGCATCCGCTTTATGGGCCCGCTGATCGATATCTTCATTGCAATACTTGGCCCAGTTCCAGCCACCGCTTGCAGTCGCGTCACATCCAAGTATCGGCCAATAGAAGTTGGCAGGATCCGGATAGTCGGCAATCCAGCCCATGCCACCGGACCACACCATATCGACCCCTTTACTGGAACCCGCGTTGCCGATCACGGTAGCCTGGGAGTGCGCCTTAATCTCCACGTTCATGCCGATCGCAGCCAAATCGTGTTGAATGGATTGGGCAATCCGGCGATGTGGATCCTTGTTGTAGACGAACAGCTCCAGGGTTGTATCAGGATCATAGCCCGCTTCCTTCAGGAGCTCCTTTGCCTGATCAGGATCATAAACATCCTCGCCTTCTGATACATCGTATCCGGGCATTGTAGCCGGCAGTATTTCATACGCAGGCACTGCTCGCCCATTCATTATCTGAATGATGCGCTTTTTGTTTACCGCCAGGTTTATTGCTTTCCGTACATCAACATTATCCAGCGGCTCATGTGTCGTATTTAACGTCAAATACGAGGTTTGCATGTCATCGCCTTCGACGAGGTTGTCTTCCATGTTCGGATTGTTCTTCACCTGCAGATACTGTGCGGATGGTATACCGTCGCCAGTAATGTCCACCTCTCCCTGCTCCAGTCTCTTGACTGAAACAGTTGGGTCATTGCCAAGATCGAATATCACTTTGTCCAGATGCGGGACGCCCTCTCTCCAGTAATCGCTGTTTTTCTTGAATACAAGCTCCCTACCATATTCCCAGCTAGCCATCTTGAAAGGGCCGGTTCCAACTGGGTTTTTCCCAAAATCTCCGCCATACTTGTCTATGGCTTCCTTGGGAACAACATAAGAGAAATTGATTGCCAGCACATGCAACATGGTGGCATCAGGTTCCTGCAGTTCGATTTTTACTGTTTTTGAATCAGGCGTGGTGATACCTTCCAGCTCATCAGCATCACCATTTCTAACGGCGTCATAGCCAACCACATTACTGAAGAAGCCAGCACCCGGGCTTTTGGTGGCGGGGTCCACTACGCGATTGATTGAATATTTGAAGTCACCAGCCTCGACTTCGCGTCCGTTATGAAACTTCACTCCACTGCGCAGTTGAAAGGTATACGTCTTGCCATCATCAGATACTTCGTAGCTTTTCGCCAAATTTGGCGCAAGCTCAACGGTGCCCGGTTTGTAGTACATGAGGCCCTCAAACAAACTTTTGATCATCGACCAGTTTTGCCAGTCGTAACCAATCGCAGGATCGAGCGTCGAAACATCGTCTTCGAAAGTAACTACAATACTCCCGCCTTCCTTGGCAGCATCGTCCTGAGCAACCACATTCATCGACAATGATGAAACCAGTATGAACAGAAAAACAAGAGCTGATTTACGTAGTATTTTCACAATCTCACTCCTAATAATCAGAATAATTTCACATTATGTCTTTTCATTCTTGATACGCGGGTCAATTAACGGCGCGACCAGATCAGCCATCAGGTTGCCGAGAACCACTGCCAAAGAAAGAAACAGGGTAACCCCCATAATAAGCGGCGTATCAACACGTTGAACCGCCTGCCAAGCCAGCTGGCCAATTCCGGGCCACCCAAAGACACTCTCCACTACTACAATGCTTCCCATCAACAACCCGATATCAATGCCTACCATGGCTATGACCGGAAGCAAGGCATTTGGCACAGCGTGCCGAAAAACCACGATCTTTCGTCTCAACCCCTTCGCTCTCGCTGTCCGAATGAAATCAGTCGTAAGGACCTCGATCATGGACGACCGCATCATTCGAGAATACCAGCCACCACCCATGATTCCGAGCGTTATACCAGGCAATACCAAGTTCGAAAACGAACCGTATCCGCCTATGGGAAACCAACCAAGCTGAATTGCGAACACGTAAAGAAGCAAAAGTCCGGAAACAAATTGCGGTGTAGATACTCCGATAAAGGAAATGACCATAAAAAACTGGTCAAGCTTGGAGTTTCTTCTGAGTGCCGACAGTATCCCTAGCGTCAAACCAATGAGCAACTCACAAACAATGCCGGCTGCCATTAACAGCAATGATGCAGGAAGGCGCGGTAGTATCAGACTGGTAACACTGGCTCTTTCAATGTATGACCGCCCCAAATCCCCGTGCAGAAGTCCTTGCAGATATCGCAAGTACTGAACAAAGAAAGGCTTGTCCAATCCGAGCTGTTCACGGATGCTTTGCAGCACCTCGGGAGATGCACTTCTACCGGCAATAACGGTAGCCGGATCAGCTGGCAACAGGAAAAGCAGAACAAAGGTAATGAGTGATACGCCTAGAAGTATCAGGGCCGACTGCAGGAAGCGCTTTATCAAATAGGCGATCATCTCACTTCCCTCTTTGCGTGGGATCGAGGATCTCCCGCAAAGCATCACCAACCAAATTGAAGGCCAATGAAAGCGACAGGATTGCAATGCCGGGGAAAATCACCAGCCATGGCGCAGTCTGTATATATGTTTGCGTTTCAAAGATGATAACGCCCCAGGAAGGTCGCGGCGGTTGCACACCGACCCCCAGATAACTGAGGGTAGCCTCCAAAAGGACTGTTACGGAAATGCCAAGCGTCCCATAGACCAGAATTGTAGGTACCAGGTGGGGCAGTATGTGCTTTAGTATTATGCGGGAATTCTTTGCGCCAATGGCGCGTTCCGCCAACACAAAATCTCGTTTTGATAACGATGAAGCCTCGGTAAATATGACTCGCGCTACCTGGCCCCAATTCACAAGGGCAATTACCACTGCCACCAGCCAGAAACTAGGGCTGAGCACGGCAGCCAGACAGATTCCCAGCACGAGAGCGGGAAACGCCATGATGACATCCGTGAACCGCATCAGAAGGGACTCTACCCAGCCCCGATAATAACCGGCAAAGAGCCCTATGCAAGAACCAAAAACTATGGATATCCCGTTGGCTATCAGCCCGATGATCAACGATACTCTGGCGCCGTATAATATCCGGGTCAATAAATCGCGCCCTAAAAGATCCGTTCCAATAATATATTCGCCACCAGGAGGCAGTGGCGCGCCCATATCGGACAGCCCATCGAAGGATTGCTCATTGACACCATATGGAGTTATCCAAGGTGCAAGGATTGCGCTAAAAACAATGACAACGATAATAACGAGGCCGATCACCCCGAGCGGGCGGGAGAAAAAGTCACGCACCAGACTCATCGCACGTCCGCGTGACTCTAATTTTTGACTAACAGACCCAGCTGCCGCCGGTTCGTGAGCCATATCTGATCCTGATTAGTCCCAATGGCAACAAGGTACGCGTCTCCTACGGCGGTTCATGGTTGCACACCGGTATGGCTAAAGCAATGGCGGGTAAATGGCTAGACGTCCTACTTTCGTAGTCCGTATAGCAATGCAGCTCCATGCATGGTTGCGCGCCCAAATTTTGCTGCAGATCCGTGGACTTGAGTCATATTTCATTATTTAACTAATTGATTATAATATATAATTCTATCTCTTGTGATGCCTAACTCGACTGTTGCCAGCACCTCCCCGTATGGACCTTGATCAGCCTGTCTTGTCACTGCCGCACGTTCTGTGATGGTCGGCGGCCGATCAAGCGAATTCAGACCAAATCACGGAATGAGCGGCATGGCACTCCGCCATGCGCAGTACCTTGCATTACCCTAGCAGGCTGTTGAAGACCACCCCAGCAAACACGGGCAATAGTACAATACCCGGGACGATACCCAACGGAAGTCATTGATCATGCGTGGAGCCGACACTACTCAGGAAGC
>Ga0079226_10000019_pt1 | contig 101148 bp, 99 predicted proteins | sample Poulit2014_FD_76345 | JGI IMG/M metagenome (GOLD analysis project Ga0079226, IMG submission 76345) | Agricultural soil microbial communities from Georgia to study Nitrogen management - Poultry litter 2014 | ecosystem: Environmental > Terrestrial > Soil > Agricultural land | place: USA: Georgia...
AAATAGGCCTGACTAGCTGCTGAATAGGACAGCTTGACTGCCCATGCTACTACCTTCAGCGGTCATTGCCCAACAAGGCTGCTGAAAACTCCTGTGCGTCGAAGGGCTGTAAATCGTATAGCCCCTCGCCCACCCCTATCCAATAGACGGGTACAGGCCGTACCTGCTGACTGCCAGCGGCCACGGCAGCCAGGATGCCGCCTTTGGCCGTTCCATCCAATTTGGTCACCACCAGACCTGTCAGGTTAATGGCCGCATCAAAGGCCCGAATCTGTGCCAAGGCATTTTGCCCCGTATTGCCATCGACGACCAGCAGAACCTCGTGCGGTGCCCCTTCAAGCGCTTTGTTGGTCACTCGATGCACTTTTTTCAGCTCTTCCATCAAATGCAGCTGGGTCGGCAGGCGTCCTGCGGTATCCACCATCACAACATCAATATCACGTGCCTGTGCAGCATGTACCGCATCAAAAGCAACTGCGGCTGGATCACCACCACTTTGGGCGATCACGGTGACGTTATTACGCTCGCCCCATTCAACCAATTGCTCACGTGCGGCAGCCCTGAAGGTATCCCCAGCAGCCAATAAAACAGAAGCGCCAGCAGTCTGAAAGGCATGTGCCAACTTGCCAATTGAGGTTGTTTTGCCTGCGCCGTTCACCCCGGCGATCATCACCACCAGGGGCTTGTGTGCCTGTAATGGAAATGCTTTTTCCAGAGGGCGCAAATGATCAGCCAATATCTCTTGTAAGGCCTGTTTGACTTGCTGGGCATCGCTTAGGCGATCTTTGCGTACTCGCGCCCGTAATTGCTGCAACAGTTTTTCCGTAGCTTCCATGCCACTATCGGCCATAATCAAGGCTGTTTCCAGCTCTTCGAACAGGTTCTCATCAACAGGCACCCCGACGAAGAGGCTACTTAGGTTTTGGCCAGTGCGCGCCAAGCCGGCCCGTAAGCGGCCAAACCAAGAACGTTTGGAGGGCTTTTCTTTAGCTGAGCCCTCAATAGGTTCTGGTATTGCAGCGGGCTCTGGTGCCTCGACCGGCTTTTGAGATGTGGATGCTTCAGATGCATCTGCCTGCTTTTGAAGTTCGGGGGTCTCGGATACATCAGCCTGCTGTTGAGGTGCGGATGGCGCGAGCGCCTGGGGCTGCTCTGGTGTTTCTGTTGGCGTTGCCCCCTCGGCCTGCCCTAAATGGCTTGATGAATCAGGCCCTTTTGCCTCTTTAGGTGCCTCTGGCTGTTCGGCAGATTCGCTGGGCGCAACCTGATGGGCTTGTTCTGTTTGCTCAGTCTCAACCAGCGTATCTGCTGATTGCCCCTTGACTGGCTCGGACTGCTGCTTGGGGCGTTGCTCTTCTTTTTTACGTCGTCTTAAAAAACTAAACATAACACGGTAACTTATATAAACTGTTGTTGTTTACGGGATCATAAGTGAGCATAAAATGACCACAACGATACGCATTGTTGGCGGCCAGTACCGACGCACCCGCTTGCCTGTCATTGATGCCAAGGGCTTGCGTCCTACCCCGAATCGGGTGCGGGAAACGTTATTCAACTGGTTACGTCACTTTTGGCAGCATGACTTTGCCGACAAACATGTGCTTGATCTGTTTGCTGGTACGGGCGCCCTTGGCTTTGAAGCTGCTTCGCATGGGGTAGAGTTTGTACAACTGGTGGAACAAAACCCCAAGGCGGTGCAGAGCTTGCGCCAATTTCGCAACAAGCTGCAAGCCCCACAGGTACGCATTCACCAGGGCTGCGCCTTGCATATACTTGAGCGCTCGACGCACCTTTACGATCTGGTCTTTTTGGATCCACCCTTTGGCCAAGGCTGGTTTGAGCGCCTTTGGCCGTTGCTGCCCAATGTGCTGGCGCCTGATGCCCTGATCTACATCGAAGCAGAAAAGGACCTAAGCATCCCACCGCACTATACTAGTTTACGCCAACAAAGTGCAGGGCATGTTCACTATCAACTTTTAGAGTTTGCTGCAGACGCTAAAAAAGACAATAATGCCAGTAGTATTCCCTCGACGCTGGGCTCGTCCTAAGGCACCCACCCAGTTTTCTCATTTTAAACTTTCGCTCTTGCTATTGCCATGATTACTGCAGTTTATCCAGGTACCTTTGATCCGTTTACTCGCGGTCACGAAGATCTCGTTCGCCGCGCAGCCAACCTATTCGATCGCGTCGTGGTAGGGGTGGCCTATAGCCGTGCCAAAAAGCCTTTTTTCACTGTTGAAGAGCGGGTAGAAATCGCAAGCGAGGTGTTGGGCCACTACCCCAACGTCGAGGTCAAAAGCTTTGGCGGGCTACTGAAAGACTTTGCACGCGAAGAGAACGCACGGGTGATCGTCCGTGGTTTGCGCGCTGTCTCTGATTTTGAGTATGAATTTCAGATGGCAGGCCTGAATCGCTATCTGCTGCCCGAGGTCGAGACCCTATTCATGACCCCCTCGGATCAATACCAGTTCATCTCCGGTACCATTGTGCGCGAAATCGCCATTTTGGGGGGTGATGTCAGCAAATTCGTTTTCCCCTCTGTTGAGCGCTGGCTAGTGGACAAAGCCCAAAGCTACCGCAAAAAGCACGATCTCTAGTCGGCTATTCCTGTCTTTTGCGGCCTGGTACGTTAGAATGACAACGTTATCACCACTTAGGTAAACACCGCTATGGCACTCCACATTACCGACGAATGTATTAACTGCGATGTCTGCGAGCCGCAGTGCCCGAACTCGGCCATTTATATGGGCCCCGAAATTTACGAAATCAACCCCAACCTGTGTACTGAATGTGTTGGGCATTTTGATGAGCCACAATGCCAGGTAGTTTGTCCGGTAGATTGCATTGAAATTCATCCTGATTTTCAGGAAAGCCAAGAAGAGCTTATGCAAAAATACCACAGCCTGACGGCGAAAGCAGAAAACAACTAACACCCATGGCGCCCCAAGGTGCCACTTCTGTGTCTTATTCGGGCCAAGCCACCTGCTTTTTGTGCTCGGGGTCTACTTTTAAACACAAACATTGTTGCCCCAAAAGCCTGGAAAACCAGGTATGAGCCAGAGTCCCCTCATCAATGGCCGCCACCAGCTGATCACCAACCTGGGCTTGGCACCGGACGCTATCATCGTCTTCAATCACATCCAGCAAAAGCTCCAGTGTCAGCATGCCCGGAGCACGCAAACGCAAAGCCCCCAAATACAGATCAAGGCTAAGCTGTTGCAAGCCTGAGACCTTATCAGCCGTTAGCAGGCGGCCTTCGGTATCACAAATAAACCAGCGCTGGTGATAAGGTTCGGCGCGTGCATCGCTCATCGGCGAAGCATAAACGATGGGTTGAAAAGCCGTCATATTAATCTATCCGTTGTAAAAACTCTTTCAGGGTGGCACCAAAATACTTGGCAGTATCCTCAACCAAAGATTCCATCATCGTGCGCTCTTCGCCATCTGGTGGGCTCTCGTCGCCTAAAGGCACATAAACGGGCAACCCGAGCACGTCTAGCAAGCCTTCGTGGATGGCTTCCCGCACAAATCGATGGCGCATGTCTGACCATTGCATCCGCAGTTCGGGCGCCCACAGGCTACCTGTCAAACGCATCGGTATCCGTGCTTGGGCAAAGTCGATGCGATGCTGAGGGTTGTCCCGGATTTGATCAATGTGAAGATCCAGCGCCAAATTGATATCAAGCTGTTGGTTGATCAGATCGACCCAGGCTGGCTGTTTTCCAGAGAGTTGATATTCAGGCCCCGATAATGCTAGCTCTTGGAATTGCAACTGACCGTTGGCACCATGTATCTCTGCTGTTGCCTTTTCAAAGGGCGTATTATACTGGGCATCATAATCTTCGGGCATGGGGGGCACCTGACCAGCAAACAAATGGCGCAACACCTCGTTGGCCGCATCTACCTGCCCCAACAGTGAATAGCCAATAAAAGCGCCCTCTTCAATAGTCAGCTGCGCTTCCGTATATAGCTGCGCCAACCAGGCGGCCGGAGTCGTACCTCGGGTATACCAGGTTGCCTCCAGATTGGTTTGGCCCTGTAAAAATGGCTGCCAGCCCAAACCGGCAAGTAGAGCTGCTGAATCAACCTCATGCAAGCTCAAATAACCCTGGAACTGATCACTGTCCAACCAGGACAAATGGGCTTTGAGCGAGCCCTCGTGTAAAAGTGCCTGCAACTCGGAGACTTCAAGCGCTTTTTGGCGCCACTGCCCATAAACCTGGAACTGCTCTAACCAGATTTGGCGGAAATGGAACTGCTCTGCTTCTATGCGCCAAGACCAGTCTATGGGCAAGGCAAACCAGCGCCATTCGGTTTCAGGTAAGGGCCGCGCCGCCAAAGTTGCCCGGTCTTTGTGTTCGGAGGCATCGTCTTCCTCTTGTTCTATGTCGGCATCTTCGTGATGCTTGGCGCTGCTGGCCTCTGCCCACGGCAACCAATCATTCAAATCCAGAACCTTGGCTTCCAGATGGGTAATTAAACGCGCTGGGCGGTTATGTTTGTCAAACCATAAAAACCAATCCAGGCGTTCATTGAAGTCCTGCTCATCCACCGCATTCGTTACTGCTTGATCGCGTTCCCAGCGCTGGCCATATAGCTCTCCGGCAGCATGGCCGTTAAAAGGCTCTATATAAAAATTGCCGCCCAAAGAACGTCCACTAAACCCTTCTGCCAGGCTTTGATCCTCAAGGCCTATGGTCCCCGCCAAATCAGCAAAAAAAAGCTGACGGGCTTCATGCTCCCACTGAACCGCTGACTGCAGCTGCACTTGCCATGACTGTTCAGGATGCTGGTACCTGCCCTCAGCATTAAAGCGATTAACCTCCAGGGCCTGCCAGCCCTTGGCAAAATCATCCAGATGGATATTCAAGCCGAACACCTCTTCATCCTGCGCATAGCGCAGAGAAGCAGAAACTGGCTGCGCCTCGGTGTGCTGCTGGCCCATCTTTAAGTCGGGAATATCCAGGCCAAACTCGATCCGTTGGTCGTTATTTTGTAATTGGCCGTTTAGTTGCAGCTTTTCCAGCCAAAATTCTGGCTGTAAAAAATAAGCACCTATTGAAGAGGCTGTTAAAGAGAACTGTGTGCTCTCCTCCTCGGCCTGCTGGGCCCAACGACCCACCGTGGACAAATCAAACTGCTCTAAATACAGGGATTGTTGTAATTGGTACTGCAAGGCCGTTCTTAATGTGCCGCGTTGCACAGCATAATCATCAGCCTGGCCCGCAAACTGTAATTGTGAACGATGTACCGTCAGGCGGCGCAAAGTAGGCTCGATCTGCAGCACACCTTGCCCTTCATATTGCATGTCCAGGCCCAGCTGCTGGCTATACACCTTGCCTTTGAGTGATAAATCAAAAGGCTGCTCGAGAGTCACTCGCCCTGTGTTCAGCGAGAGGTCATTCAGTTCAGCTATCCAGCTGCGACCCCGATCAAACACATTGACCCGAACCCCCTGGATATCCAAACCGGCAATGTCTATCTGAAACTCCGAGCGCTCAAGGCGTGGCAACACCGCGTCTTCCAGCGGTTGGGCCAAGGCGTTACGCAATAATGGCCACGGTGAGTTCGAGCCATCTGCGCCCGTTTGAACTGGTTTTTTATTAACGCGGGCAACCGGCAGCGGTCCTTCGGCCCGTTCTTGGGCAGGGTCATAATCCAGCCAATCGGTGAACTGGTCTGCATCTACTTCTACCCAGGCTTCAACGCCATCGAGCGATAGGTGATCAATGACCAAACGGTTCCACAACAGCGGCCACACCGCGACCGAAAAGCGCATGGTATCAACCGCTGCAAAGGGGGCAGTGGAGCCTTGCTCTGATAAATGCACATCTTGCAGGGACAAACCGATACGCGGAAACAGGGATAACTGTATCGGCCCATCGATGGTTAACTGACGTTCGTAGCGTTGATAAACGAATTCTTCCAGCTTGCCCTTATAAGCATTTGGGTCAAAGGTCAGCAGAAAAACCGCAACCCCGACCACAGAAATGATAATGAGCGCAACCAGGGCAAAAATAAGTCGTTTTATCCACATGCCAAGTTCTCATTCAAACCCTAAGACTCCCAAGCTTTACCCGCTTTAAACCGGCCCGTTGTGGGCTATAGTGTTGGGGGAATTGAAGCTGGCCTAGCAAAACACGCTTGGCCAAACGTCATTCCAACCAGAAAAGTTAAACTTATAGCATTTTTATCTATTAAACAAAGACTTTTCTTGCATATTCATAATAAGAAAAGGTTAGTATAAAGGCTTGTTTTTGTAATCAATATCGTTCTTAAATCTTGAATGGGGTCAATCATGAAATTCGAAACCATTGCCGTACATGCTGGCTATGAGCCCGAACCCACCACCAAAGCCGTGGCGGTGCCTATCTACCAAACCACCTCCTATGCATTTGATAACACCCAGCACGGCGCTGATCTATTCGATCTCAAGGTGCCTGGCAACATTTATACCCGTATCACCAACCCAACCAATGCCGTGCTCGAGGAACGCGTCGCTGCGCTCGAGGGGGGGATTGCAGCCCTGGCCGTTTCTTCTGGCATGGCTGCCATCCTATATGCTATCCAAACCATCGCCGAAGCAGGCGACAACATTGTTTCGGTAAGTAAACTCTACGGTGGTACTTATAACCTTTTTGCCCATAGCCTGCCGCGCCAGGGAATTGAAGTCAGATTTGCCCCCCATGACGACCCAAGCGCCCTGGAAGCCCTGATTGATGACAAAACCCGCGCCATCTTCTGCGAAACAATTGGAAACCCCGCCGGCAACATCATAGACCTTGATGCTTTGGTTGCTGTCGGCGATCGGCATGGCGTGCCCATTATTGCTGACAATACCGTGGCCTCACCAGCCCTGTGCCGCCCCATCGAGCACGGCGTCGCCATCGTGGTGCATTCATTGACCAAATACATGGGTGGCCACGGTACTACCATTGCGGGTGCCATTGTTGATTCGGGCAAATTTGACTGGGTCAAGCACAAAGAACGATTCCGCATTTTGAATGAGCCCGATCCTTCTTACCACGGTACCATTTTCACCGAGGCTTTGGGCCCTGCAGCCTTTATTGGCCGTTGCCGTGTTGGCCCCCTGAGAAATACCGGTGCGGCCCTATCCCCCTTTAATGCCTTTTTAATTTTGCAGGGCATTGAAACCTTGCCACTGCGCATGGAGCGCCACTGCGAAAACGCCCTTAAGGTTGCCCAATACCTCGAGCAGCACCCCTTGGTCAGCTGGGTGCAGTATGCTGGGCTTGAATCCCATCCTGAACATGACCTGGCACAGAAATACTTCGGCGGCTTACCGGCTTCCATCTTAAGCTTTGGCATTCAAGGCGGCCGTGACGCAGGCGCTGCTTTTATTGATAATTTGCAGCTCATTACCCGCTTGGTAAATATTGGTGATGCCAAATCGCTGGCTTGCCATCCGGCCACCACCACCCACCGCCAGCTTAATGAAGAAGAGCTGGCCCAGGCTGGCGTCAGCAGCGATCTAGTTCGCCTGTCCATCGGCATTGAACACATCGATGACATTATTGCTGATCTGGAGCAAGCATTGGCTGCCAGCCAAAAATAACGCCCATGCTCACACCTTGGCCGGCGACGGGCAATCACGCTTTTGCCTGGCCCGGCCGCGCTCATATTGAGCGCGATCAGCTTAACTTAAGAAAAACGGGCAACCGCCCTTGAGGCGGTGCCCGTTTTTTATGCGATCACCTATGGCCAGTGACCAAAGCCCAACGAATTAGTCAGCACCAAATTTAATCCCTTGGGCCAGCGGCAGTTCAGTGGAGTAGTTAATGGTATTGGTCGCCCGGCGCATGTAAACTTTCCAGGCATCTGAACCCGATTCGCGTCCGCCACCGGTTTCTTTTTCGCCCCCGAAAGCACCACCAATTTCTGCGCCAGAAGTACCAATATTGACGTTTACAATGCCGCAATCGGCACCCGCCGCAGACATGAACCGCTCTGCTTCGCGTAAATCATTGCTGAACAGGGCCGCTGACAGTCCTTGTGGTACATCATTTTGCATCGCCAGCGCTGTGTCAAAATCCGTATATTTCAAGGCGTACAAAATGGGGGCAAAGGTTTCCGTACGAACAACATCCGTTTGCTCCGGCATTTCCACAATGGCGGGCTCAACATAAAAAGCATCGGGATAGCGATCGCTTAGACAACGCTGCCCGCCAAACACCTGCCCACCCTGTTGTTGTGCCTGTTGCAAGGCTTGTTGCATCATTTCGTAAGCCGTCTGATCGATCAGTGGGCCCACCAAGGTATCTGCCTCAAGCGGGTTACCGATGGGGGCACCCTGGTAAGCCTGTCGCAAACGTTGCAACAGCTCGTCGTAGACGCTTTCGTGTACGATTATCCGGCGTGTTGTGGTACACCGCTGGCCTGCCGTACCAATGGCACCAAAAACGATGCCGCGGGTTGCCAAATCCAGATCGGCCGTTGGGCCAACAATGATGGCATTATTACCGCCCAACTCAAGCAAAGAGCGGCCAAACCGGGCTGCCACGCGCGGGCCTACGGCGCGCCCCATCCGGGTCGAACCCGTTGCCGAGACCAAGGCAACTTTGGGGTGGTCAACCAGAACCTCACCCTGGGCTTGGGCGCCGACAATCACCTGAAGCAAACCCTCGGGCACCTCGCCGTCAAAGCGCGCCAGGGCACGCTGGAACAGGGCCTGGCAAGCCAGTGCACTGAGGGGAGCCTTTTCCGAAGGTTTCCAAATGACCGGATTGCCACAAACAATGGCCAGGGTAGTATTCCAAGACCACACCGCCACCGGGAAATTAAAGGCGGTAATGACCCCCACTACGCCCAAGGGGTGCCATGTTTCCATCATGCGGTGTTCATCGCGTTCCGAGGCGATGGTCAAGCCATAAAGCTGGCGCGACAAGCCCACCGCAAAATCACAAATGTCGATCATCTCTTGGACTTCGCCCTGGCCCTCGGCAATGATCTTGCCCACCTCAATCGATACCAGGCGGCCGAGATCCTCTTTGGCGGCGCGTAGTTCCTCGCCCAGCAGGCGTATTAATTCGCCGCGTTTGGGCGCAGGCACCTGGCGCCAGGCCAAAAAAGCTTGCTGCGCTTTTTCAACGGCCGCCTCAGTTTCAGCCACTGTATGCTCTGCTACCTGGCCAATGGTAGCGCCCGTAACCGGTGACCGCACTTCTAGTGTCCCCCCCTGCAAGCAGGAGGGGTCTACCCCTAATCGTTCTAATAACTCTGCAACTTGCATGACTACCCCTATGGTAAATGAACCAAAACACCGCCTTTGCGCGGTACCAGAAAAGCTTTTTTCACAATCAGAATATCATTTTCTACACAGAAATTTAATTTACCAAGGGAAAACACTAGGGGACTTTCTTTCCAAATATGAAAATAATGTAATTAAGGCCACCACACCGGCCTGGGGTATCAAGCTGTAGGCAATATCAACCTGTGGTCCACCACGCACAAGGAATAGAACGCCATGGCAACAACAGATTTCGATGTGATCATTGTAGGCGGCGCTGCTGTCGGCAGTGCGGTAGCTTATTTTTTGGGCAAGCAACCCGATTTCAGCGGCACTGTGCTGGTGATTGAAAAAGATGCTTCCTACCAGCACAGCGCCACAGCCTTGTCAGCTGCCAGTATTCGCCATCAATTTTCCACCGTCGAAAATATCCAGATGTCCCTGTTTGGCACCCAGTTTCTGCGCGCTTTCAAACATGACATGGCTGTTGCAGGCGAGGCCCCTGATCCTGCCTTTTGCGAACGCGGCTATTTGTTTCTGGCCGATAGCCCTGAGGGCGAAAGCATCTTGCAGCAAAACCAACAACGCCAAAATGCCTGCGGAGCTGATATCGCCTTGTTGACACCAGCCGCCATGGACCAGCGCTTTCCCTGGTTGAACACCGACGACCTGTACGCCGGCAGCCTGGGCCTTAGTGGCGAAGGCTGGCTAGATGCCTATGGCATGATGCAAGGCATGCGTCGCAAAGCCATTGAGCTTGGGGTGCAATACCGGCAAGACGAGGTCGTTGAAATCCTGCATCAGGGCGGGCGTGTGACCGGCGTGCATACTGCCCAAGGGCAAAAAATTCAGTGCCAATATCTGGTCAATGCCGCAGGTATTGGTGCACGGGCATTGGCCGAGCAGCTGGGTATTGACCTGCCCATCGAAGCGCGCAAACGTAGCGTTTTCTATTTTCACAGTCCAGCTCAGCTACCCGATTGCCCAATGGTCATAGACCCAACAGGGGCGTATTTCCGCCCCGAAGGCGAAGGTTTTATTACAGGTATCGCCCCCAACCCGGAAGATGACCCCGAATGCACCGATTTCAACGTCCAGCACGAGCTTTTCGAAGAGGTGCTCTGGCCCATTTTGGCCCATCGGGTGCCCCAATTCGAGGCCCTGCGCCTGATGCATAGTTGGGCGGGCCATTATGACATGAACACCGTTGATCACAATGTCATTCTGGGTTGTCACCCAAGCTTTGAAAATTGTTATTTTGCCAATGGTTTTAGCGGCCATGGCATGCAGCAGGCACCCGCTGTCGGGCGGGCCATTAGCGAATTAATCACCTACGGCTCTTATCAAAGCCTTGATCTAAGTCGACTGGGCTGGGGGCGAATTCTTGCCAACGAGCCCATCATCGAGCTGAACGTGGTTTAAGACCAAACGGACATTGCTGGGCCGTTGTGTCACCGGCAAGTGTTTGACCTATAAAAACAATTTTTCATGATAATACAGCCCGGGCGGCTGTCTGAAACGCCCAAAACACCACTACAACAAAGGAGACAAATCATGAATATCCGTTCAGGATTAGGCGCCCTCGCCGTCGCATTTAGCTTTGCGCTAGGTGCCACGGCCAGCGCAGAAACCGTCAAAATCGGGGTAGCAGGCCCTTTTACCGGAGCTAATGCCGCCTTTGGCGAACAGCTCTGGATCGGGGCCTCTGCCGCCGCTGAAGCCATTAACGCCAAAGGAGGAATTAAAGGCAAGCCCATTGAGCTCATCCAGGCAGATGATGCCTGTGAGCCCAAACAGGCTGTTGCCGTCGCCAACCGCCTGGTTGACCAGGATAATGTTGTTGCGGTGCTCGGGCACTTTTGCTCCTCAAGCACTATTCCTGCCAGTGAAATTTATGACGAGGCCGACATCATTTCCATGGCAACCGGCTCCACCAACCCGGATGTGACCGAGCGTGGCCTGCCCACAGTGACGCGTATTTGCGGTCGCGATGACCAGCAAGCACTGATTTTGGCTGATTTTATTGCCAACAACCTGGGCGCCAAGCGCATTGCCGTCATCCATGACAAAGACACCTACGGCCGAGGGCTGGCCGAAGCCACCCGTGACGCCGCCCAAGATCTGGGGGTAGAAACGGTGCTTTTTGACGGGGTCAACCGGGGCGAGCGCGACTATAACGCGCTAGTCACCAAAATCCGTGCGGCTGATGTCGACGCTGTCTTTTTCGGTGGCTTATATGCCGAAGCAGGCACCCTGGTCCGCCAAATACGCGAACAAGGGCTCGATATTCCCTACGTCTCTGACGATGGCATTGTTGATCCGGCCTTTGTATCGGCTGCCGGCGGAAAATCCTTTGCTGATGGCGTTTATATGACTTTCCCACGCGATCCGCGCAAGATGGATAGCAGCAAAGAGGTCATTGCCAAGCTCTCTGACGAGGGCAAAAAGTCTGATGGCTTTACGCTCTATGCCTATGCCGGTTTGCAGTCTCTGGCGGCGGCTCTGGAAAACAGCGATACCACCAGTGGCGCAGACCTGGCCCTTTGGCTGCATGAAAATGCAGTTGGTACCGTTTTGGGTCGCAAAGAATGGGATGACAAAGGCGATCTGACCGAACCCGACTACACCATGTATCAGTGGGATAGCGAGGGTGGTTACGCCGAACTCGAATAATTCCCTTGTCCTGGCCGCTGCGGAAAAACGATAACAAACCGTGGCGGCATCTTAGCCATTTGGCACTGGTGGGAGCTTTACAACATGAACAGTTATATCCTGGGCCAGCAATTACTCAACGGTTTTACCCTGGGAGCAGTCTACGGTCTGATTGCCATCGGTTACACCATGGTGTACGGCATTATTGGCATGATCAACTTCGCTCACGGCGATATTTATATGGTCAGTGCCTATATCTGCGCCATCACTCTGGCGGTATTAACCTTTTTTGGCATCGACTCATTGGTTTTTGCCCTTATTACCACCCTGGTCATCACGATGGTGATCACCGGCTTATATGGCTGGTCTATTGAACGAACTGTTTATCGACCCTTGCGGGGGACAACCCGTTTGGCCCCACTGATTACTGCCATCGGGGTATCACTGGTCTTGCAAAATTACGTCCAGCTTTCACAAGGGCCCAATGTGCAAGGGGTACCCAACCTTATTGATGGCAGCATACGCATCGGCACGGCGACCCAATTCCTGCAAGTCAAATACATGAACCTGATCATCATTCTGGTCAGTATTTTGGCCATGGCCATTTTGACCTGGCTTATCCACCACACCAGCCTGGGCCGCCAGGCGCGCGCCACACAGCAAGACAGAAAAATGGCCACCATCCTTGGCATCAATACGGGGCGCATCATTTCCCTGGTCTTTGTCATTGGCTCCGCATTGGCCGCCATCGCCGGCGTATTGGTTACGTTGAACTACGGCTCTTTTGATTTTTATATCGGCTTTTTAATCGGCATCAAGGCCTTTAGTGCCGCTGTCCTTGGGGGCATTGGCTCGCTACCAGGCGCCATGCTGGGCGGGCTATTGCTTGGCGTGCTCGAAGCCCTGTTTGCCGGGGTTGTCAGCAGTGACTACAAGGACGTTTTTGCCTTCAGCATTTTGGTACTGGTACTTATTTTCAAACCCAGCGGCTTACTGGGAAGACCCGCTGTCGAAAAGGTCTAAGCCATGCACACACAAACACAATCCCCTGCCCTGAGCACGGTAACAAAAAACCAGCTCGATCTGGGCCATGCTTTCAAGGATGCTTTTACCGCCGGTGTGCTTGCCCTGGTGGTATTTAGCCCAATTTCCAATTTTGTCCTGGACCAATACAGCTTCAAGTTTTTACCGTGGCGCCTGCCAGTCGTACTCAATGGCATTTATTTGGCGTTATTGGTGTTTATTGGCCGTTTCAGCATTTCTGTCATGCTTCAGCTACCAGGAGGACGCCGCTTTTTGAACCGTTTTGAACGGGCCACCAAACATACGCTCGAGGTCGAATCGCGCACCCCTCCACCAGCCTCGCAAACACGCAATATCCTCATAGGCTGCGCTCTGGCCTGCGCGGTGCTGATGGGACTAGGGTATTTTGCCGTTCTGCCCATGGGGGCTGCATCCTCTCTGGCGCTCATGGTGTTATTTGTCTTGTTTGCCTATGGCGTCAGCGTGCCCAAAATCAGACAGCAAAAAAATGCCTGGAACCTGATTGTGCCCGTGCTTTTCTTGCTTGGTTTCCTTCTGCCCATCGTATTGAACCAGTTGCACTTATTACCCAAGGTATGGGTTAGCAATCTGACCCTGGCGCTGATCTACGTTCTGCTTGGGTTAGGGCTGAATATTGTTGTTGGAATGGCCGGCTTGCTGGACTTGGGGTTTGTTGCCTTTTATGCGGTTGGGGCCTATTTTCTGGCCTTGGGCTATCAATACCTCGAGCTGGGTTTCTGGACGGCCTTGCTACTTGCCCCTTTGGTTGCTGCCATTAGTGGCGCATTGCTGGGCTTTCCTGTTTTACGCATGCAGGGTGATTACCTGGCCATTGTCACTTTGGGTTTTGGTGAAATTATTCGCCTGGTGCTCACCAGCTGGGCCGATTTCACCGGCGGGCCCAACGGCGCTGCGGCACCAGGCCCCACTTTCTTCGGCCTGGTTTTCTCTCGCCGCGCGGGCGAAGGCGAACACCCCTTTCATGATTTTTTTAACCTGCCCTATAGCGGCGATTACAAATCATTATTTATCTATGCCACGCTATTTTGCGTAGTTGCCCTGATGCTACGTTTTTTCAACCGCTTGCGTTACATGCCACTGGGGCGCTCATGGGAGGCACTGCGCGAAGATGAAATCGCTTGCCGCTCACTGGGTATTAACCACGTTAATATCAAGCTCGCAGCGTTCATGCTGGGGGCCATTTCAGGTGGGGTCGCTGGCGTGTTTTTTGCCACCTACCAAGGCTTCATCAATCCAACTTCCTTTAACTTCTTTGAATCCGTATTGATTCTGTCCATCGTCGTCCTGGGTGGCATGGGCTCGATGCTGGGCGTCATTATTGCCGCATTGGTCCTGACGTTACTACCCGAGTTACTACGCGATTTTGCCAACTATCGCGTACTGATTTTTGGTTTGTTGATGATCCTCATGATGATTTGGCGGCCCCATGGTCTTATCCGGGCACGCCGTCCAGCTTTTGCGGGGTCGAAATGATGACAATTGCCCAAACTCCCCTGCTTAGTGTCGAAGGGCTAACCCAGCGCTTTGGCGGCATTATTGCGAATAACAACATCCATTTCAAAGTCATGCCTCATACCGTGACTGCGTTGATTGGCCCCAACGGGGCCGGCAAAACTACCGTTTTCAACTGCATCACCGGCTTTTACCAGGCCACCGCCGGCACCATTCGGCTCTACGACCAGCAAGGCAAAGACACTACCATTGCCTCTTTGCTCAACCGCCCCTTTACCGGCGGGGCTTATCTGGTGGCACGCGCTGGAATCGCCAGAACCTTTCAGAACATCCGCCTGTTCAAAGAAATGACCGTACTGGAAAACCTGCTCGTCGCCCAGCACCAGCGCCTGGACAACAACCTGCTACGCGGGATGTTTGCCAGCCTTAAATTTGAAAACAAGGAACAACAAGGGGTGGATTACGCCATGATGTGGCTTGAACGGCTTAGCCTGGATCATGTGGCTAACCGCCTTGCCGGCGAGCTGCCCTACGGATTGCAGCGGCGCTTGGAAATAGCCCGAGCGCTTTGCACGGAACCCCGACTGATATGTCTGGACGAACCAGCCGCCGGATTGAACCCCTCGGAAACTGAGCGCTTGGCCGAGCTGATTACCGACTTGCGCGACCAACACGAGCTTACGATCCTGCTTATTGAGCATGATATGGGTCTGGTCATGGATATTTCCGACCATATTATCGTACTTGATCACGGTGAAGTGATTGCTGACGGCCGCCCTGAAGAAATTCGCACCGATCCCAAAGTCATCGCTGCCTATTTGGGCACAGACACCGAGGAGGTTCAATGAGCACGGCGTTATTGGATATTCGCAATGTATACAGTGGCTACGGTTCCATCGAAGTCCTGCATGGTGTCAATCTACACATCAATGCCGGCGAAATTGTTACACTGATTGGTGCCAACGGAGCCGGCAAAAGCACTTTGCTCATGAGCATTTTTGGGGACCCTAAAATTACACAGGGGGAAATCATCTACGATGGCATCCCTTTGCACCGCACAGAACCCCATCTGATTGCTCAACACGGTATTGCCCAGGTGCCAGAAGGACGTCGCATCTTTCCGGGCATGACCGTTGAAGAAAACATGCTTATTGGCGCCATGCCCATCGGCATGGATCATGTTGATGATGATCGCCAAGAGCTATTCGAGCTTTTTCCGCGCCTGAAAGAACGTCGCAATCAGCGTGCTGGCACCCTTTCTGGCGGGGAACAACAAATGTTGGCCATGGCTCGGGCGCTAATGGCTCGGCCCCGCACCATTTTGCTTGACGAACCCAGCCTGGGGTTGGCGCCTATCGTGGTGCAGCGCGTATTCGATATTCTCAAGGAAATCACCCAGCTGGGAAAGACCATTTTTCTGGTCGAACAAAATGCCTACCATGCCCTCGGCATTGCCAATCGCGCCTATGTGATGGTCAATGGCGAAATCACCCTTACGGGCACAGGCGAAGAATTGCTGGCCAATCCTGAGATACGCGACGCCTATCTGGGAGGCTCTAAAAAACGGTAATATCAATGGAACAACTTAAGGATTACATGGTGTCAACACACGAAACAGCCCTTGCGGAACGATTGCGGTCATTGCGCCAACTGCGCGGCTGGACCCTCGAACAGGTCAGCAAGTCGAGCGGCGTGCCCGCATCCAGCCTGTCTAAAATTGAAAATGCCCACTCCTCGCCCACCTACGATGTGCTGTTGCGTTTGGCACGCACCTTTGATCTGGATGTGGCCGAGCTGTTTACGCCTGCCGAGGAACATATGGGGGCTGGAAGGCGCGCCATAGAGCGCCGGGGCAAGGGGGAAAAACACAGTACGCCCATGTATGAACACCTTATTTTGTGTTCCCAGTTGGCGAATAAGCGCATGATGCCCTTCGTCACGCGCATCAAAAAGCATGACATCAAGGAAACCGAAGGCTGGAGCCAACACGAAGGCGAAGAATTTGTTTATGTCTTGTCAGGCAGCATCGAATTGCACACCGAGTTTTACCAGCCTGCCGTCCTGGCCCAGGGCGACTGCTTTTATATTGATAGCCGCATGAAACATCGTGTTATCAACCACGATGATGAAGACGCTTATGTGCTATGGGTCAGTACCAACCCTGGGTTTAGCTAAACACCCTGTCCCGAGGCCCACAAACACCGATTCAATTCATAACCAGCCCCGGGATAACCCACCACCAAATGGAGGCATCATGAACACCACCCAACTGCCTGCTCCCGCCATTCCGGTACTTAATGCAGCGCAAACGGCTGCGGCTCTGCCCTATAAATTGTTGGTTGAACTGCTGCTGCAGGCGGCCAACGAAAAATCACAAGGGCTTATTACCGCTCCGCCCCGCCAGGCATTACCCTACCCACGGACAGGGGTGCTGTTATCCATGCCCGCCACCGCCGAAGACATTGGCGTACACAAACTTGTCAATGTCATAGCAGATAATGCCGAACGCGGCTTGCCCATCATTCAGGGCCTGGTCAGCGTCTATGACGGGCATACGGGCACCCCGCTTTTTGTCCTGGATGGGCCTACGGTGACAAAAATCAGAACAGCAGCTGTATCCATGATGGGATTAAAGCAACTTTGGCCCCAACCAAAGCATGCCGCCATCATAGGTGCTGGCACCCAAGCAGAAGGCCACCTTGAGGCCTTGCAGGCTTTATACCCCGACTGCCAGCTTAGCGTGGTCGCACGCCATTTCGAACGTGCCCAACAAAAATTGGGCGCTCACTTCGAGCGCGGTGTCCGGCTTGAGCAACAGGTGCCCGATACGGCCGACGTAGTAATTACTACAACCAACAGTCTCACCCCGGTTTATCACGAACCTCCACAAGCCCAGCGTCTGCTAATCGCTGTAGGCGCCTTTACCCCCGATATGGCTGAATTGCCCCCTGAGACCGTCAGGAACAGCAAAATTTATGTCGATGACATCGACGGGGCCAAAGAAGAGGCGGGTGATTTGCTACAGTCCCAAATTGCCTGGGAAAAAGTCACCAGCATCGAGGTCGCCGAAGCCGGGCAAACATCATCAACCCCACTGCTTTATAAAACCGTGGGTTGTGCTGCCTGGGATTTGGCCGCAGCCCGTTGCGCTCGCCAGTTATTGCCCCAATCGGAACCCTAATACAGTTAATCTTCGGTTGTTGTACTTGTTGTATTGGGTGCCTGGCACCCCCACAACAGGGTTACCCCGCCATCGCGGGGTAACAGGGCAGACAGCGGGCGGCAGCCTTGGGCATCGCACCATTCATAATCGGGCACAAATTCCGAGCGTGTCAAACGCAGCTGGCCAGGGTAACGCTCTTGAGGCGAGTAATGGTACCAGCCTGCAGCGTAAACGGCGTCTTCAGGGGGTTCCATGCCTGCTGCAGAGCCTTTGATACGGGCCGCAGTGGCCTCGAGCTGGCCATGTTGATCGACACGATAGTCTTCCTCCCAACGCACCTGCTCAATGCTATGCTGCCAAGCCAGACTAAAGCTGGCAGCAGGCACAAAAAGCGGTGCAGCCGCCCCCGCAGCCAACTGCAAACAAACGCCCAATAACGTAGCTGCAGAACCCCCCATCGCCTAGACCTTCCGATGCTTTAGGCCATTAAGCCATCAAACGGCTGTGGGCCCCAGCTTTGCCTTTTGGCGGCGCATTTGCCATACATGCCACAGCAGGAACAACCCTGTCGCCGCGCCACCAATGAAATCCGAGGTCTCGTTGGCCCATACCAGCAACGCGGCTGCCACCACCAAATAGACGCGCTCGAATAGATTAAGGCGGGTCAATAAAAAACCAGTGGCTGCCGCCCCCCACAGGATAATGGCCAACACGGCCTTGAAGACGATATACACCACCTCGCCAAAATGGCCATAATCTTGCAGCATTAATGCAGGCGCATACACGGCCATATAAGGCACGATAAACCCGGCGATGGCCACCCGCAGCGCCTGTAAGCTGATCTTGAATCCTGTACTGCGGGCAATGGGTGCTGCAGCAAAACAAGCCAGCGCTACAGGCGGCGTTAAATCGGCCATGATGCCGAAATAAAACACAAACATGTGTGACACGATCAGCGGTACACCGAGTTTAAGCAAAATGGGGGCTGCCAGTGAGCTGGTGATGATGTAGTTGGGAATAGTGGGAATACCCATGCCCAGTACCAAGCAAGTAATCATGGTCAAAAACAGGGCCACAAACAGGTTATCCCGACCAACAGCGATAACTTGGCCGCCAAATTCAGCTGCCACCCCGGTCAGATTGATAATGCCGATAATCACCCCTACCAGGGCACAAGCTACCGCCACAGGCAAGGCGTGACGCGCCCCTTCAGCCAGTGATTTCAGTGCTTCTGAGAGCGCATCCGTGTGCTGGCGACGGATAAGTATTAGCGCCATCAGCACCGCTACGATGACAAAAAAAGTAATCACGCCAAATTTGATAAAGCCCAGGCAGGCAAAACCCAGCAGTACCCAGAACAGGTAGCGCAAAGCCAACCCGGATATGCCTTGCATGACTGCGGCGCCAAAAATCAGGATGATGGTCAGCCCTAAGCCCACCGTACCAGAAAATAGCGGGGTATAACCTGAGAACAACAGTACTACCAGGCCAATCAGCGGGATAAGCAAATACCAGTTGCGCGCTACCGCTACCCAGGGATTGGGGCATTCATCTTTGGGCAACCCATCAAGCCCCTTGCGCCCGGCTTCCAGGTGCACCGTGACAAAGACCGTGAAAAAATAGAGCAGGGCTGGAATAATGGCCGCCTTGACAATCTCGACATAGGGTACGTTGATGGTCTCCGCCATGATGAAAGCCACGGCCCCCATGACTGGCGGCATGACTTGCCCCCCCATGCTGGAGGTGGACTCAACCCCACCCGCAAAAGAGGCGGAATACCCAAAGCGCTTCATCAAGGGAATGGTAAATTGCCCGGTTGTAACCACATTGGCCACCCCTGAGCCGTTGATGGTGCCCATCAAGCCCGAGCTGATAACAGATACCTTGGCTGGCCCCCCGCGGTGGTGGCCCACGGTGCCCATGGCAAAGTCACTGAAAAGATCGATCATGCCGGCCCGTTCCAAGAAAGAGCCAAACAAGATAAACAGAAAAATATAAGTGGCCGACACATAGGTCGGGGTACCATAAATACCCTCGGTACCAAAAGCCAGGGTACCTACAATTTGATCAAAGCCGTATCCGCGGTGCATGAATGGGCCGGGTATATATTGACCAAAAAGCCCGTAGGCTAAAAACAAGGCACAAATGATGGGCAGGGCAATCCCCATCATGCGCCGGGTCACATCAAAGACCAGCACAATGGTGATTATGCCAATCACCATGTCAAACTGGGTCATTTCTCCGGCCCGGGCCGTCAAATCTGACTCGAATATCCAGTGATAAAAACTGACTGCAAAGCCCAATACGCCCAGAATCCAGCCCAGAAAAGGGATACGGCGACCAAAAAAATTGGGGTGCAATATATACACCATCCAGATGACAAAGCCGACATGGATAGCCCGGATGACCTGGCTCGACATGGGGCTAAACGCAGCAGTGTAAATTTGGTACAGGGAAAAAACCACAGCCACCCAGAAAATGGCTTTGGGTAATTCAATGACAGGACGTTCTTCAAGCACGCTCATGATAAGCTTCCATCGGCACTGGGCCCCACCGGAAACCCTGGCCGTCACAATCGTTGCCTACTACTTTGGCTTTTGCAACCATTGCCCCGTATTGCAGCAATGGCCCCAGGGCAGCTGGGGCCTGATTGCTCTGCAAAATGACGTTGGTTAAAAAATCAGGTTAGTCTTGGGCAACCTGTTAATCATGGGTAACCCGTTAGTCTTGGCTAACCCCGTGTTCCTTGTAATACTTTTCTGCCCCGGGATGTACCGGTACGGGCATCCCTTCAAGGGCGTTGTTAATGTCCACGGTCTTGATGACATTGTGCGTGGACTGCAGGGCGTCCAGGTTCTCGTAAAAGATCTTGGTCATTTCATAAACCAGCTCATCCGGTACGTCGGCATGGGTGACCAAAAAGTTGGGGATGGCGGCGGTGGGGATATCCTCGGCCTGGCCCTCATAGGTATCGGCAGGAATGGTTGCGGGCAAGTAAGCCAAACTGCCTACGGCTTCGACAACCTCTTTGGGCACAGGAATAATTTCAATATCAATGGAATTAGCCAGGTCGCGAATGGATGACACCCCAAGGCCGGCAGATTGCAAAGTGGCATCGATTTGGCGGTTCTTCATGAGTTCGACTGACTCGCCAAAAGGCAGGTACTCGACTTTGGAGAAATCATCGTAGCTAATGCCAGCCGCCTTGAAAATGGCGCGCGCGTTGAGCTCGGTACCCGAGCGAGCAGCCCCAACGGAAATGCGCTTTCCTTTGAGGTCTTCGAGCGAAGTGATGCCCGAATCTGCGTTGGCAACAATCTGGATATAGTTGTTATAGGTACGACTGACCCCGCGCAATTTATCCAGTTTTTTGGTAAAACCGGCTTCCTCGTTGCCTTCCCAGGCATCTGCTACTGAGTCGGCCAGTGACCAGGCCAGCTCTCCACGGCCTGCTTGCAAAAGATTCATGTTTTCGGCCGAAGCCTTGGTCACCTGGGCAGTTGCCCGTGCGTTAGGAATTTCTTCGCCATATAACTGAGCCAGCGCTACCCCCAATGGATAATAAACCCCGCTTTGACCGCCGGTCAGAATGTTAATGAACTGCGTTTGGGCCATCGTCGGAGCGGAAAAAGCCACCAGCGCAGAAGCGGCAAAACCTATGAGTAATTTTGTGATACGCATGTTAACTCCTAGTACCTAAAGTAAGATAGGTGACTATGCCAATTTTTGCGCAAATGCACAATCGGGTTATCCCCAGAGGCAGGGGCAAAGAGGCAATTCATATAACAAAACCACAAAACTATCGCTTGAAAAGCCAATAAAGTAATAAGCTGCTGCCCGCCAATATTGCCGCCAGCCCAAACCACACAAATAGGGGCAACCCCCAGAAGACAGGCCCCTGATTCAACAAATGGGGCGCCAGGCCAAGCGCAAAGGCAGCCGTTACCAAAGCAACCGATAAACGCGCTGCCGCCCGCTCGAGTGCCTCATTCAGCTGCTCTATATGGCGCAAGTCAACATCTACACCGACACGCCCATGACGTATCCGATGCATCAGCAAACGCACAAACCCGGGCGCCTCGCCTGCCAAATCGTAAAGCTCAGAGGTCACATACACCCCCCGTTCGCGCACCGCTTTGGGTGAATAATACGCCTTAATCTGCGCTTCCACCATCGGGCGGGCCAAAGCCATCAAATCAATATCTGCACAGATGGCTTTCAGGACGCCATCTGCAGTGATAAAGGTTTTGAATAACAGGCTAAGATCGGGCGGCAACGTAATCTGTAATTGACGCGCCATTGCCATAAAATCAGTCAAGATAAGGCTGATACGCAATGGCGGCTGATGATGATCAGCCAAAAAACGCTCAACAGCAATAGCAATGGTGACCGGATCGGCATCAAAAGAGGCGGACCATTCCAGCAGCATTGCCGTCACCCCTTCGGTCTGCCCGGTTTCCAACGCACGCAATAAAATCAGTAACTGGTGTTTTCTTTTTTTTGAAAGCCGGCCGACCAAGCCAAAATCAATGAACCCAACCCGGTTTTGGCTTAATGCCAATAAATTGCCCGGGTGTGGATCAGCATGATACTGGCCATATTCCAAAATCATCTTGAGCATCGCCAGCGCCCCACGGCGCGCAATTTCATCTGGATTAATGCCCTGTTCACGCAATTGCTGGGCGCTTTCCGGCTCGGTGCCGGCGATAAAATCCTGCACCAGTAAATGCCGGTTACTCCATTGCCAATAAATTTTGGGAATAACCACGGTGGGATCACCTTCAAACTGGGCTGCGATTTGCTCGCAGTTTTGCCCCTCATTGTTAAAGTCCAGCTCACTGCGCATCGAACGAGCGAGATATTCAACAATATCTACCGGCCTGAAGCGCGCCCACTGCTTGCTGTTCTCCTGTAATAAATGAGCCAGATGGGTTAACAGGCGCAGGTCGGCATTAATAGTTTGTTCCAATTTGGGGCGCTGGATCTTGACGACAACATCTTGGCCGCTTTTTAGTCGGGCCCGGTACACCTGGGCAATAGAGGCCGAGGCTAACGGCTCACGATCAAATTGGGCGAATACCACTTCGGGGGCAGCGCCCAAATCATCATGCAGCTGCTTTTCCACCTCGCTCCAGGGCAAAGGGGTCACATGATTATGCAGTTTGGATAACTCTGTCGTCCACTCGGGGGCCAGCAAATCATGTCGGGTAGCCAAAATCTGCCCCAACTTGATGAAGGTGGGGCCCAGCTCCTCGAGGGCAAAACGCAGCCGTTCCGGCAAGGAATAATCCCGGGCTGAGGTCCTGGCTTGTTTTTGTCCGTGGGGAATAAGCTGGCGCAGCCCGAGCTGCTTGACCAGGCCATCCACCCCAAAACGAAACAAGATCACCGCAATTTCGGTTAAGCGTGCCCGGTCTCGCGCTGCTACTAAAGCTGTTTCCAACATATTCACCTCGGCCTATTTTGTCTGCCCAATAGATGCTACCATTAGTCTGAAGAGCTGTCGTCGGTCAGTCCTGCCCACCTACCTTATGATAATGAACCGCGCGCCCACCTCAACCTTGTATTATGCTGATTATGCCAGCCCGCTTGGCATTTTGCGCCTGATCGCCACCGAGCAGGCGCTGCAGGCCATTTATTTTCCTGGTCAGGACCCTGAAGACTACGATCGCCGCTTTGCCGCGGCCCAGCCTGCCCTGACAGCGGCGCAACGCCAACCATTGCAGCCCTACCTCGACTGGCTGGCGCTATATTTCAGTGATGCCCACTGCCCGCCGCCCCCAGCCATCGATTTTGAACAACTCTCGGGTACCCCCTTGCAAAAAAGGGTGTGGGCAGAGCTCTGCCGCATCCCCAAAGGGCAAACCTACAGCTATACCCAACTGGCTGAGCAAGTCCAGCGGCCCCAGGCAGTCCGTGCTGTGGCCTCAACTTGTGGGCGCAACCCCCTCACCGTTTTGGTGCCTTGCCATCGCGTTATTGCCAAATCAGGACAATTGGGGGGGTACTATTGGGGGCTTGACATCAAAAAAGCGTTACTCGCCTGGGAGACGCAGGCTAATAATTTTGCCCTCCAACAGTCTTAGGTTCTGCACCAACCTGTCCTGGAAACAGTCATTCTGCCAACTCACAGCCCCAAAGAGCTGTTACCATTTATTAAAGCGAAGCATAACCGCCTGATTTAACAGGCGATAATTGTAACAGCATCGTAATAACACGTAGACCTGATGCCTTTCGCTCTAGACATGCCCGTGTTAAGGTTAGTCGTATAAATCATTTCACAACTAATCATTACAGGACACATTATGCAGCACACAAACCCTTTCTGGCGCAACTTTCAGCGTTTCACCGTCTCTGCATTTGCAGGGCTGAGCCTGCTGGCTGGTGCACACGCTGTCGCAGATGACAGCAAAGGTACCGTGCACCTTGCTTATGTCGAGTGGTCTTCTGAGGTTGCCTCAACCAACGTAGCCCGCGCCCTGCTCGAAGAGGCCGGTTTCGATGTCAAAACCAGCGCCCTGTCGGCTGCGGCCATGTGGCAAGCAGTGGCCTCTGGTGACGCCGACGCCACCCTCGCTGCATGGTTGCCTACCACGCACCAGGAATACTACGAACGCCTCGAAGACGACATCGTTGATGCCGGCGTCAACCTGGATGGCACCAAACTTGGTTTGGCGGTGCCTGCCTATGTTGACATCGATTCCATCGAAGACTTAAACGGTGCTGCCGATAGCTTCAATAATGAAATTATTGGCATTGACCCAGGCGCTGGACTGCAAGGCCTGACAGAGCAAGTCGTTGACGAGTACGAGCTCACACTGCGCCTGCGTGACGGTAGCGACGCCACCATGACCGCCGCTCTGTCGAACGCAGTCACCAACGAAGAGCCCATCGTGGTAACCGCCTGGACCCCGCACTGGAAATTTGCCCGCTGGGATCTCAAATATCTGGATGACCCCAAGGAAATTTACGGCGGTGCCGAGCAAATCCATACCATCACCCGCAAGGGCTTGAAGGATGACATGCCCGAAGCCTATGCCATTCTCGAACGTTTCCAGTGGACCCCCGCTGACATGGAAGAGGTGATGCTGATGAACGAAGAAGCTGGCAGCGATCCCTATGAAAATGCCAAAAAATGGTTGGCAGAAAACCAGGACCGCGTCCAGGAATGGCTAGGTAACTAAGCACCACCCCCATCCGTAATAACAAAAAGCCCGCACCATCAAAGCGGGCTTTTTATACGAGAAACGATAAATACATGAGTTCCGACCCCAAGATAAAAATAAAAGTCCGTAATCTAAGCAAAGTTTTTGGTAACCAACCAAGACAAGCTTTACGACTTCGTAACCAGGGCCTTAAACGCCCTGAGATTTTTGAAAAAACCGGGCAAACCCTTGCCCTGTCCAACATCAACTTTGATGTTTATGACGGCGAGTTGCTGGTCATTATGGGCCTGTCTGGCTCTGGCAAATCAACGTTGATACGCTGCTTAAACAGGCTGGTGGAGCCCACCGAGGGCCAAATCGAAATCAATGGCGAAGACCTGACCAAACTGTCCGAACACGAGCTGTTGAATCGCCGCCGGCGGTATTTTTCCATGGTTTTCCAAAACTTTGCGCTTTTCCCGCATCGCACGGTGCTGGATAACGCCCAGTTTGGTCTTGAAATCCAGAAAATGGCCAAGGATGAACGCGAAAAAATAGCCTACCAGGCATTAGAACAGGTGGGGCTCAAAGGCTGGGAAGATGCTTATCCGCATCAACTGTCGGGGGGAATGCAGCAGCGCGTTGGCCTGGCCCGCGCCCTGGCTACTGATGGCAGTGTACTACTCATGGATGAGGCCTTTTCCGCCCTGGACCCCTTGATTCGCAAAGATATGCAGCAGGAAATACAAGAGCTGCAATACCGCACACAAAAAACCACCATATTCATCACCCACGATTTGGATGAGGCCCTTAATATCGGCGATCGAATCATCCTGCTCAAAGACGGGGAAATTGTCCAAATCGGTACCCCTGAGGAAATTCTGACTCAACCCGCTGATGATTATGTGGCCCGCTTTATTGAAGGCGTTGACAAAACCCGGGTGCTGACCGCGAGCTGCGCCATGCGCCCTGTACGGGCAACCGCGCGCCCCTCTGACGGCCCCCGCACGGCAGCGCGCAAAATGCGGGATAACGATTTAGATGTAATGTTTGTGATAGAACGTGATAGAGCTTTGGTTGGACTGATTTCAGCCCAACAAATTAAAAACGCATTACGCGAGGAAGCCCCCAATATCTCGGCTTATGTCGACAAGGAGGTACACATTATTCACCCTGATGAGCCGCTTAGCGATGTTTTTGGACGCTTTGACGACCGCAGCCTGCCGCTGGGTGTCGTCAACGATGCTGGTCAACTCCAGGGCGTTATTGTCAAAGGTGCCGTGCTTGAAGAGCTGGCCAAAGCAGGAGGCCCGCTATGAACTTCATCCCTTCTTTACCCCTTGCCCAGTGGATTGAGGACGGCCTCAACTTCCTGACCAGAAATTACTCTGGGGTAACCCGTGGCATCGCCCGGTTAACGGAAACTGGCATTGATCTCTTGAATACTGGTCTGCTGGCTGTCCCCGAGTGGCTATTTATTGTCTTTTTCGCCCTCTTGTGCTGGCGCATGTCTGGCCGCCACCTGGCTCTTGGCGCAGTACTGGGACTGGGCCTAATCTGGAACCTTGGTCTGTGGGTAGCTACCATCCAAACGTTGACTTTGGTCGTCCTGGCCACCATTGTGGCCATTGTGATTGCCATACCTGTTGGAATCATTGCCGCCTTATCCCAGCGCATTTATCGCGTGGTCATGCCATTACTAGACTTTATGCAGACCATGCCGGCCTTTGTTTATTTAATTCCGGCCATTCCCTTTTTCGGTATTGGCTCGGTTTCTGCCATTTTTGCGACGGTGATTTTCTCTATGCCGCCCGCCATCAGATTGACCATCTTTGGCATTCGCCAGGTGCCCACCGATCTGATTGAAGCGGCAGATGCCTATGGGGCCTCGCGACGCCAAAAGCTGTTCAAGGTACAACTGCCTTTGGCGCTGTCCACTATTATGGCCGGCATTAACCAAACCATCATGCTAGCCCTGTCCATGGTGGTTATTGCCGCAATGATTGGTGCTGACGGCCTGGGTAGTGAAGTATGGCGAGCCATTCAGCGCCTGCGCCCTGGCGACGGTTTTGTAGCTGGCATTGCCGTGGTCATCCTGGCCATGCTGCTCGATCGCCTGAGCCAATCGCTACAGAATGGCAAACCCAATCAGGCAGATAACGGCAACTAGTAGCATCCTGTTCAGACCATGGCAGCGGGGTAGCCGAACGGCTGCCCCGCACTTGAACAGCTTGCCGGTTGCCAACACAACTTGCGCTGACCATCTCTGTTAGCACAACCCACGGTTTTTAATTATCTTTCTAGTCAATAAAACCGGCATAAGCCGCGTGTCTTTGATAGAATCAGGCTTTTGATTTTCTTCATACAGTAGGCAGCAATGCTCGATGTGCTCTTCCCCCTGATTGGCGGGGTTGGCTTATTCCTAATCGGTATGATGCTGCTCTCTAAAGGCCTCGTTGCTTTTGCAGGGCAATCATTGCGCAATGCGCTGGTACGTTTTACCGGCACCCCCTGGCGCGCCTTTAGCTCGGGAACGGCACTCACCGCCATGATGCAGTCCTCAACGGCCACCACGGTCACCCTAATCGGTTTTGTCAGTGCTGGCCTCATTCCTTTTGCGCAAGCTATTGGGGTCGTCATCGGGGCTAGCCTGGGCAATACTGCGGCGGGCTGGGTGGTTTCTGGGCTAGCCTTGAAAGTTAACCTTAGTTTTTACACCCTGCCCCTGGTGGGTATTGGTGCCCTGTTTCAACTGCTTGGGCGTGGGCGCCTGGCCGATTTCGGCTTGGCCATTGCCGGCTTTGGGATCTTGTTTTTGGGGCTACGCACCTTGCAACAAAGCATGGTCGAGGGGGCTGACCTGTTTAATTTGGCCGCTTTGCCTGTAGGTGGGCTTGATGCCCACTTGCTGATTATGCTGCTGGGCCTGTTGCTTAGCACCCTGCTGCAATCCTCTGCTGCAGCCATTGCCACCACCCTGACTGCCTTTGACGCAGGTGCCATTAACCTCGAGCAGGGTGCTGCCGTTGTGATCGGGGCTGCCATTGGCACCACCCTGACCAGTGCCCTTATCACCATCGGCGCGACCACTGCTGCTAAACGAACGGCCCTGGCTTATATCTTGTTCAACTTGGTCACAGGCCTGATTGCCATCGTGCTGATGCCAGCGTTTTTGTTTGCGGTCAATCAGTCGGTTGCTTTGCTAGGCTTTCAACCCAGTGCAGTCATCCTGGCTGCCTTTCATACCTTTTTCATCCTGGTAGGGGCCTTGTTGTTCTTACCCTTTACCCCCGCCTTTGCCCGTTTGGTAGAACGCCTGTTACCAGAAAAAGAATCCTTCAAAATGCAGCACTTGGACGATAGCTTGCTGGGCATGCCGGATATCGCCTTGGCTGCCTCACAACGCAGTCTGGAACAAATAGCGCGGGTATTATTTCAAATTCAGCAAGAGCTCTTGCTGCGCGAACCACTGACCGTCAAACGCGATTTCTTCAATCACATGCAGCAATCGCTTGAATCGCTATTCAGCTTTATCTCGCGTAACCAGGTCGATGTGACCGATGAACGGCTTAGCGAGCAGCGCATTGCACAGCTACACGCAGTCGATCACTTGCTGCGCTTGAATACGCGTGCGCTTAGTGCTTTCGAACACCAGGAAACACTGGACAGTGGTGCCCTTGAGTTAGCCGCTGAATACAGCCTGCCGCAAATAGAACAGGCATTGAATTATCACGAGCACACGGCTGATGATAACTGGGTGGCACAGATAGGTGCTCATGCACAACAGATTAGCGCCCTGACAACTGATAGTCGGCGCGAGCTGCTCAAGCATCCCGATCGGGTCTCAACCACCGCCAATATCATGGCCAAAACAGAAACCCTGCGCTGGCTTGAGCGTAGCAGCCACCATGTCTGGCGAGTCTGCAACTACCTGGTATTAGGCCGGGATCCAGCCATCGCAGCGATTGCCGCCTAAACCAAAGGCCAGCACGCTAAGCTGCTTTGGTGGGCTAAGGTGTGCTCAGGCAGGCTGTGTCTGCTGAGATGGGCCAAGATGGGCTGAGGTAGGCTATGGTGTGCTAAGGAGGCAGTTTCAGGACCCAGAGCGAGCCAAGGCGCTTGCCCCCTGCTGGCTAGGCAAAAAGCCAATCAAAAAAAGCTAATCAAAAAACTTGCGCCACAACGAAGGCCGACCCAATTCCTTTTCCAGTTGTCCCATGTACTGTTGATGGGCGGCAGTCTCTTGCTCTGAGGGCGTAATCACCGGTAAAGGGCGGGCATCGGCCTGCCCGCTGAGGTTAAGCAAATGCTCTAAATCTGGCCCATCATTGGCAGTACTCATCAACAGGCTTTCTTGGCCGCGCGTCATGGCCAGCCAGACATCGGCCAGTAGCTCGGCATCCAGCAAGGCCCCGTGCAGGGTACGATGGGCATTGGAAATCCCATAGCGCTCACACAGGGCATCCAGGTTATTTCGTTTGCCTGGATGGGTTTCACGCGCATAAGAAAGTGAATCAGTAATCTTGCCGCAATAAGTCTCAAAAGGCTCGTAGCCACAGCGCTGTAGCTCGGCATCCAGAAAACGCACATCAAAAGGTGCATTGTGGATGATGATTTCCGCATCGCGCACAAAATCAACCAGCTGGGCGGCAATATCCTCAAAAGGGGGGTATTCGGCTAAAAACTCGGTGGTTAAGCCATGGACCTGAAGCGCTTCAGGATCACTATCCCTGCCTGGGTTGACGTAGAGATGCAAATGATTACCGGTTAGGCGTCGATGCGCGATTTCTACGGCACCAATCTCGACAATACGATGCCCATCGTTGGGTTCCAGTCCGGTTGTTTCCGTATCGAGAATAATTTGGCGCATCTAAACTACCCTTTTTAATTGTTAATCTTCCTGAGGTGTGCTTTGGGGCCGGGCGATAAAGGTATAAGCTGCTGGCACCACAAACAAAGTTAACACAGTACCAAAAGTCAGCCCGCCCACCAATACCCAGCCAATTTGCTGCCGGCTTTCAGCGCCCGCCCCACTGGCATAAACCAGGGGCAAGACACCAAGCACCATGGCACCAGTCGTCATCAATATTGGGCGCAAACGCATTTCACTGGCGCGCACAACCGCCGCATAGGCGCTAAGCCCCTGAGCACGTAACTGAGTGGCAAACTCTACAATCAAAATCCCATGTTTGGTAATCAGGCCAACCAGCGTTATCAGCCCTATCTGACTATAAATGGACAAGGTGCCCCCGCTGAGCCATAAGGCCAGCAGGGCCCCCGTCATGGAAAGCGGCACGGATAACATGATAATGAAAGGGTTACGCCAGCTTTCAAACTGCGCCGCCATCACCAAATAGATAAAAACCAGGGCCATGGCAAAAACAAAATACATGCTGCCCGATGAATCGCGAAATTCGCGTGACTGTCCTTCGAGATCAGTCTGCACCGAAGGGGGAAGCACCTCGTCGGCAACTTCATACATGTGGTCAAGCACATCACCTAGCGTATAACCTGGCGCCACCGAAGCCTCGACAATCACCGCCCGCAAGCGATTAAAGTGGTTGAGCGATTGCGGTGCCACAGTTTCGCTGACGGTAATAAAACTGCCCAGGGGTAGCATGCTGCCGGCATCATTGCGAACAAAAATATCGCGAATGTCAGCCGGATTGGCGCGTGCTTCTTTGCCCACCTGTACAATCACATCGTATTGCTCGCCATCGCTTTCAAAGCGGGTGACCTGCCGCCCACCCAGCAAGCTTTCGAGGGTTCGGCCCACCACATCAACCGCGATACCGGCATCAGCCAACTTGTCACGATCAATTTCAACCCGCAACTCGGGCGTATTGAGCCGCAAATCCGTATCGATATTTTGCAGCCCCTCGTAATCGCTCAGGCGTTCGGTGAACTGGCGGACAGTTTCAGCAAGCTCAGCATAGGGAGCCTGACTCATGATGACAAACTGCACCGGTTTAGACGTTGCCCGCAAACCAAAGGAAGGCGGGTTGGTTGGAAAGGCGCGCACCCCTGGAAGGGCAGCAAATTCGGGCTGTAATTCCCGTGCAATGCTTTGTTGTGAGCGGGTGCGCTCATCCCAGTGCTTGAGGCGCAAAATGGCAAAGGAGTCCGTCACCGTCGGAAAGCCAATAATCGCCTGATAAGTTTCCATTTCCGGCACGGCCTCGTACAAGGCCTCGATTTGGCGCACGCTATCCAAGGTGTATTCCAGGGTCGAGCCCTCTGGTGCATTCACAATGCCAAAGACCACGCCGCGGTCTTCGACTGGGGCCAACTCGGTTTGAATGACAGTAAACAACATGCCGCTAGCAGCTGCCACCCCCAAGCCGGCCAACATGACCAATACCCGATAGCGCAAACTGCGAATTAATGTCTTGCGATAACCCCGGGTCAACGCTTGCAAGAACCGCTCAATCAAATTATACAGCCGCCCTGGTTCGCGCACAGGGCGCAGCATGATGGAACACATCATGGGGGTCAATGTCAGGGCCACGAAACCAGATACCAGAACAGCCCCGGCCAGGGTCAAGGCAAATTCGATAAAAAGCCGGCCGGTACGGCCCGTGGCGAAGGCCAAGGGCGCAAATACGGTGACCAAGGTCAGGGTCATGGCAATCACCGCGCCGGTGATTTCACGAATGCCAAGCACTGCTGCGCGAAAGCGCGGCATCCCCTGCTCTATGTGTCGGAAAATATTTTCCAACACCACAATGGCGTCATCCACCACCAGGCCGATTGCCAGCACCATCGCCAGCAAAGTCAACGTATTAATGGAAAAACCAAAGGCATACATCAGCCCCATGGCACCGATCAAGGAAACGGGGATAGTGACCAAAGGTATGATGCTGGCACGGATATTACGCAGAAAAAACAAAATGACCAGCGTAACAAGCAAAGTGGCTTCGAGAATGGTGCTAAAGACCGAATCGATAGACTCCTCGATAAATACCGAGCTGTCATAAGAAATCAGCAGCTGCATATTGCCAGGCAGGTTTTTGTTGATTTCTTCTACTTCCCCGCGCACAGCAGCCGACAGGGTCAGCGGGTTGGCCGTTGATTGCTTGGTGACCCCAATCGTCAAGCTGGGCCCACCGTTAAAACGGGCCATAACGCGCTCATCCTCGGGCCCGATATAGATATTGGCCATATCACCCAAGCGAACTGGGTACCCATTGACCCGACTGACGATGATGTCCGCAAATTCCTGGGGTGTTTGCAAATCGGTGGAAGAGACCACAGAAAACTCGCGGTCCACCGATTCAATACGGCCTGCCGGTATCAGTACGTTTTGCTCACGCAATGCACGCTCTACATCCTGGATGGTCAGGCCGTAACCTGCCATGCGTGCCCGATCGACATCAATACGCATGGCCTGCAAACGCTCGCCAAAAACCCGCACCTCGGCTGCACCGGGCAATACTGAAAAACGGGTTTTCAGATACCGATTGATATAGTCCGAAGCTTCGATTGGGCTGAGGTCGCCCATGTCGACACCCACATAAATAATGGGGGTGGAATCGGCTTCAACTTTGTTGATGATGGGTTCTTCGACCTCATCAGGCAAAAAGCGCCGGGCCCGGGAAACCTTGTCACGCACATCTGCTGCTGCCGCGTCAGGACTACGGCTGAGGTCAAACTTGATATTGATGATACTGCGCTCTGAGCGGCTGCGTGAGATCATCACATCAACCCCCTCGATGCCTGAAAGCTGATCTTCAAGCGGCTTGGTTACCTGGCTTTCGATCACATCAGGGGATGCCCCCTTGTAGTTGGTAATTACCGAAACTACGGGTTCATCGATGGCGGGATACTCACGCACACTGAGGCGGTCATAAGACACCAGGCCAATCAGCACAATCAACAAGGAAAGTACGGTGGCAAAAACGGGGCGACGGATACAGAATTCTGAAATATGCATAGGTGTACGTGTTACTCAAAAGGTAACGCTCGCTGCTGGGGCGTGACCGGCATCCCGTCGCGCACCTTTTGTAGCCCCGAAATCAAGACATCTTGGCCGGCCTGTATGCCGCTGACCTCAACCCAGCCACCTCGACGGATCCCTATGCCCACCGCCTGTCTCTTGACGGTATTATCTGGCTGAAGCACAAAAATATATTGTTCGCCTGCCGAAGGCGCAATGGCCGCTTCGGGTACCATTACTGCCTCGTGACGTTCCAGCTGTACCTGCACCCGCGCAAACAGCCCTGGGCGCAAATGGCCATCCGGGTTGGGCACCCGGGCGCGCAAGCGTAACGAACGACCCTGGGAATCAATAGCAGGGTCAATAACATCTACCTGGCCTGGAAAAAATTCGTGCTTAAAGGCATCAAAACGCAAAACCACCGGCGTGCCGGTGCGCACCATGGGTAAATAATGCTCAGGGATCTGGAATTCGACGAATAAGGGATCCACAGCCTCGATACGAACCAGGTCGGTCCCCGGGGCGACATAATCCCCTACAGAAACATAACGAAAACCCAAAACACCATCAAAAGGGGCCTGTATCACTGTTTTGTCGAGCTGCGCCTGGGCCAAGGCAACCTGCGCCCGCGCCACAGCAAGCTCGCTGGCGACTTCGTCACGAGCCTGGGCGCTGATAAACCCTTCTTGAGATAATTGCTGAGCCCGGGCATACTGGCTTTGCTTTAAAGTCAGGTTGGCTTCTGCCTGTTGTAACTGGGCGCGCAACAAGCTGTCGTCAAGACGCAAAAGCACCTGCCCTTGTTCGACCGCCTGCCCTTCCTGAAACTGGATTTCAGCGACAGAGCCTGTTGTTTCTGCCCGCAACATGACTGCATCGCGCGCCCACAGCGAACCAACGGCTTGCACCTCGATGCCCAGCTCTTGGGCTTGGGCCGGTGTCACGTCGACCTGGGGGCCCTCGGCCTGCGCTGCTATCGCCTGGGGCTCTGATGGCTCAGCCTCGCCTCTTAAGGGCTCTGCTGCCTGGGCATCAGGTTGGGGCTCGTCTACCTGTGCCTGCACCTGGCTTTGCTGCTGAAAGGGTCCAGCCCAATAAGCCCAGCCCCCAAGCAGAGCCAGGGCAACAAACAACACCCAAAAAAGGTTTTTTTTCTTCATTCTGTCTGTTGAGTTACTGACTCAACCCCCTTGTTCGCCAGCGCATCGGCGCGCTCATTTCCAGGATCACCGGCATGGCCTCGTACCCAATGCCAGGTCAATTCATGTTGATTGGAAAGTATATCTAATTTTTTCCATAAGTCGGCATTTTTTACCGGCTGTTTATTGGCGGTACGCCAACCGCGTCGCTTCCAGCCAGGTAGCCACTCGGTCATGCCTTTTTGCACGTACTGGGAATCTGTATGCACCGCCACCTGACATGGCCGTTTCAATTGTGTTAGTGCCTCGATCACGGCCTGAAGTTCCATTCGGTTGTTGGTCGTCTCAGTCGTTCCCCCATACATTTCTTTTTCATGGGCCCCGTATTTCAACAGCGCCCCCCACCCCCCCACACCGGGATTTCCTTTGCAAGCACCATCGGTCCAAATCTCTACTTTGGGTTTGCTCATTCCTTTCCTTTGTTGCCTTATTCAGTATTCGATGTGCGTTGCGTTCGATGCGTGGCCACCGAGCGTGCCCGCCGCCGGGGCTGTAATTTCGACCAATCCAAACCAACCATGCGCATGCCGCTTGTCCTTTTGACCGCCCGGATCACATAAACCGCCCCCCCAATGGGCCACCAGCGCGGCCCCAGGTATTCCATGAACTGCCAGCGCCGGATCCAGTGCGGCTGTTCGCAATAGGGAATATACCCGCCCAGAAACGAATCTTCCATATCAAAGGACAGTAACTCGAGCCAGTCGCCTAAACGATAGGGTGACACCCAATGACCCACAGGCGCAGGCAAGCGAGGCTCGAGCCCAATCAGGCGCTCGCGCAACCCCCATAAACTTAGGGGGTTGAACCCCGTCAGCACCATATGCCCCTCAGGCAACAAAACACGCTCGACTTCCCGTAAAATCTGGTGCGGGTCGTAGGCATTTTCCAGCACATGCGGCAAAACAATCAAATCGATGCTTTGCGTCTCGAAGGGCAAGGCCTCGGGCTGGGCCAGTAACTTATTAGGCCTTTCCATACTTGGATTTGCCCGCTGTTGGGTATACCATTTATGCATGATGCGGTTCTTGCGCAACAAATCCCAATCGGCCAAACCCACCTGTACCGCATGATAACCAAATACATTGGATACCAGCTGGTTGACTTGCCGCTGCTCCCAGGCCCGTATATGCCGCCCGATGGCAGTATCCAACCAAGCAGTCTGCCTGCAGTATTCAGCCACACAACCTCCAAACTATGATTAACGTCCTTAAACAGTCAGCATTAACCGGCATTCAGCTACGCGCAGTACGCGCTTTCCAGGATAACTACATCTGGATCTTGCACCAAGGCGACCAGGCGATTGTGGTCGACCCAGGTGAAGCCAATCCGGTACTGGCCTATCTGCAAAAACACCAACTTAATCTCAAAGCCCTATTGATTACCCATCACCATGGGGATCACGTGGGTGGTGTACAGGCACTTAAGCAGCTCTACCCACAATGCACTGTCTACGGACCCGCCAAAGAAAAAATTCCCCTCTGCGATCATGGCCTGAACGGGGGGCAGCAGTTGTCATTTCCCGATTTAGGCGTTGAATTTCAGGTCATAGACGTACCCGGCCATACTGCCGGCCACATTGCCTATTTTGGCACGAGCCCCAAAAACGAACCTTTTTTATTTTGCGGTGATACCCTATTTTCCATTGGTTGCGGCCGGCTCTTCGAAGGTACTGCTGCCCAAATGCTGGCTTCACTGGAAAAGCTCAGTGCCTTGCCCGCCGATACCCTGGTTTGTTGTGCCCACGAGTACACCCTCAGCAACATCCGTTGGGCACTGGCCGTCGATCCTGACAACCCCGCCCTAAACCAGTACCACGAACAGGCCCAGCAGCTGCGTCAAAACGATGAGCCCACCGTACCTTCTACTTTAGCACTCGAACTCAAGGCAAATCCATTTCTGCGCACCGAATCTGCTACCATTGTTGCCTCGGCTGCGCAATACGCCCAGCAACCTTTAAACCACCCCCGCGATGTTTTTGCCACGCTTCGCGAATGGAAAAATAATTTTTAAACCATGTCAGTCACATTTCGTCTATTTGCCCTGGTATTGGTCTTCTTCGCTGCCGGCTGTGCGCTTGGCCCCAAAGACACTGACGGGGATGCCTTTCTTACCGCCGTTGACACCCCACACACCATTGATCTAACCCAGGACCCCGACGATGTTTGGGTGCGCATTCGGCGCGGTTTTGCCATTCCCAATCTTAATACGCCGCTGGTCCAAGAATGGACAGACTACTACGCGCGGCACGCCACCTCGGTGCTGACCATGAGCGAGCGGGCCAGCAAATATCTGTATTTTATTGTCGAAGAGCTGGAACGCCGCGGCATGCCTACGGAGCTTGCCCTGCTACCTTTTGTAGAAAGCGCCTTTAACCCCACGGCCTACTCACGGGCACACGCATCGGGTCTATGGCAGTTCATTCCCAGTACCGGCAAGCATTTCAATTTACGCCAAGACCCATGGCTGGACGAGCGCCGTGACCCCGTCGCCTCTACCCACGCAGCCCTGGATTACCTCACCTACTTATTTGATTATCAGGGTGACTGGTTTTTGGCATTGGCCTCTTATAACTGGGGCGAAGGGGCTGTACGACGCGCCATAGAAAAAAACGAATCCCAGGATCTGGGCACCGACTACCTGTCACTTAAAATGCCCGATGAAACCCGCAACTACGTTCCCAAGCTGCAGGCCATTAAAAACATCATTGCCAACCCCATCGCCTATAATATCCAGCTGCCCAAAGTCAATAACGAGCCCTATTTCACCGTCGTGCATGGGCCCAGCCACATGGACATAGAAATTGCTGCCGCCCTGGCAGAAATGCCGCTTGAAGAGTTCAAATTCCTCAATCCGGCCTACCAAAAAGAAATCATCCCCCAAGACCGGCCTACTATTCTATTGCCCAAGCCCAATGCCAGACTTTTCAAGACCAATCTGGCCAGCTATGACGGCAAACTAAGCCGATGGGATATCTACGAAGCCCGAGCTGGTGAAAGTTACCAGGATATTGCTGAAAAGTTTGACATGAGCCTTAGCCAGCTTAAACAAATTAACCATCTGGGTAAAAAAAATCAGCAAGCTACGTCGGGGCAGACGCTGTTCGTAGCGGCCCGCCCCGCAGATGAACCGCTCGACGAATTGCCCGCCACCGAGATTGCAGACACAGAGGACAGCAATGCGGTCGTTGGCGTGCAAGTGGCTACCCTCGACGAGGTGCCTACAGTCCGTCGATCCAGCGTCACCACGGCGGCAGCCCCAAATAATACATCAACAAAGCTCGCGGCAAGGCCGTCAACAAAGGCCGCAGCAAATGTGCCAGCTCATGCACCAACCAACGCCTCGGACACAGCAGGCACGGCCCCCACTGGCGCCTCCTCCGGCCAAGCCGCCGCCAGCAGTGCCAGTAGAGCCCTACCCTCGGGTCCGCGCTACCATGTTGTCAAACAAGGCGATACGCTATATAGCTTGGCACGGCGTTACAGTACCTCGGTGCAGGCCATTCAACAACTTAACCACCTGAATAATCATCGCATTCCGCTGGGCAAACGCTTGCTCATCCCCAGCTAGCCACTTTTGCTCATGTCCGGCGCGATGGTCAGCGCACAGATAAACGCTGATCATTTGCAACCGATGGCCTATAATTTGCGCCAATTCTGCGCCTTAATGGATAGCCATCGTCCGAATGGCACCAAATGGCGCAGGTGGCACAAACCGCGCATTCAGCATTCAGCATTCAGCATTCAGCATTCAGCATTCAGTTAACATTCTCGCCCATTATTTTTAAATTCAAGGAAAAAATCTATGGCATTCTTAAGCGGCAAGCGCATTCTCATCACCGGGGTGATTTCCAACCGCTCAATTGCTTATGGTATTGCCCAAGCCTGTCAACGCCAGGGGGCTGAAATTGCGCTGACCTATGTCGGTGAGCGCTTTGAAAAACGCATTCAGGGCCTTGCAGAAGAATTAGGGGCCAGTTTTGTGCTGCCGCTCGATGTCAGCAGCGACGCCGAAATAGAAGAACTTAACGGCCTTATTCAACAACATTGGGATAGCCTGGACGGCCTGGTGCACTCTATTGGTTTTGCACCCCGAGAAGCCATTGCCGGAGACTTCCTCGAGGGGCTTTCCCGCGAGGCCTTTGCGGTGGCCCATGATATTTCAGCCTATAGCTTTCCTGCTTTGGTCAAGGCCACCTTGCCTTTGCTTGAGGGGCGAGACAGCTCGGTCTTAACCTTGACTTATCTAGGGGCAGAAAAGGCCATCCCCAACTACAACACCATGGGGCTAGCCAAAGCATCGCTTGAAGCCTCGGTGCGGTATTTGGCAGCTTCTCTGGGCCCCCGCGGCATTCGTGCCAACGCCATCTCGGCGGGACCAGTACGTACCCTGGCCGCCAGCGGCATTCAAGATTTCAACAAAATTCTGAACTTTGTCGAGCAAAACGCTCCCTTGCGCCGTAACGTCACCATCCAAGACGTGGGCAATGCCGCCGCCTTCTTGCTATCCGACCTGGCAGCTGGCATCACCGGCGAAATAACCCATGTCGATGCTGGTTTCTCCAGCGTTACGCCAGGCATGGTCGGCTAAGACTGCACGAGATTGGTGCCCAAAGGCCGGCCAAGAGCAGGCCGAAAGCGGACCGCGGGCCAAGTTGGTCAAAGGCTGACCCAGGTTGACGAAGGACAGGCAGGGGCTAGGGGCTGCCCTCAGGCTGTTTGGCGCCCCTCTTCTGCCGCCGCCGCCCGTGCTTGCAGCACTTGCTGCTTTTGTTCCTTAAGTTCTTCCAAATCAGCACCCACATGCGGGATATTGCGGGCTGCAGCAATTTCCATTTGTCGTTGGCGCTCGCGCAACCGTTTTATGCGCTCGGGGCTTTGTGTGCCGTGACAATAAGGGCAGCTAACCCCCTCTTCGTATTGTGGCAGGGCCCGTTCTCTGGCGCCTACCGGCATGCGACATGAGCGGCAAAATTCATAGTCACCACGGGACAAGCCATGCCCTACGGCAACCCGTTCATCAAAGACAAAGCAATCACCCTCCCACAAACTATCTTCCACAGGAATCTCTTCAAGGTAGCGCAAAATGCCACCTTGCAAGTGATAGACCTCATCAAACCCCAACGAGCGTAAATAAGCCGTAGACTTTTCGCAGCGGATGCCCCCAGTACAAAACATGGCCACGGGGGGGTTATCAGCCAGTAAGCCCCCTGGTGCACGCTGTTGTTCCACCCAGTCAGGAAATTGGGAAAAAGAATCCGTTTGAGGATTAATGGCAGACTTAAAACTGCCTATCCCCACTTCGTAGTCATTGCGCGTATCGATAAGTACCACATCAGGGCGTTGAATAAGATCATTCCAGTGCTGGGGCGGAACATAGGTGCCTGCCAGCTCGGCAGTACGCAATTCGGCTACCCCCAAAGTGACAATCTCTTTCTTCAAACGTACCTTCAGACGATAAAAAGGGGGTTTGGCAGACCAGGCCTCTTTGTGCTCTAGTGCTGACAGGCGTGGATCAGTGCGTAGGTATTCGAGTACCGCGCGTACCCCTGGCTCGGGACCGGCTATGGTACCATTGATTCCTTCTTGGGCCAGCAACAGGGTACCGATGACCTGGTGCTGTTGGCAAAACTCGTACAGGGGGTTTTGCAGGTCGACATAATCGTCGAGTTCGGCAAAATGATAAAGGGCCGCAACCAGATACTGTGACATAATCATTTAAAAGTAAAAAACAAAAACAATTCACCGCAGCACAATCATACTCTTATTTTGTGCCAAAAAAAGGGCGTTGATTAGTTTTTATGGATTCTTTAACCCAAGCTGTTTTAGGCGGTAGCATCACGGGCTTTGCACTGCATCGATATATCGGGCGCAAGTCAGTAGTCATCGGGGCGGCATTGGCCACTTTGCCCGATCTCGATGTGTTTATCCGTTATGCAGACCCCATCAGCAGCATGACCTACCATCGCGGCTGGACCCACTCGTTATTCACGCTGACTACCTTTGCAGTTTTCCTTACGGTGCTGTGGCGTTGGTGGCGGCCACAGGCCCCCTACAGCACGCGCCGCCTATTCCTGGCGCGTTGGTTATGTTTGATTACCCATCCGCTACTGGATGCTTTTACCAGTTTTGGCACCCAATTATGGTGGCCTACCCAGGCGATTCCCACCTCTTGGTCAAGCATTTTCATCATTGACCCCATTTATACTGTACCGCTCTGCGTAGGGGCATTTGCCGGGTTATTTTGCCAGCCCAGCCCAAGAATACAACGCCTGCTCGCTGGGGGGTTGATCATCAGCACTGCATATCTGGCAGCAACCGTAGGCGCCAAGCTCTGGGCCGAGCATAAAGCCAAACAACATTCAGTACTGGTTGGTCAAACCATCGTGGATCAATTCAGCACCCCCATGCCTTTCAACAGCCTGCTTTGGCGCGTCATCCTTCGCACTGAAACCGGGCAAGACTGTGAAATCATCCTGAGTCTGCTGGATAATGGCCCCAAAGAGGCGCTCTGCTTACCGCACCAGCGCCATTATAGCCAACTGGTCCAGGATCATGAACTGCTGCAGCGCCTTGAATGGTTTACTGGCGGGTGGCTGCGTTATGACCCTACCGACGGGGTCCTGGTGGTCACCGACTTGCGCATGGGCGTTGGCCCTGGTCTGAATAGCTTTCGCTTTGCCGTTGCTGAACAAGGGCCAGACGACCTTTGGCAAAATGTGTTGCCTTACCGCTGGCCTGCAGAAACGCGCCTTGAACTGCTTAAACCGATTATGCGGCGTGTTATCCAATCGGAACCGCCCCTGCCCCTATCCCAATGGGCCAAAGAAGCCAAGCTGGCGACCGATGCAGACTAATCAGCTCCAGGGGCAGTTTTGGTACCGGTCTTGGCTGCCTTCTTGGCAGCTTTCTTAGTAGCCTTCTTGGCTGCCTTGCTCGTCTTGGGCGCCGTGGCAGTCTTGCTGGCTTTTGATGCCTTATCTGGGTCCGGCGCTTTCGGCGTCTGCACGGCTTCGGGCAAAAACCTGGACTGCTTGACACCAGGCTGCCAGTGACTGCTTAACCCCATAACGCGAGCAACATGCTCAAATCGGGCCCGCGCCCCCTCATCAAGATTGAGCACATCACGCAATTGGGCAATAGTTGCCACTGCCGCCCAAATTGACTGCCTGCTTTCCTGGCTAGGCACCAAAACGGGCAAAGCATCGATGGCTTCATCAGGATACATCCGCACAATCAGCCATTGACGGCGGATAATGGGCCGCAGCTGTTCCAGCGTTGGAATCTGCCAAGCCTCGCGCGCATGGCTGGCCAGATTTTCCAGCATGTTAAAGGCGCGCTCATCAATAAAGGCACTATCGCCTGCCACATAGACCAAAACCCGTGCAAAGGCTTCGACGGTGCCCCCCTCCTGTATTTGTAAACCGGCCAACTCGCTACGCAATGCGCGCAGCTCATCGTGCAAGGCCATGTTATCGCCATGATGGCTTTGGGTGCGCGCTTTGGGCTCATCAAGCCCCACCCAGGCTCGCATATAGGGGTTGCCATAAATAGCATTAAAAGTGGCTTCTATGGTTTGATCACGGATATCGCGCCAGGCATTCAAGCTGTTGATAATGGCGTTGCTGAACAGTTGCTCCATGCCTACAAACACATTATCCTCTGCCACCGGCTGACGTTCAGCACGCGCCTGCTGCGCCAATGCCTGACCATAAAGGGCCAGAGGATTCAGACTGGACCATATATAATTTTCCATGCGCTTGGGGTGCAATGCCCGCAACCATTGGGGGCTGAAGGCCGCACTAAGCGCTTTGACTACCGGCGCCAGACCCAGATCATAAATATGCTGATTGATCTCGGAGACCCGTTGCACGACCTCGAAATGGTGCTCTTCTTCGCGGCCATCATCCAGCGCGCGAATATCATCCAGGCTGCGGGGCTCAAAGCTGACCAAATGGCGCCCCTTGATCCACTCGGAATGAGGGGTATTAGGGTGTAAATCCTCAATTTTGACTTCGTAAAGCCCGGGAGGCAATAGCCCAATCAAATCCAAGGCCCCAACCAAGGCCTCGTGCTCGCGCGATGCCACACTGGAAGACACAAAAATTCCCAGATGGCCGATTTTCTCATGCAAACAATAAACAATGACTTGCTCATGTTCGCGGATGTCTTCCACATCCTGGTAAAGGTCCAACACCCAATTCAAGGCCTGGGGCGGCGGCGTGATGTTATCCCCGGCCGAAGCAAAAACGATGATCGGGGAACGAATATTGCGCAGATTAATGTATTCGCCCTCGTTCAAAGGGTTCGGCAAGGCACCCCGTGACAGCTTGTTGCCGATAAAAAGGTTTTGCACAATCCAGTCAATTTCCTCCCGGGTCAGAAGAAAGTGCCCACCCCACCAACGTTCAAAATGTAAGAAACGCTCGGCTTCGGTATCTGCATGGGCATAGAGATGGTAGTACTTTTGCCAATAGGTGTTGGCCGGACTCAGGTTCTCAAAGTTTTCCACCAGGTAGGCACCATCGAAAATGCCGCCCCCCATGTCAGCAGCCATGGAGCTCAGCCAGGAACCACCCAGCATGCCACCTGAATAACGCATGGGATTTTGCCCTGAACGGCCCGACCAATACGCCAGTGGTGCACCGGCCAACAACAGGGGGCCGGTTAAATCAGGAGCTGCGCTAGCCAGCAATGCAGCAGCCCAGCCCCCTTGGCAATTCCCAATAATAAAAGGTTTGCCGACCCGTTCAGGATCATGCAGGGCACGCACCTTTTCCAAAAAGCGCTTTTCTGCTTTAACCACCGCTGCGATGGTTTGCCCAGGGCATGGCTCGGGAGCGAATGTGACAAAATAGCAAGGATGGCCGGCGGCCAAAACCACCCCAATTTCACTACAAAGTTTGGAGCCAGCTACACCAGGCCCATGGCCAGCACGGGGATCAATGATGACAAAAGGCTTGGCCCGGGGATTGGTAGGGTGCTGAGCAGGTGGTTTGATACGCAACAGGGCATAATTAACAGGAGGCTCAAAATCACGGCCATCCAGAATCAGCTCATGCTCAAATACCAGCACGGGGGGTTTACCGGCACTGTTATGCTCAATGAACTGATCGCCGCGCTGGCGCAAAACATCCAGAAATAGTGCCGCTCGTTGTTGCGCATCACGCCAATAGTCCAGGAACTGCTGTTGAAAATTCGCCGACATGATACTTGTCCTTGCTGAACCCCACGTCCGCTCTGCACGACTACAACGGTGGTGGGAAAATGATTATCAGGAATGAAGCCGCGCCAGCTAACGAATGGCCTTCAAAATGGCCAGAGCGTCGTGCAAGGTCTCTTGTTTTTTGGCAAAACAAAAGCGTATCCACCGCAGTTGAGGATCATGCTGATAAAAAGCACGATAAGGAATTGCGGCGACTCCGTATTCTCGAGTCAGGGTGCGGCAGCACTCTACATCGTCTAAATGCCTCAGGGCATTAATCTGGCTGTAGTCTGCGCTGATAAAATAGCCACCTTGAGGGGGCAACAGTTGCCAGCTTGTATCGCGTAGCTCCTGCATAAACAGCGCTTTTTTCGGCCGAAAAAGATCTGCCACGGCCTGGCTTGCAGCCGCAGACTGCTGTGCATCGCGTGCCAAAAAATCAGCCAAAACCCACTGCGATGGCGCATGCACCGAAAAAGTATTAATGCTATGCACCTTGGCAATTTCCGCCATCAGCGGGACAGGCGCCAGACAAAATCCTATTTTCCAGCCTGTCAAATGATAGGTCTTGCCCAAAGAACCCACCACAATGCTACGCTCTCGCAGGCCCTCGACGGCTGCAGCGCTTTGGTGTCCAGCAGCGGTATAAACAATATCGCTATAGACCTCGTCGCTAAGCACTATGGCTTGGGAGCCTGCCAACAGCTTGCCCAGCTGCTGCATATCCTCGGCCCCCAACACCATACCACTGGGGTTATGAGGCGTATTGATAATCACCATGCGGGTGGCAGGCCCGAACTGCTGCTTAAAGCTCGGCCAAGGGATGCTAAAGTCTTGGGGATCCAGGGCAACCCGCCGTACGACACCACCGGCCAGCGTAACAATCGGGGCGTAAATATCATAGGCGGGCTCAAAAATAATCACCTCATCACCCGAGCCTACTAGCGCCAAAATGGCTGAAAATATCGCCTCGCTGGCCCCAGCGGTAATGAGGATCTCATCATCCACATCATAATGAGCCCCATCGCGCTGTGCAAATTTGGCCCCCAATTGGCGCCGCAGCTCAGCCACTCCTTGGCCTGGGGCATATTGGTTATGGCCTGTGGAGATATAGTGGTGCATGCGTTCTGCCAGCTCTGGGTCAGGGGCAAAGTCCGGAAACCCCTGCGCCAGATTAATGGCCTGGTGCTCTGTCGCCAGAGCACTCATGACAGAAAAAATATTAGGCCCCAAATGGGGCAGTTTGGACACGTGCGGCATAGCGGCCTTCCCTTGATCTTGAATATCAGGAACCCTCTGTGCCGAAACCGCCCTAACAAGCGACAGTGAGCAGTTTCGAGCGCATTCGAGCGCTTCCAAGCGTATTAATAACAATAACAAAGAGAAGGTATTTTATACCACTGCCACCCCCAACAGATTAACTCACGACAATGGGGCCATTGGTGGGCAGGCGTAGACAAGGCCACCCCCTGCCATTTACGTTTGGGGCAATAAAAAAGGCCTAGTGCAATACCAGGCCTTGACAACATTTATTTACTACGAGACGTGGGCAAACCAGCATTCTGGTCGAGGCCCCTAACTCGGTACTACCATCGGCTTAGAGAAAGCCATCTTCGAGACGGGTGCCCCATTCGGTTTTTGCAGGTTGGCGTCCACGTGTACTTGCTTGGGCATTAAAAAATCTCTGCGCCCGACGATCAATCTTAGCAATTACTTGTAACATGGTACGTATCCATCCCCATTTAAATTCGACAAACTGGCCTGCGCTTGCTGTATGAGCAAAGGTCGAATTACCAGACGCAGCCAAGTTGTTGTGAATCATTTAAAAACAGTCCTATAAAGTCATCTAAGTGATTACTCATTAACCACAGTTCTTATTCTAGGGTAAACCCTAGCTCATGTCTAGGGGAAAACCCTAGATGGCCACTTAGGTGAGCTTTTCAGCCAGAATTGTTGTTGCAGCACAACAAAGCCCACATAAATATTAAAAAACAAAGTGTTATGCCAATTTATTATTCTCTGCTGTGCTGCTTTTAATGGTCATCTCTGAACGCAATAAGGGGCGCATCCGCGTACCGATTTGACTAAAACTTAATAATAAGGCTGGCCGGAAACCATTTTTTTCACTCATTAACTTTGTATCCTGTTCAGCAAAGGCTACGCTCTAAGTTGTATTGATTGATTTTTTTAGCATCCCCATGCAGTATTTTTCCGTATTTGGTTGGCGCTCTTGTTTTCGCTGGTTAGTTCTGCCTGCTGTGGCCTTGCTGTTGACCGCTTGTGGCTCCTCTGCTTATCAGCATCACAGCATTAAAAACAGCCATCACTCGCCAATGCGGCAGGCCATTGAATCTGCCCAATGTGCTTTTGCGCCCGAACAATGTATGTACGATGGCCCTTACGAGCCTGGTGAACGCGCCTACGCAGAGGAAGAAGCCAAACGCCTGAACCGCAACTCGCTTAACCGGTTACGCCGAAGCTACTAAAACCAGGCCAAACTAAGACTATTTCAAGGCCGGATGCCACACAAGCTTCACCTGCCCGACTGAAACTGCTGGCATCAGGCCCAATGCAATCAGTTTTTGGGCTAGCGGGTTGCACTGTATAAAAGCGGGCCATCAGTGCACCATTTGATAATTGCCGGTCCCAGTAGGGCTATTGGCGAGTTAGCCCATTGATTATGCTAGGATTCCCCATATAGGCCATAACAATTATTAGTGCCGCAGGAGGAGCCCCATGAAATTCAAAGGCATCACACGGCGTCGTTTTCTGCAAAGCAGCGTCTGCGGCGTTGCGCTCGGCTCGGGCATCGGCTGGTCTTTATTTCAAGCCCCATCTGCCGGGGCCCAGGTCTTTATCCGCCCGCCAGGGGCCCTGGCCGAGGACGAATTCTCTGCAGCCTGCATCCGTTGCGGGCTTTGCGTGCAGGTGTGCCCCTACGACACATTGCGCTTATTTGATCATGACGGCAGCGCCCAGGTCGGCACCCCTTATTTTGTAGCGCGCGATATCCCCTGTGAAATGTGTCCCGATATTCCCTGTGTTCAGGCCTGTCCTACTGGGGCGCTGGACCCCGACCTGACAGACATCCGCCAGGCTGAAATGGGCACTGCCAGCCTCACCCACCCAGAGCTGTGCAACAGCTATATTGGCGCCTCGTACTGCGATAGTTGTTACCAGGCCTGCCCACTGCGTGATGAAGCCATCTACATGAAAATCGGCCCCACCGATAAAAGAGGCTATTTCACCCCAACGGTTAATCCCGATGTCTGTACCGGCTGTGGCAAGTGCGAACAAGCCTGCATTGCCCATGAAGCGGCTATACGTGTCATTCCTAGCCATGTTTAAGGGCAACAAATACCTCATCGCACGGCGCCTGTGCCAATTTGGCCTGCTATTTGCTTTTGCAGGGGCTACCTGGTGGGGGCTGCCTTTGGTCAAGGGTACACTGGCCAGCAGCCTGTGGTTTGGCCTGCTCCCCCTGTCCGACCCCTTTATGGTGTTGCAAAGCATTGCCGCCCGCCACCCGGTCGCCCTGCCTGGCCTAATCGGCGCTCTCTTAATCATCGCCTTTTATGCTTTGGTGGGCGGACGGGCCTTCTGCGGCTGGGTCTGCCCCATTAATTTGGTCAGCGATCTGGCCCAAGGCCTGAGGCGGGCCCTGGGGTGGAAAAAAGCCAATATACTCAAGATCGACAAACGGCTACGCTATGTATTACTAGTCGCCAGCCTGCTATTTAGCTTTGGTGCCGGGGTCGTTGCCTGGGAGCTGATTAACCCCATCACGCTGACTTACCGCGCCACTGTGTTTGGATTATGGGTAGGCGGTCTAACCGCCGCCTTGGGCATTTTCCTCTTTGACTTCCTGCTCTTATCTAATGGCTGGTGCAGCTACCTTTGCCCGGTCGGGGCTTTTTATGGCCTGGCAGGAAAAAAAAGTGTGGTCCATGTCAGCGCGGTTGACCGGGCTGCATGTACCAACTGCGGTGACTGCTTTCGCTACTGCCCAGAACCCCACGTCATCAGCCCTGCCCTGCGCGGCATCAAAGGACATGGTATCGACATTGATCATATTGATTGTCTGCGTTGTGGCCGTTGTATCGATGTCTGTGAAGACCGGGTTTTTGCCTTTACGGCCAAGGCCCCAGTACGCCTCAACACCGCAATTTTGCAGGACAACGCCCAACAAACCAAAGCCCATCCAGGCGAATAAGCACACAGTTTTTGTCACTTTCAAACGCGGGACCAGTGCTCATTTTTATAATGGGCGAATAACCCAAACATCCAGTGATGTATCAAGCTGGCTTACCCGCAACTTCCAGACCATCCAAACAACAAGGAGCATCCCATGGCAGATCAATGGTTAACCACACTGATTACCGCTACCCCCCAAGAAGGCTTTGAGCTGGCTATTACCCTCAGCCGCCGCGGTGTACGTTACACGCAGCCCGATCCCGAGGTTCTGCACCGCCTGCGACCAGAATATGCCGAAGATGCTGGAGAATTGACGGCAGCCTCGCAAGTCATTGCCATCAACTTCCAGACCATCGCCGCTGCAAATAATTACTGGCGCCCCTAATCAAGCCCATTAGCCCCGTCGCCGCCCACGACAGAGCGGCCCTAGCCAGCTGGTTATGAAACTGCGCCTCGCCTTGGCCGCTTCTTGTCTGGCGGCATTTTTCCCCTTTAGTACCACACACGCCGCCGACGATGTGCTCATCGTCTATGACGCTTCTGGCTCCATGTGAGGGCAAATTGATGGCGTTAATAAAATTGTCACCGCCCGCGAAGTCATGGCAGAACTGGTCGAAAGCTGGCCAGACGGCACCAATCTGGGCCTAATTGCTTATGGTCACCGCCAAGCTGGGGACTGTGCTGATATTGAAACCCTGCTCGAACCCCAACCCGTTGACAAGCAGCACTTTATTGACACCGTCAACGAAATCAACCCAAAAGGCAAAACACCAATTGCTGCTTCTTTGGAGCAAGCCGCCGAGGTATTAAAATACCGCGATCACAATGCCACGGTCGTACTCATTTCTGACGGGCTAGAATCCTGCCACGGTGACCCTTGTGCAGTAGCGGCCGGGGAAAATATACGCGTGATCTGGACAGGGCCCAACGAACCCTCGGACTATATAGGCATCTTTGAACCCGATGCCCATAACCGCAAGGAAATTCACTATTTCTATACCAAAAACGGCAATCCCTTCAATTTGAAAACCCCCGAAACCCCGGGCACCTACGAAATTCGCTATGTATTGCATAGCTCACGCCAAGACTTGGTTCGCCATACCATCGAGGTGCACGAATAGGCAACCATCAACCAAGAGGCCTGGCTACCCTAGTTGTTACCCTTTTCCCTGGGCCTCTTGAGTTAATGCGGAAAGCGGCCTTGGTAACGCCAACCAATGGCCCTTCGCCCCGCACCATTGCTCATTCATTAACCTGGCGGGCTGCTACGATGGAACTGACAGGGAATAAAAACAGGAAATATAAAAGCCCTTGGAAACAAGGGCTTTTTGAATACTGGCGGACAGAGAGGGATTCGAACCCTCGATACGCTATGAACGTATACACGCTTTCCAGGCGTGCGCCTTCAACCACTCGGCCACCTGTCCAAAAGAAACGAAGATTGTACTTGCTTTCTGGGCAAAGCTCAAGCCAAACACAATGTTTGTTTGCCCCGAGCAACCATTATTACAATCGGGGCACCTAAGCTTTATCGCCCAACCCCTGATAACAGGAACTTGCCCGCCTTTGATTGCCGGTTTGCCTTATTAAAGGCAGCGCCCCATGATTGTGGGGTTTCGACACCGCACAAGGGGTCTTTTCAGCCATCAATTTAACTTTATTTTCTGTAGCATGCGTTCTACATACCGAGCCATCATGTCTACTTCGATATTAACCTGCTGCCCTGCCTTGGCATGCTGAAAGGTAGTGGCTGAAACCGTATGTGGAATCAGATTGATGCTAATCTCGCAGCCATCAGGCCCGTCTTCGACAGCATTGACTGTCAGGCTGACCCCATTAATGGTAACCGAGCCCTTGAACGCCATGTATTTGGCGCAGTTTTCAGGAACCCGAATATTCAATAAATAAGATTCACCAACCGGCTCAAACCGGGTGATTGTACCCACCCCATCAACATGGCCCAAAACCATATGCCCGTCCAGGGTATCCCCCAAACGCATGGCCCCTTCCAGGTTTACCGGGCCCTGCTCTGCCAGGCCAACCGTGCAAGCCAGACTTTCTTGTGATACCTCGACCTGAAAATGGGGAGCATCCAGGCTAATCACTGTCATGCAAGCCCCCTGGATAGCAATAGAATCGCCAATGGCCACATGACGCAGGTCAAGTGCGCCTGCATCGATGGTCAGTCGTATGCCGGCTGGGCCATCATGGGGCAAAGGCTCGACAGCAGTAATGCGCCCAACGGCGCGCACTATTCCGGTAAACATAATGATTCGCTCTGTAAGATTAGCTGTTGCAATAGCCCCTGCCAGCGTGTCTCATCGCGCATGAGCAACTCGACATCAGGGCCGATTTTTTCACATTCGAATAAATCCAGTCGCCAAGCCTGCTCGAGGCTTTCTGGAGGCAGTGCGCGAATGGCAGAACGCCCACTCATCAGATAGGCCGGCGCCACATAAGCCACCACCTGATCGACCAAACCGGCACGGACCAAGGCACCATTTAAGCGTGGCCCTGCCTCGACGTGGATTTCATTGAATTCTTGTTGGCGTAGCCATTCTTGCCAGGCCTGCAAGCAAACCCGACCTTTGCTACTACTGGGCAGCAAGCGCACATAAATGCCGTCTTGCTCAAAAGCTTTAACCTTGCTTTCATCAACCTCTTGACTTGCCCACACCATGACTGGCTGCTGCTGAAAGAAACGCAATGACGGAGAGAGTTGCAGCTGGCCGTCAAAAGCCCCACGCAGCGGTTGGCGCACGGTGGGAATGGCGCGCACATTCAGTAATGGGTCATCGGCCAGCAAGGTGCCCGAACCTGTAACGACCATATCGCTGCGGGCGCGCCAATAATGACCCCGATCACGCGCGGCCGCAGATGTGATCCACTGCGAGCGACCATCTTCAAGGGCGGTGAAACCATCCATGGAGCTGGCAATCTTGAGCCAAATCCAGGGGCGCTGATCCAGCATGCGCGAAACAAAACCCACATTAAGCCAGGCTGCTGCCTCAAGCGCTACCCCTACAGTCACCTCGATACCAGCAGCGCGCAATTTGGCCACCCCACGCCCACCCACTTCGGGGTTGGGATCAGGCATGGCTATGACCACCCGTTTGGGGCCCGCCTGGATGATGGCCTCGACACAGGGCTTGGTACGTCCGTAATGGCTGCAAGGTTCAAGCGTTACATAGAAAGTGCTTTGACTAAAATCGGTAAAACCCTGGTCGCGGGCTTCTTGCAGGGCCATAATTTCTGCATGATGCCCCCCTGCTCGTTGGGTATACCCTTGGGCAATAAGTTGGTCTTGCTGCACAATCACGCAACCCACCCGCGGATTGGGCGCACTGAGAAAAAGGGAACGCTGGGCACAATCCAGCGCGGTTTGCATCCAGTGCTGATCAGTAGGCGGTGACGACAAAAGGCGTGGCATCGTAGGGGCCTCTGGATAAGCGCAGCAGACGCGCTTGACGTGGCCTCGGGCGCTGGCGGTCAGGACTTGTCGCTGGCGCGTGGAGCAGTACCATCGTCAGGCTGCATATCTTGCTGCATTTCATGAATAGCCTGAACAAATTCGTCGATATCATTAAAGCTTTTGTACACCGACGCAAATCGAATATAGGCAACTTGATCGAGCTTCAGCAGCTCTTCCATGACGCGATCACCGATTTCTTCGGTTTGAATTTCGCGCTCGCCCCGCATCAAAATGCTTTCCCGAATGCGGGTCAGGGCTGCGTCAACCTCTTGGCTAGGGACAGTGCGCTTGCGCAACGCCAGCTCCATGCTGGCGCGCACACGGGCAGGATCAAAAGCCATGCGGCTGCCATCGCGCTTGACCACGGTGGGCATCATGAGCTCGGCACGCTCATAAGTGGTGAAGCGCCGATCGCAGGCATGGCAACGGCGGCGACGGCGAATGGCTTCGCCTTCCTCGAGGACTCGCGAATCTAGAACCTGAGTGTCATTATGATTGCAAAACGGACATTTCATACCTGTCACGAGCCCTCTGGGGCTCGCCTATTTTTTGGTGCCATACACCGGCAAACGGGCGGTAAGCTCGTTAACCCGTGCGCGGACACTGCTGAGGTTATCGGGATTATGAGGATCGTCGAGCACATCAGCAATTAAATGTGCGGTAAGCTCGCATTCGGCTTCTTTGAAGCCACGTGTGGTTACCGCAGGAGTACCCAAACGAACACCACTGGTAACAAAGGGCGATTCTGGATCATTGGGGATGGCATTCTTGTTCACGGTAATATGTGCTTCGCCCAGTGCTTTTTCTGCATCTTTACCCGTGATGCCCTTGCTGCGCAGATCAACCAGCATGACATGGCTTTCGGTACGCCCGGAAACGATACGCAGGCCACGGGAGACCAAGGTTTTGGCCAAGACATCAGCATTTTTGACAACCTGTTGGGCATAGTCTTTAAAGCTGGGGTCGAGGGCCTCTTTGAAAGCCACGGCTTTGGCAGCGATCACATGCATCAGCGGCCCACCTTGCAAGCCGGGGAAAATGGCAGAGTTGATGGCACGCTCGTGCTCGGGCTTCATCATGATCACCCCACCACGAGGACCACGCAGTGATTTATGCGTGGTTGATGTGACAAAGTCAGCATAGGGAACAGGGTTGGGATAAGCCCCACCAGCCACCAAACCGGCATAATGCGCAATATCGACCATGAACAGGGCGCCGTTATCGTGGGCGATGCGGGCCATGCGTTCGAAATCAATATGCAGTGAATAGGCGGACGCCCCACCGACGATGAGTTTGGGCTTGTGCTCTTTGGCCAGTCGCTCTAGCTGTTCGTAATCGAGCTCTTCGTTTTCATCCAGGCCATAGGAAACAAAATTATACAGAATGCCGGATGCATTGACTGGCGAGCCATGTGTCAAATGCCCCCCTTCTGCCAGGCTCATGCCCAGTACGGTATCCCCTGGCTTGAGTGTGGCCAAATAAACCGCTTGGTTGGCTTGCGAGCCCGAATTAGGCTGCACATTAGCGGCCTGGGCGCCAAATAGCTCTTTGAGCCTATCAATCGCCAATTGCTCGACAATATCGACATACTCGCAACCGCCATAATAACGACGCCCGGGATAGCCCTCGGCGTATTTGTTGGTCAGCTGCGTGCCCTGGGCCTGCATGACGGCAGGGCTGGCGTAGTTTTCCGAAGCAATCAGCTCGATATGCTGCTCTTGGCGCAGATCTTCTTTTTCGATGGCTGCCCAAAGATCTGGGTCAGCAATATCAAGGGTACGTGAACGATCAAACATGAGTGGTCCTAACGATAAGAAGGGTAGGCAAGGATAAAGAAGAGGGTATTTTAGCCTGTATCTACGTTTTAGGCGAAAATAAGTGTGTCAAGCCAAAATCTGCCGCAGAGCTCGTCTGCGGCAGCAAGCCAGTTATGGGCTGTTATGGGCTGTTATTGGCCATCATTAGCCAAAAGGCGCGCGTTCAAAGTGTAAGTCCCCATGATCGAGGCCTCGGCCAAGATGTGCTCCTGAATGGCTTTTTTGACATCATGCCCGGTAAATTTGCCCTCGACGGGAACCTCGTCAATATCCAAGGCATAAACGCTAAAGATATAACGATGAATCAGGGCATCATTCCAAGGAGGGCAAGGGCCGTCATAGCCAAAATAGTCCCCGTTCATATCGCGATCATGGGCAAAAAAATCGGTGTAGCCATTTAACCCCTGGCGCGTACCATCCAGGGCCAAAGGCCCGGCTTTGCCCCGTGGGGTTACCCCATTGGAATAAGCGCCCGCCGGTATTTCGCGCGTGTCGGCTGGCAAGTCAACCAAGACCCAGTGATAAAAATCGGTGCGCGGCTGTTCGGCGGGTACTTCGCGGTCATCCTGGTTGATATCGTCCATGACTGTAGGGACATCGGGATCAACGCAAAGCACCACAAAGGAGCGGGTTCCTTCGGGCACCTCGGACCAGGCCAAATGCGGATTGAGATTACCCCCAAGGGTCACGCGTGTTTCAGGGTCAGGGCGACAAAACGCAAGCTCTACAGGAATTACGCCCTGATGCTCGAAGGAATCACTATGCAGTTTCATACGGTACTCCTTTATGTGCAAAAAACAGCGTCGAAACAAGAGTTTAGTCTAGTGTAACGCGGGCAAAGCGCCTTTTGCCAATTTGCAAAACATAAGTGCCGGCATCCAGTTCCAGACCTCGATCTTCGACCCGCACCCCATCAACCCGTACACCTCGTTGCGCGATGCTGCGCTGCGCCTCGCTGCCAGAGGCCGCCAGGCCAGCTTCGCGCAGGGCGTGCACAATGTTTTTAGGCGCTGCCCCCAAATGCACCTCGGGCATGTCCTCGGGCATTTCCCCGTGACGGAAGCGCGCTTCGAAGTTTTCCAGCGCCCGCTGCGCCGCCTGCTGATGGTGAAAACGGGCGACGAGTTCTTGCGCCAGTTCAACTTTGACATCCCGCGGGTTGCGTCCCTGGGCAACCTGCTCGCGCAATTGCTGTATGTCAGACAGGGAGCGGAAAGACAATAGCTCGTAATAACGCCACATCAGTTCATCAGAGATGGACATCAACTTGCCAAACATGGTGTCTGGGTCTTCGCTGATGCCAATGTAGTTGCCCCGTGACTTGGACATCTTTTCGTGCCCGTCCAGCCCTTCGAGCAGAGGCATGGTCAAAATGCACTGTGGCTCTTGACCGTATTCCTTTTGCAGCTCGCGGCCAACCAGCAAATTGAATTTTTGATCAGTCCCCCCGAGCTCGAGATCGGCCCGCAACTGAACGGAATCATAGCCTTGCAGCAAGGGGTAGAGGAATTCATGAATGGCGATCGACTGTTGCGCCTGATAGCGCTTGGTGAAATCGTCGCGCTCGAGCATGCGGGCAACGGTATAACGCGAAGCGAGCTGGATAAGACCCCGCGTACCCAGTTGGTCTGACCATTCTGAGTTATAGCGAACGATGGTTTTTTCAGGATCAAGTACCAAACTGGCCTGCTCGTAATACGTCTTGGCGTTGGTCTCTATCTGCTCGGGCGTGAGCGGGGGGCGGGTGGTGTCGCGTCCACTGGGGTCACCAATGGTGGAGGTGAAATCGCCAATGAGAAAAATCACCAAATGGCCCAGATCTTGTAGTTGGCGCATTTTATTGAGCACGACTGTGTGGCCCAGGTGAATATCAGGCGCGGTGGGGTCAAGCCCCAGCTTGATACGCAAAGGTTGACCCGTTTGATGGCTACGCGCCAGTTTCTGTGCGAATTCGCTCTCGACGATAAGCTCGTCACAACCTCGTTTGACGACCGCCAAATCATCGCGAACTGCATCAGATAAGGGAGCTTCTGATGGTGACATAATAAACCTGGTTAATGTAACACTAAAAGATTCGAAAATTTCCGCTGAATGCGTTAGGATAACGTGCTAGAGCGTAATTTGCACGCGCCAGGGGTACCCGGCTCAGTTTTCCCTGGTTTTGCCCAATCGTTTTGCCCAATCTCGTCCACCCTGCTTCGTTGGGCATTTTATCGGTTTACGCTCGCTCGCATTTCCCTATTTTACGCCCAAAACCCCGTTTACCACCGACTAACAAGACGGTTTTTAGTCCTCATGCCTAAAAATAAGAGCTCGCACCGCACTCCAACCTTGCCCAGACGCTCCAAGGTTGTACAGAAAACCTTACTTACCATGGCCTTAGGCTTATTTGTTGGCGCTGCAGCCCTTGCCGTAGTGCCGCCGACCCAAGACAGCCAGCCGGAAATTTATCGCACCAGCACCTTGCTTGAGCCGCCTGTCATCAAACGTCTCAGCGATCAGAACAGCACTTATATCCAGCAAACCAGTATCCGCCAAGGGGATACACTGGCCGCCATCCTCAAACGCTTGTCCATCAACGAACCCGAGCTGCAACATTTTCTGACCTATGATGAAAATGCACGCTCTATCTACAAGCTCTATCCAGGGCGTACCATTCAGGCAGCACTCGGGCCCGACAACAAGCTGTTGTGGTTACGCTATAACCACACACCCTCAGATCGCGAGGATGGCACCGTGGTATCACGCTGGCTCGAGGTTACCCCTGCTGACGAGGGCTTTGAGGCCCAAGAACACACCATAGCGGCCCAGGCCGAGGTCAAAATGGCCGAAGGCATTGTCACCAATTCGCTCTTTGGGGCTACCGACAAGGCTGGCATCCCGGACAACGTGGCGGTACAACTTGCCGAAATCCTCAGCAGCAAAATTGATTTCATCAAAGATCTGCGTAAAGAAGACCGCTTTCGGGTCATCTATGAAACCTTTAGCCATCAGGGCGAGACCATTGCTGCCGGGCGAATCCTGGCTTTAGAGTTTGAAAACAAAGGGGAAACCTACCAGGCGCTGTGGTTCACCGATGAAGACAACAAGGGCAGCTACTATGACTTTGATGGCAACAGCCTGCAGGGCGCCTTTTTACGCAATGCCATCAAGTTCACGCGCATCAGTTCTACCTTTGGCAAGCGCCGCCATCCCATCCATGGTAGCTGGCGCAACCATAATGGGGTTGATTATGCCGCCCCCAACGGCACCCCCATCCAGGCGACCGCCGATGGGGTTGTCGACTTTATCGGCACCCAGCGAGGCTATGGCAATGTCATCATCTTGCGCCACCACAGCGGCTACAGCACCCTATACGCCCATCAAAGCCGCTTTGAACCAGGCCTGAAAAAAGGCGACAAAGTCGAACAAGGCCAGCGCATTGGTTATGTCGGCGCCACAGGCTGGGCTACCGGCCCCCACCTGCATTACGAATTCCGCATTAACGAAAAGCCCGTCGATCCGCTTTCTGTTGATCTGCCTGCTGCCAAGGTGCTCAGTGATGAACAGCGCATGGCATTACGCCAAAAAGCTGGTGAATACCAACAACAACTGGCGTTGCTCAAAGATCGCACTGATCAGAAAGCACTGGCCATGGCAGATTAAGCACCCCCAGGTCGATGAGCTCGGCGCACTATTATATCGGCCTGATGTCGGGCACCAGCATGGATGCGGTGGATGCGGTGTTAGGCCAATTTGGCCCCCAGCAGCCACCCACCTTCTGTGCCGCCGCCAGCGCTCCCTTGCCAGCAGCCCTTAAAAGCGAACTACTCCGGCTTAATCACAGTGGTCCTGACGAGCTGATGCGGGCTGCCCGCGCCGCCCAACAACTGGTGGCCATCTACCAGCAGGCGGTTCATCAGCTTTTGCAAGATACGCAGCTAACCCCTCAAGCCATCGCCGCCGTGGGCGCCCATGGCCAAACAGTGCGCCATCACCCTCATGAAGGCATTAGCATCCAAATCAACGCCCCTGCCCTGCTCGCCGAGCGTTGCCACATTGATGTCATTGCCGATTTTCGCAGCCGTGATCTCGCAGCGGGCGGCCAAGGGGCGCCACTAGTACCCCCCTTTCACCAATTGCTCTTTGCCACCGATCGCCCGCGCGGGGTCCTGAATATTGGGGGCATCGCCAACCTAACCTTGCTGCGCCCCGATCAGCCCCCAAAAGGCTTTGATACTGGCCCCGGCAATGTTCTGATGGACTACTGGATTCATCGTCAGCAGGGCCTGGCCTTTGACCGTGACGGGGCCTGGGCAGCCGGCGGGCAACCCAAACCGGCCTTGCTTCAGCAATTGCTATCAGAACCTTGGTTGGCCCAGCCCCCACCCAAATCTACCGGCCGCGACCTGTTTAACCCCCATTGGCTGCAGCAACAGTTCAATGCCCTGCCTGCCCCCCTGCCAGAGCAGCTAGCCGACCATTGCCCGCCAGAGCTGGCCCAAAATATCCAGGCCACCCTGCTGGAATTGACGGCGCAAACAATTAGCCAGGCCATCGAACGCTGGGCCCCGGATATTCATGATCTCATCCTTTGTGGTGGCGGCGCCTATAACCGCCAGCTGCACCAGCGCCTCGACCAACTGCTGCAACGCCCGGTACGCCGCAGCACTGAATTGGGCATTGATCCACAACATATCGAGGCCTTTGCCTTTGCCTGGCTGGCTTATGCTTATGACCAAAAAATATGCGCCGGCCACCCTGAGGTCACCGGCGCACATCGTGCTACTTTATTAGGGGCGCGTTATTACGCCTAGATAGTGTCTAGATCGTGAAAGAAGAACCACAACCACAAGTGGTCATGGCGTTGGGGTTGCGGATAACAAATTGCGCACCCTCGAGATCGTCTTTGTAGTCAATTTCCGCGCCCACCAAGTACTGAAAACTCATGGGATCGATGAGCAACTGCACCCCGTCGCGTTCGATGACGGTATCATCGTCGCTGGTTTCCTCGTCGAAAGTAAAGCCGTACTGAAACCCGGAGCAACCGCCGCCTTGCACGAACACGCGCAGTTTGAGGTCAGGATTGCCCTCGTCCTGGAGTAATTCACGTACCTTTTCGACCGCGGCCTCGCTAAATAGCAAAGGTGCGGGTGGGGCTTGGAGATCGACCTGTTGGGATAGGCTCATAAGTAACTCCTAAAAAATCCATTTACCCCCATTGTAGCCTATTCAACCGTATAGGTTTAAACAAATAGGCGCCTGATGGGGAAATCAGGCAACAGCCCTGCGAGGCGACCATCTGCTAGGGCAACAGTGCGATTTGTTCGAGACCGCACCCTTCTTCAAGGCCAAACATGAGGTTCATGTTTTGCACCGCCTGCCCGGCTGCCCCTTTGACGAAGTTATCCTGGGCGACCAGGATGACGAGCAAATCGTCTTGGGTGCTGCGTTGCAAGGCAATGCGTAACATGTTTGAGCCACGAACCGAGCGGGTTTCTGGCCAGGCACCAGCAGGCAACACATCGACAAAAGGCTCTTCGGCATAATGCTGTTCGTACAGCGCCTGGAAGTCGGTATCCATGGCCTCGGGCCGCACCCGTACATACAGGGTGGAAAACATGCCCCGAATCATGGGCACCAAATGCGGCACAAAGGTTAACCCCACCGGCTGGCCCTGATTCAATAGCTGCAATTGTTCGCTAATTTCTGGATGGTGGCGATGGCCCCCAACCCCATAGGCCTTAAAGTTGTCGCTGCTTTCAGCAAACAAGGTGCCCAAGCTTGCCTTGCGGCCGGCCCCGGATACCCCGGATTTGCAATCTGCAATGATATGCTGTGCATCGATCAGGGGGGTATCCTGAAACAGGGGCGCCAAGCCCAGCAATACGGTGACAGGATAGCAACCTGGGTTGGCCACCACACGAGCGTGGCGGATGCGCTGGCGATGCAACTCTACCAAGCCGTAGACTGCCTCGCGCAATACATCGGGGCAGGCATGCTCTTGTTTGTACCATTGCTCGAAAACAGAGGCATCCTGAAGGCGAAAGTCGGCCGCCAGGTCAATGATTTTCACCCCTTTATCCAGTAGCGCTCGCGCTTCGTGCATGGCCACCCCATGCGGTGTGGCAAAAAAGACCACATCGCATTCATCCAGCTTGGCTTCATCAGGTGTTTTAAAAACAGCATCGACATGACCGCGCAAATTGGGGAACATTTCAGCCACTGGCATGCCTTGCTCGGTACGCGAGGTAACAGCATGAATATGCACATTGGGATGTGCCCCCAGCAGGCGCAATAGCTCGACACCTGTGTAACCTGTGGCGCCAACAATACCTGCCTTGATTGTGAGTTCGGTTGATGCGGTCATAACCCCCCCATGAAATAAAACAAATGCCCGCTTGGCAGTGGGCCCTTTTCCGTCCTGCCCACCGGGCAGCGCAGCCTGGCCAACTGTATTAACCTGCCAGGCCAATAGACTCTGTCTATGTTAAACGAGAAGCTGCTTTTGGGGAATATCACCCCCGCAATTCACCCCCTTAATGCGGACAAACAAAAACGCCCCTACCTGGCGGAAGGGGCGTTGTGGCAACAATTCGGCAGGTTTTAACGCTTGCTGAACTGCTTGCGACGACGTGCCTTGTGCAAGCCAACCTTTTTACGCTCGACGGAACGAGCATCGCGGGTCACAAACCCGGCCTGGCTTAGCTGTGGCTTAAGGCTTTCATCGTATTGTATCAGGGCACGGGTAATGCCATGACGGATTGCCCCCGCCTGGCCACTTTCCCCGCCACCGTGCACATTGACCTTGATGTCAAAAGCTTCGGCAAGCTCGGTCAAGACCAAAGGTTGACGGACGATCATGCGTCCGGTCTCACGGGCAAAATATTCATCAACCGGAAGGCCATTGACAATGATCTGGCCTGTCCCCTTTTTGAGAAACACACGTGCGACGGAGCGTTTGCGTCGCCCGGTGCCGTAATTCCATTCACCAATCATGACGATATCCTTAGATGTCTAGTGGTTTAGGCTGCTGGGCGCTGTGCGGATGCTCTTCGCCAGCATAAACCTTGAGTTTTTTGGCCATGGCGTACCCCAAAGGCCCTTTGGGTAACATGCCTTTGACCGCCTTTTCGAGTGCACGACCAGGAAAGCGAGCCTGCATCTGCTCGAAGCTGGTCTCGCGGATACCGCCAACATAACCGGTATGGCGATAGTACTTTTTGTTTTTCGCCTTGTTGCCAGTCACACGCAAATGAGCGGCATTGATAACCACTATATAATCGCCCGTATCGACGTGAGGCGTGTATTCAGGTTTGTGTTTGCCCCGCAGGCGCCGTGCAACTTCGCTGGCCACACGACCCAGGACTTTGTCTTTGGCATCAACCACAAACCATTCACGTCGTACTTCTTTGGGCTTTGCCACAAAGGTTTTCATGATGGTTCCTTTAAAAATAACCGTACGCCGCGCACCTGAACACCAGGTGTCTATCGGCTGAACTAAAACAAAACATTGCGCCAAAGCGTTATTAATCGCCAGTACGCAAGGTTGATTATTCTAACATCAATAAAAACAAACAAAAAGGGGCTGGCCCCAAAAAGCCTGCCCCTTTAGGAAAAAACAACAAAAAGGTCCTGCTAACCGACTTAGGAACCTGAACCTGCGCGCTGACGCAGCAAGATACCCAGGAAATTATCGTAGGCCCCCTCAGCCACCCGGAACCAAGGTACGAGCTCGTCACGGAAGGCCATGTAGTTGTCGTAAATTTTCTTGAACTGCGGGTTCTCGTCGCAAAACTCTTGGTAGACCTCGTTGGAAGCCTCAAAAGCAGCATCCATGACATCGCGTGGGAAAGCTTTGAGCACCGCACCACTGGCAATCAGTCGGCGCAGGGCAGCTGGATTTTCCGTGTCATAGGTGGCCAGCATGTTTTGGCCGGCAGCACGAGAGGCGGTAGCAATAAGATCTTTGTACTGCTGGGGCAAGCCGTCAAAGGCCTCGTCATTGACATATAACGATACCTGGGCCGAGCCTTCCCACCAGCCGGGATAATAGTAATATCGGGCAACCTTTTGGAAACCCAGCTTTTCATCATCCAGGGGGCCGACAAACTCGACCGCATCCAGGGTACCTTTTTCCAACGAGGGGTAGATATCCCCTGGCGGCACCTGCTGAGGCACTACGCCCATACGCGCCAATACCTCGCCGGCAAAGCCCGCAGTGCGCATCTTGAGCCCCTTGAGATCTTCGACCGTATTAATTTCCTTGCGATACCACCCCCCCATTTGGGTACCGGTGTTACCAAAAGGGAAGTTGACGATGTTGCGGGTAGCAAAAAGCTCGCGCATTAGCTTCATGCCGTCGCCCTTGTGCATCCAGGCTTCCATCTGACGAGCGTTGAGCCCAAATGGAACGGCGGTATCAAAGCAAAAAGAGGGGTCTTTACCGTAGTAGTAATAAGACGCGGTTTGGCCCATTTCAACCGTACCCGCTGAAACGGCGTCCATCACCTCGAAACCGGGCACTAATTCGCCCGCTGGGTAAAGACGAATAGAGAAGTTGCCGTTGGTGGCCTCTTCAACCATTTTGACAAAGAGTTCGGCCGTGCCAAACAATGCCGGCAATGACGGCCCATAGGTAGAGGTCAGCTTCCAGCTGACTTTAGGCATGCTTTCAGCAACGGCAGGTGCCGCCACCACCGCGGTGCCAGCAACGGCCCCGAAGCCAGCCTTTTTCAAGAAAGAACGACGCTGCATCTTGCAGACCCTCCTTGGCGTTATGGAAAAGAAATGCCCAATATTGAGCAATTAAGTTACATCGTGCTAAGGCTCTAACATAAAGCCTGCCCTGCCAAATCGCAAGGGCGGGTAAAGACCTATATGAGCAAGGGTCCAAGCTGTAAGACAATACCGCCCTGCATTAATGGCCGGGCTCACGAGGTTCCTGAAAACTCAATCGATACCCACGCAAGACAATACCGCCTGGCATTAATGCCCGGCGATGGCCATCTCTTCGATCAGAATAGAGCCCGTTTCACGCCCGCCCCGTACCAATCGATCATGACCAACCAAGGCGATTTGACGGAACATGTCCCGCAAATTGCCGGCAATGGTTATTCCCTGAACTGGATACTGGATTTGGCCATTTTCCACCCAATAGCCAAAGGCCCCCCGCGAGTAATCCCCGGTCACAAAATTGATGCCCTGGCCGATAAGCTCGGTCACTAACAAACCGGTGCCCATTTCTTTCAGCAATGCATCGAGGCTATGGTGCGGCTGGGTCCGCTGGGAACGCAAGAGCAAATTATGGGCGCCATCGGCGTTGCCTGTGGTTTTCAACCCTAGCTTGCGTGCCGTATAGCTGGACAGGAAATGCCCCTGGAGCTCGCCCTGCTGAATGACGACGCGAGAATGCGTTGCCACCCCTTCGCCATCAAAGGGCGCGCTGCCCAGCCCGCCTTTCAGATGTGGCCGTTCCAACAACTGCACATGTTCGGGGAAAATGCGCTCACCCAAGGCTCCTTGCAAAAAACTGGCCCCCCGATACAGGGCGCCACCGCTGTTAGCTCGCACAAAAGCGCCAATCAGTCCGGCAGCCAAGGGGGCTTCAAAAATAACCGGATAACGCCCCGTGGGTACACTACGGGCATGCAAACGGGACAAGGTGCGCTGGGCCGCGATGCGACCAACCTCTTCGGGGCTATCCAGCCGGTGCATGGCGCGCGCCACACTATACCAATAGTCGCGCTGCATTTCGGCGCCACGACCAGCAATAGGAGAGACGCTGATGCTGTGACGGCTATAGGGGTAGCCGCCCAAAAAGCCGCGGCTATTGCCCAAGACAAAATGCCCTTCCAGGCTATCGACGCTAGCCCCCTCGCTGTTGGTAATGTCAGCATCGTAGCTTAAGGCGGCTTGCTCAGCCCGTTGGGCCCAGTGGGCAGCCTGCTCGGCATCGAGCATCCAGGGCCGGTACAAGGCCAAATCGGGATAATCAAAGGCCAGATCCTCGTCGGCCGGCAAACCAGCGGCAGGGTCCTCTGCTGTAAATCGGGCGATATGCCAGGCTGCCGCAACAGTTTCCCTAATGGCAGCCAGAGAAAAGTCAGAGGTTGATGCTGTGCCCCGTCTTTGTCCGGCATAAACACTCACCCCCAAAGAGCGCTCCCGCGCTTGCTCAACCGTCTCTGGTTTTTGCTTGCGCACAGAAACCGACAGCCCTCGGCTCTCAGAGATTTCAGCGGCGGCATCTGATGCCCCCAGCTTTTTGGCTTCTTGAAGGGCTACTTCGACAAGCTCGCAAAAAACCTGTTGGTGTTCTGAAATTGGCAAACTGGACTGAGTGACTTCGCTCATGAATCCCCTTTTCTAACCAGCAAAAAAAATGTGCCCCAAACGGCTAAGCACTATGCCACAGTCTAACCTTAAACCGCAAATATTTGGGAATGGGAAAGCAAACCTGCAAGACAGGCGCCACAATATTGACTGAACAGGTAAAATGACAGACTGATCAAATTTCCCTTTAACAGATTTCCCACTATGACAGACTTTTTAGAATGCATCGAGCTCAATCCCCAAGGCGAAGCCCAATACGCCGTCATTTGGTTACATGGCCTGGGTGCTGATGGCAATGATTTTGTGCCTATCGTTCCCGAGCTGGGTTTGGACGATCTCAATATTCGGTTTGTATTCCCGCATGCCCCCGTACAGCCTGTGACCATAAATGGCGGCATGCCCATGCGTTCTTGGTACGATATCTTTGTCGCTGATTTGGTGCGCCAGGAAGACGCCCAAGGCATCCGCCAGTCGCAACAACAGGTCGAGGCCTTGATACAGCGTGAAATCGAGCGCGGCATCCCCAGCGAACGCATTATCCTGGCTGGCTTCTCTCAGGGTTGCGCCATGACCTTGCATACCGGCCTGCGTTGGTCCCGGCCTTTGGCGGCCCTAATTGGCCTGTCTGGTTATCTGCCCATTGCCGACCAAATCTCGAAGGAACGCCACAGCGCCAATCAGCATACGCCGATCTTCATGGCGCACGGCACCCAAGACCCGGTCGTACCCCTGCAACGAGGCCAAGACAGCTACCAAACCCTGGAAGGCATGGGCTATCCGGTGCAATGGCATACCTACCCCATGCCGCACGCAGTATGCCCCCAAGAGATCCGCGATATCGCGGCCTTTATACGCCAAATTATCGAAGACAAGCCAAACCAGCCCTGACCCTGACCACCCTTTGGGTAGGCGCCGTTTCGCCAGTCATGTCGTAACCGGTCATGCTGCCTAGAGACTGCAACCACCCAATTCCATCGATCCTATTAATTTCATACTGATTATGAGCGCTCAAACCACTGTTCGCACCCGTTTTGCCCCCTCTCCCACAGGTTACCTGCATCTGGGCGGGGCTCGGACGGCCCTGTTTTCTTGGGCCTTTGCCCGCCATCACGGTGGCACCTTTGTCCTGCGTATCGAGGACACCGATTTGGAACGCTCCACCCCCGAGGCGGTGGAGGCCATTTTGCAAGGCATGAACTGGTTGGGAATGGAGCCCGACGAAGGCCCCTTTTACCAAAGCAAACGTTTTGATAGGCACAAAGAGGTCATTGCCAAAATGTTGGCAGAGGGTACGGCCTACCATTGCTATAGCAGCCCCGAAGAAGTCGACACCATGCGCGAACGGGCACGTGCCAGTGGGCTGAAGCCCCGCTACGATGGCACCTGGCGCCCCGAACCTGGCAAAACCCTGCCCCCCGTGCCTGCCGATCGCCAACCCGTGGTGCGCTTTAAAAGCCCCCAGGAAGGCGCCACCCGCTGGGATGATCTGGTCAAGGGCCCCATCTCTATCGCTAATGACGAGCTTGATGATTTTGTCATTGCCCGTTCGGACGGCACCCCGACCTATAACTTCTGTGTCGTGGTCGATGACTGGGACATGCGCATCACCCATGTGATCCGCGGTGATGACCACGTCAATAACACGGCGCGTCAAATCACTTTGCTTGAAGCCCTGGGCGCTGATATCCCTGCCTATGGTCATGTACCCATGATTTTGGGCCCTGACGGGGAAAAGCTCTCGAAGCGGCACGGTGCTGTCAGCATCATGGACTATGACGCCGACGGCTACCTGCCAGAAGCCATGGTCAATTATCTGGCGCGCCTGGGCTGGAGCCACGGTGACGAAGAATTATTCAGCCGCGAACAATTTATTCAATGGTTTAATACCCGCAACCTGAGCCGCTCACCCGCACAATGGGACCCCAAAAAACTGAACTGGGTCAATGCCCATTACATAAAAAACAGTGATGACCAGCGCTTGGCGGACCTGGTAGCCCCACGTATCCAGCAACGCGGAGGGGATCCCCGGCAAACCGACCTGCCTGCCGTGATGGCCTTGCTGAAAAGCCGTGCGGAAACCCTGAATGAGTTGGCCGATAATGCGCTCATGTTTTGCCAGGCCGAGCGCCCACCCATTGACCCCGCGCTCAAAGAGCAGGTCTTAACCCCTGAGGCACGGGCCATACTGCAACATTTTACCCAACAGGCACAACAGCTTGATGACTGGTCGGTAGAAAATCTAAGTGCGCTGATCAAGGCATTCTTGCAAGCACAAGAGCTGCGCATGCCTCAGCTGGGCATCCCGCTTAGGGTTGCTGTTGCGGGCGTGCGCCAGACCCCCGCCATTGATGCTGTCCTGGCCATTTTTGGCAAAGACAAGGTCTTGCAACGCCTGGGGCAATTGGATTAATGGCGCCCTGAGGCGCCGCCCGAAAAAAACAAGCCCTGGTCGACCCAAAAAAGACCGAGCTCTGACGGGCGCCTTAAAAGGGCAAGCGGTACCCAGGCGATGTGCGCTGGGTCCGCAGCTCGATGCCTTGCTCGCTGCGCACATCGAGCTGCTCGGAGGCCACCTCTAGGATATGGTACCGATTAGTATAGATGGGATCATCAACATCCACCGGCGCCCCGTTCGAGGTATAACTTTGCAGCACAAGCACCTGGCCCTCGCGCCACCAGCAACCGGCTTCATTAAGCCCCTGGGAGGGCTGGCGGGGTCGCTTGAGCTGCTCGGTAAAGAGCATGCTGCCATCGGCCTTAAGGGTAATAAGGGTGCGCAATTCTCCGGTGACCCCTTTTTCCTGGCGTTTATTTAACCAATTACCGATTAACGGCTCACCCTCGGCCGGTGGCGTGCATTCAGGCGTCGATGGCCGTTGCTGTGCCTTGTCCGTAGCGGGTGTTGGTGCCTGGGCGCAAGCTGCCAACCAGGCCAGCGCACCCACCCCCAAAAACCGGGCGACAGAAAAATAAAACCATCTCATATGCGTACCTTTTGATGACGTCCTTGAAAAATTGCCATTTTACTCGACTCGGCCGCCAAAGAGTATTAATTTGCTAAACTATAGGGTACAGTCGGTAGCCAAAAGGGTGGATTCATGACCACCCGTGCTTGGTCACCACTAAAGACTATCGTTATGAAAACAGGCGATGCGATCATCGCTTTCTTTGATCTTAAGGCAGAACCACTCATCACACTAGGAACCCTATCATGGCATCAGCCAATAACCCACATCCCGATTCCACGGTGCACCCCGACCCCAAAACCTCAGCGGACAAGGCACCACCAGTCAAAACGGAACCCAACCCTGCGGGCTCGTGGCCATATCCCATTTTCCCAACTGATGACAACCAATCTTAAAGGCAGGACACCATGGGCCTGATTGTGACCCTCATTACCTTGTTGGCCTGGCTGATCGGCTTTGCCTTTATTCTGCGGGCCTGGTTTTATGCTACCCGTATCCCCCCGTTCAACCCCTTTTCCCAAACCATCTACAGGGTCACCGACTGGGCGGCCCTGCCACTGCAGCAATTGATCAAACCCCATGGGAAATTTGATATTCCCAGCCTGATTGTGGTTTGGCTATGTGGCTTTGCTTATTTGTTTGCCACCTTTCAATTCCAGCTGTTTAACCCGCTGGGCATGGTTATTGTAGGCGCCCTAACCGGCCTGAAATGGTGGCTTAGCATTCTGTTCTGGGGGCTCATCATACAGGCAATCTTGTCCTGGGTTAACCCCGCTGCACCTATAGCACCCCTGCTGCAGGCTTTGACAGCGCCTTTGCTCAACCCCATTCGTAACCTGTTGCCCAACACGGGGGCCATCGACTTTTCCCCCCTTGTGTTGATTATTGCGACCCAAGTAATCAGCGTACTGGTGCAGACCCTCAGCCGTAATATTCTTTTTGCCCAGCTTTAACGGCCAGGCCTAAAAAAACGCCCACCGTCGCGGTGGGCGTTTTGCCAGCTTGCGGGTTTGGCTTAAAGCGGGGCAACCCGCACTGGCCCTGCCCCGCTAATAACCTGCACGCGTTGACCGGCCTGAATGGGCACATCGGCTTCTTGGGCAATCACCCGGGTCTCGCCGCTATCCAAACGGACCGTAATTTCCAGCCCCCGTTTGCGCTGAACACGCTTTTCTACCGCATCGCCTGCCAGGCCACCCAGCAAGGCACCACCCATAGTCGCCAGAACTTTACCGCGCCCGCCCCCAATGGTACTGGCGGCTACCCCGCCAATGGCACCCCCGGAAACAGCGCCCAAGCCCGAGCTACCGTCGGTCTGGATGGTAATGGGTCGCACCCCTTCGACGGTGCCATGGCGTACGACTTGGTCACGCTGGGCCTGGCCGTAGGTATACACCTGACTTGAGGCACTATGGCTAGCACAGCCTGCTACCAGAACTACCGCACCAAATGCTGCAGCACCTAATTTAAGCCAACGCATTAACTGTGCACCTTGGGTTATCTGCTTGGTCATCTTTTTACTCCAAAAAAGCATGTCGCTTGAGTACTTGCCTTGATACTAAGCGGGTTCCTTAAACGGGTAAAGCCACTGTAAGCTGGTAAGTCTCATGCAGCAAATGATTGATGGCTGCCCGATCTGGCTGGTGATTTTGTGGGCCCTGAGAAGCAATTTTGATGCTGCCCATGATGTTGCCCAAACAGGCGGCCTCGTATATTGACCAGCCAGAACTTAGCCCAAATAATAACCCTGCCCGGTGCGCATCGCCACAACCGGTCGGGTCAACAATTTCTTCGGCAGGTATGGGCTCAACCTGCTGTTGCGTTCCCTTATGATACACGATTGCCCCTTGGGCACCATGGGTGACAACCACAGCCTCAACCTCTTGGGCAATATCTTCCAGGCGGCGACCGGTACGCTGCTCTATCACACTGGCCTCGTAATCGTTGGCCGTCAGAATTTGGGTTTTGGCAATCATCTCATTCAGATCATCGCCATCGAATAAGGGCATTGCCTGGCCCAAATCAAAAACAAAAGGAATGCCATCGCGCTGCAGGCGTTCGGCATGCAATAGCATGGCTTCTTTGGCATCAGGGGCCACAATGGCCCAGGAAGCCTGTTGGCCGCTAATGTCATTGCGTGCAGAAAACTGCATGGCCCCAGGGTGAAAAGAAGCAATCTGGTTACTGTCCTGGTCCGTGGTGATAAAGCATTGGGCCGAAAACTGGTCGGGGATCACCTGGATGAGTTCGGTGCTAATACCCAATGCCTGCATGCGCTCGAGATACTCCTCGGCATCGTGGCCCACTGTGCCCACCGGCAATGGCTGCGCACCTAAAAGCGCAAGATTATAGGCAATGTTGCCGGCGCACCCGCCGTATTCCTTGCGCAAGGCAGGCACAAAAAAGGAGACACTTAAGTTGGGCACGTGCTCTGGCAAAATATGTTCTTTAAACCGGCCGTCAAATACGGCGATCATGTCAAAGGCTAACGAACCACAGACTAAAATACGCTCGGACATACTGTTCCTTATGAAAAAAACTTCTCGACCTTGAACCCATTAATTTTGATATCCTCAGAGGCCACCCGCAACCGGATAGACACCGTTTGGCCTGGCATAAATGGGCCGCTCAATTGGGTTTCAGTCAAATAATCAGATGGGAAAACCTCGTAACGACCCAGCAGCGTTGCGGCGGCATCATTAAAGCTGACCAGCAAGGTAGGCCACTCTTGAGGCAACTGGGCCGTATTTTGCAGCCCTATTTCCAGGACATAATGAAAGTTTGCCTCTTGGGTAGACCCCACCGTGGGCTCATCGGCACCACCTTGCCCGGTGGAAGCCGCACTGGGCTGCGCCAACAAGCGGCTTTGGGTGATTTGGATAGCGTTGGTCGCGCGCAAAAATGGAACCTCGCAGCCCACCCGAGCACACAACGCCTGTAGTGCGGGCCTGGTAAAGGGGGCATACAGGGCAATTTGCGCCCTAAACACATAAGCGGCTTGCGCCAAGGCCAAGACCAACAAAAGCAGCACTACAATGCGCATCAGTAATCTGCTTAGCCGCTGACGCCAAGAAAAATCAACAGGCTCAAAGCGGCGTTCGCCATACACAGCAGGCCCATCCGCGTCTTGGAGAACGGGCTCTTCGGTTGTTATCACGTGGTCGGTCGGCTGCTGCGCAGTCGTAATGGGCAAGCGATAAGGCCGGCGCTGCTCGACTGCGGTTATGGGCTCGGTATTGCCAATATTGGCAGTAGCGGCCCTGTCGCGCAAAGGGAGCATTTCTGCCCAGGGCTCTGGTTCTGTAGGCACCACAAAGGGGGGCTCATCCGCACCATCAGCGGGCAAGCCCGGTAATTCAAAGGCGGGCTCTTCAGGCGCCCCGCCTGATATTAAAGAGGGCGCCTCGGGCTCGGTAGACACGGTAAACGCAGTGCCACCCGGGCCATCGGTCGGCGTACTGGGGAGTACAAAAGTAGGGTCTTCGGCCCCATCGGGTACGACAAAGGATGGCTCGTCGTCAACAATATGCTCGTAGCCATCAAAGATATGGGCACAATCCACGCAGCGCACGTATCCTTTGCGCCGTTGCAGCTCGGGTGCGTTGACCTCAAAGCGCGCCTGACAATACGGGCATTGCGTGGTAAGACTAATCATGGTGCTTATTCAATAGGCGCTTGTCCCGCAAGGCAGATCCACCCCTCACGCTCGCGCCAGGTATTGATGGGCAGGTGGTCAGCATAGGATTCTTGCATTTCTTCGGCTTGCCAAGACAAAATGCCCGACAAGACCAGCCAGCCGCCTGGTTTTACCCGGGCGCTAAGCATGGGCGCCATCACTTTAAGCGGATTGGACAAAATATTGGCTACAACGATATCGTATTGGCCTGCCTGCAGCTCGTCAGAATGCATGGCATTGATCCGCACCTCGTTGGTGCGCGCATTACCTTGTGCGGCTAGAACTGCCTGTTGATCAATGTCCACGGCATCAACAGTATCCGCCCCCAGCTTTTTGGCCGCAATGGCCAGCACCCCGGAACCACAACCGTAATCCAGGACGGTGTGCCCAGGCCGCACATGATCGGCCAGCCATTCCAGGCACAAATGAGTGGTCGGATGACTGCCGGTGCCAAAGGCCAACCCGGGATCTAGCTCGATGTACACCTGCCCCATTTTAAGCACATATTCAGACAGCACCTCTTCGCGTCGCCAGCTGGGCACGATCAGGATGCGATCGCTGATATTGATGGGCCCAAACTGGGACTGCACATGGCGTACCCAGTCTTCATCAGGCACGCGGCGCAGCTCCCAATCAGCCGGACCTATTTCAATGATGTTAACTTCCCTGAGATAATCAATAAGCTCGTACTCATTCAAGTCGTCGGGCAGCAAGGCAACGACCTTGTTACGCCGCCAGGCCTGCACCTCAGGCTCAAGGCCTGGCTCGCCATACAATGGGGTTTCATTCAAGGTATTTTCTTCGGCATCCTCGACGCTGACCGAAAGCACGCCAAAATCCAGCAGAGCCTCGGACAAGGCATCGGCTTGATTTTGGGCGCAATAAAGAAGCATTTCACGCATGTAGTCTCCCAAAAAAAGAAAACAGGGCAAGACCCTGTTTTCATTATTTAGCTTTTTGTCGGGTTTTGCGCAAGCTTGTCTTCTAGATAATGGATGCTCACACCGCCAGTCCTGAAACCGGCATCTTGCATTAAGTCGCGATGCAAATCGATATTAGTGTGCACGCCTTCCACAATCATTTCCGACAGGGCAATGTCCATACGTGCAATGGCTTGCTCCCGGGTTTCGCCATAGGTAATGAGCTTGGCGATCATTGAATCATAATAGGGGGGTACGGTGTAGCCGGCAAAAACATGAGAGTCGAGGCGTACACCTGGCCCGCCGGGGGTATGCCACTTGGCAATCCGGCCCGGGCTGGGCAAGAATTTAACGGGGTCCTCGGCGTTGATACGGCATTCGATGGAATGGCCACGAAACTGCACGTCACGTTGGCGAATACCCAGCTTTTGGCCAGCAGCAATTTTGATTTGCTCTTGCACCAGATCAAAACCTGTCACCATCTCGGTAATGGTATGCTCGACCTGAATACGGGTATTCATCTCGATGAAATAGAACTCACCGTTCTCGTACAAGAACTCAAAAGTGCCGGCCCCGCGGTAACCCAACTTGCGGCAAGCCTGCACACAACGCTCGCTGATCCGTTCGATCAGTTTGCGCGGGATATCTACCGCCGGGGCTTCTTCTATGACTTTTTGGTGGCGCCTTTGCATGGAGCAATCGCGCTCACCCAGCCAAATCGCATTACCATGCTCATCGGCCAATACCTGGATCTCGATATGACGTGGGTTTTCGAGGTATTTTTCCATATAGACTTCGCCATTGCCAAAAGCCACCTCGGCTTCGGCTTTGGTCGTGGCCACTGCGGTCAACAGGGCCGCCTCGGTTTGAACGACGCGCATTCCACGCCCGCCGCCCCCACCCGTGGCCTTGACGATCACGGGATAACCTACCTCGCGTGCAATGCGGATGATTTCCTCGGGATCTTCGGGTAAAGCGCCCTCTGAGCCCGGCACCACCGGCACTTTGGCCTCGATCATGGTTTTTTTGGCAGTTACCTTATCCCCCATCAGGCGGATGGTTTCCGGGCGTGGGCCAATAAAAACAAAACCGCTTTTTTCTACCCGTTCGGCAAAATCGGCACTTTCAGCCAAAAAACCATAGCCGGGGTGAATGGCCTCGGCATCGGTGACTTCGGCTGCGGCAATAATGGCGGGCATATTCAGGTAGCTATCACGCACAGAAGGCGGGCCAATACAGACCGATTCGTCTGCCAAGCGCACATATTTGGCCTCGCGATCGGCTTCAGAGTGAACGACGACGGTCTTGATGCCCAATTCGCGGCAAGCGCGCTGAATGCGCAAAGCAATCTCTCCGCGATTGGCAATAAGTATTTTTTCAAACATAATGTTTAGCCGATGACAAACAAGGGTTGACCATATTCGACCGGCTCACCATTTTCAACAAGCACTGCCTTGATCACGCCGGCGCGATCTGCCTCTATTTCATTCAGCAACTTCATGGCTTCGACAATGCAGAGCACATCGCCTTCCTTGACTGCCTGCCCAACCTCGACAAAGGGGGCTGCGCCAGGGTTGGGAGCCCGATAAAAGGTGCCTACCATGGGGGCCAGAACACGCTCGCCTTCAGGGGTATCATCAGCAGGCTCTTGGGCAGCAGCCGGTGTTTCCGCCGGTGGCTGTGCAGCTGGCGCAGCAGCAGCGGCAGCAGCCTGAGCGGCTGGTGGCGTTGCATAAACCACTTGTTGGGGCTGCGGCGGGGTGGCCTTAACGATACGTACCTTGCCTTCGCCTTCGGTGACCTCGAGTTCAGAAATATCTGACTCGGCTACTAAATCGATTAGGGTTTTAAGCTTTCTGAGATCCATGCATGTATCCTGAATCGTTTTTGCCCGTACGTAGATGACGCGGGCCTTGAACGCAACTGATTATTGAACTAGCCTTGGGCACTGAGCTCACCTAATGCGTAGCGCAAGGCAGCCTCGTAGCCATAAACTCCGAGCCCAACTATAACGCCTCGGGCCAGCGCCGACAAATAAGAGTGGTGTCTAAACGGTTCACGCTGATAGACGTTAGACAAATGAACCTCGACAAAGGGAATGGCCACCCCTGCCAGCGCGTCGCGCAAGGCAATGCTGGTATGGGTATATGCCCCAGCATTGATAATGATAAAGCGCACCCCATCGCGGCCTGCCTGATGGATACGATCGACCAGGGCCCCCTCGCTGTTGCTTTGATAGCATTCGCAAGACAGCTGATTTTGCTCAGCAATGGCTTGCAGTTGCTGATTGATAGCCGTCAGGGTCTGGGCACCATAAATGTCCGGCTCGCGTTGACCCAGTAAATTAAGGTTGGGCCCATGAATGACGAGGATTGTTTTTGCCATGATTGGGGTGTAAAAATCAATAGATGGCTGTTTTACGCCAATTTATCAACTTTGTCTATCTATTTGCTGAAGCATAAATTGTTTTTAACGCAAATAAACAGGCATCGCCCACTAATATACCGCGAAAAAGGCCTGATGGGCGAGAAACAAGACGGAACTGGCACAGCAAGGCGGCGCCGGGCCCCAAGCGTGCTTATAGACTAACCGCCATCAGTGACTGCAGCTCTTGACGCAAGGCCTCGGGCTGTATCTGCCCTACGATTTGGGCGTGTGGCTTGCCCTGTGGAGTAAGAACCAGGGTAAAAGGCAGCCCCCCCTGTCGGTTGCCCAGCGAACGCATGGACTCAACAGCCGAGTAACCGGCGATTAAGATCTCGTAGGAAACAGGGATTTGCTGCAAAAAGCGCTCAACATTGCGCCGCGTATCTACCGCCAACCCTACAAACGGTATTTCGGGAAAAGCCTGGCTTAGCTCATCGAGGTCAGGCATTTCCTTGACACAGGGCGGGCACCAAGTGGCCCAAAAGTTAACGACCAGGGGACGCCCTGCATAGCGGGACAAAGGCTGTCCGGTTCCGGATAGGTCAGGATACTGCTGGGCCAAAAAATCGCTTATTGCATCCTCGGCCCAAACCCGGCGGCTAAACCCCGGCAATACAGCCAACCCCAGGATAGCAGCCAAAAAAGTGCGTTTATGCATAAATCAACCTATACAACCGATGGGAATGGTCTCATTATAAAGTCTGTCCCAAAACAAGCCCAATCTTGGTGAAAAGCCTTGCTTTTCACAGCCCTTGATTTATTATCGGGCCTTTGGTTTGCGCCACTTTAGATAGCTACTCAAGCTCATACCATCGCACATTCGGAGAACTGCATGCACATTCATATACTGGGGATTTGTGGCACCTTCATGGGGGGGCTGGCCCTTATCGCCCGCGCCGCTGGACACCGTGTTACTGGCTGCGACCAAGGGGTCTACCCACCCATGAGCACGCAACTGCAGGAACAAGGCATTGAGCTTATCGAGGGCTTTGGCGTCGAACAACTCGAGCTGCAGCCCGATATCTATGTAATTGGCAACATTGTCGCCCGTGGCAACCCTTTGATGGAAGCCATTTTGGATCAGGGCCTGCCCTATACTTCGGGGCCCCAATGGCTAGGCGATCATGTGCTGCGCCAGCAGCATGTCCTGGCCGTGGCCGGCACCCATGGCAAAACAACAACCAGCGCCATGTTGGCCTGGATTTTGCGTCACGCTGGCTATGACCCCAACTTTCTAATCGGCGGGGTGGCTCATGATCTGCAGGTCTCGGCCCACTACGACCCCCAGGGCCGCTATTTTGTGATTGAGGCCGATGAGTACGATACGGCTTTTTTCGATAAGCGTTCAAAATTTCTGCACTACCACGCCCGCACCGCCATTTTGAATAATCTGGAATTTGATCACGCTGACATTTTCCCTGATTTGGCGGCCATAGAAACCCAATTCCATCATTTTGTGCGTACGTTGCCCCAATCCGGATTAATACTGCGCCCCGCCGACAGCCCCGCCCTGGACCGCGTCTTGCAACAAGGTTGCTGGAGCCCGATCACCCTCCTGGATGATTCCTCTGGCTGGCATTACCAGTGGGCGGCTGCGGATCAATTGCGCATTTATTACCAAAATGAACTGCAGGGCGAGATTCAATGGTCACTGCAAGGCGAACACAACGCGCGAAATGCACTCGCGGCCATTGCTGCCAGCCAGCATGTCGGCATCACAGCTGAACAAGCCTGCGCTGCCTTGAGCGACTTTCAAGGCATCAAAAGACGTATGGAGCATCTGGCAACCATTAACCACATACGGGTCTTTGACGATTTTGCGCACCACCCCACGGCCATAACCACCACACTGGAGGGCGCGCGCCGCCAGATGGGGGGGACAGGCCGCCTGATCGCAGTGCTTGAGCCGCGCTCCAACACCATGCGCGACGGAGTCATGGCAGAGGATCTGGTCCATGCCCTGGCACACGCCGACCTTAGCTTTTGTTATCAGGAAACCCAAGGCAAACATGCATTAAAATGGAAGGCCAGTGAAGTATTGGCCCCATTAGGTGAACGATTACAGGTCGCCACTTCCATAGAGGGGCTAGCCAGACAGCTCGCCGAGGGGGCCCAGCCAAATGATTGGATTGTTATCATGAGCAACGGCCATTTTGGCGGCATCCACCAGCAGGTTGTCGGGCTGCTGCAGCAACGATTCAAGGGCCAGACACCAGCGTCCACCCTTAGCCAGGAAGATTAATGCCTGATGCCTGCGAATCGCCTGATGCCTGACCCCAAGCCAGGGTTTTGCGGCGCTGGGGCCAGTCCCATTTTGCCCCCAATGCGCGGCCAACATCGTTAAAGGCGGACCCTTTTAGGCCCCTGGCCCTTTCAGTTTCCAGGCCATTGCCGGCTCACAATCTGGTTCCTTGTCCACCTTTCTATCTTTCAATGCACCCATGATTCTCTACTTGCACGGTTTTCGCTCTTCACCCTCCTCTGCCAAAGCCCAAATCATGCAGCAGGCCCTGCAAGCACGGGGCCAAATGGCTCGCTGGCATTGCCCCCAGCTGCCTATCGATCCACAACAGGCCATTGACCGGTGTGTCGCTCTCATCCAACAGCACCACCAACCCGGGCAGCCTTTGGCGCTGATAGGCTCGTCTTTGGGGGGCTTTTATGCAACCTGCCTGGCCGAACGCTGGCCCGAGGCTCGTACAGTCGTGTTAAACCCGGTGGTGCATGCGGCCCGCGACCTGGCCAAATATCAAGGTACACTAACCAATTTCCATACGGGCGAACCCTTTGATTTCGGCCCCGCCGATGTGCAGGCCCTGGCACGTTTGGAATGTACGCAAATCAGCCGGCCTGAACGATATTTTTTAGTGGCTGCCACCGGGGACGAGATTTTGGACTGGCGTGAAATGGCGGCCCATTATGCTGCGGCCAAACAAAAAATCATTGACGGCAGTGATCATGGCCTGAGCGACTTCCCTAAGCATCTGCCAGACATTCTGGCCTTCCTGGACTTGCCCCTCGAGCCCGTTTCTGCTGACCAGCCAAACCACCAACCAACGCGATAAACACTATGTATGTACTTTTTGATGACAGCGGTAAATTCAAAGCCGAAAAGGTATTTTCCCGTGCTGAGCGCAGCATGCAGGTCGAGGCGGCCAGCGGCAAACGCAGCAAAATACGTACTGATCGGGTGGTCATGGAATTCGAACAACCCGAGCCCCAGGCCCTACTAGAACAAGCACAGGCTTTGGCCTCAGAAATAGACATCGATTTCCTTTGGGCTTGCGCCCCCGATGAGGAATTCTCAGCGGTGGATTTCGCTGCAGAATACTTTGGCGTCGAGCAACCTACTGCCATCCAGAAGGCGGCCCTGATCTTTGCCCTGCATGAGGCTCCTGCTTATTTTCATCGTCGCGGGACCGGCAAATACCGTGCCGCCCCCGAAGAAACCCTGAAAGCGGCCCTGGCGGCCATTGAAAAAAGGCGCCAAGAGGCCGAGCGCCAGCAAGCCTTGACCGATGCCATGCTCCAGGGTGAGCTGCCCGAGGAAATTGCTGTCCAGGCAGAAGACCTACTACTAAAACCGGACAAAAACAGTACTGAGTGGAAAGCTTTTCAAGCTGCCCTGGAAGCCAAGAAATGCAGTGCAGAACAGCTGTTGCTCGAGCTTAATGCCTGGTCCAGCCCCCTTGCGTTGCACCGACAGCAATTTTTTAATCAGTATTTCCCCAAGGGGCGTCATTTTTCCTCTCAAGTTGAAGACAAGGTACAAAAACAACTGGCCGGAAAAAATCATGACCATTATCCGCAGGCTATGGTTACAGCCTATTCCATTGATGACGCGGGCACCACGGAAATCGACGATGCTTTTTCGGTGAGCCCCCTGGCCGATCAGCAGTACCGCATTGGCATTCATATTGCCGTTCCTGCCCTGGCCCTCGAACGTGACTCAGAGCTCGATGAGCTGGCACGCGAGCGCATGTCTACGGTTTATATGCCTGGCGAGAAAATCCCCATGCTGCCGCAAAGGCTCATTGAGGCTTTTTCCCTGGTAGAAGGTCAGTTACGCCCCACGCTATCGCTATATGTCGATTACGACTTGAATGAACAAACCGTACTAGCCCATGAAACCCGGCTGGAAACCATCGAGCTACAAAAAAACCTGATACATGAAGACATGGGGGCTGACCTCAGTGCGGAACAATTGGAAGACAGCACCGTGACAATACCCTACGGTGATTTCCTGCGCCCTTTGTGGCAGGTAGCCAAACAATTGCGTCAGCAGCGCGAAACCACCCGCGGCTGGCCCGAGACCAATGATAGACCAGAGTTCCTGTTTCAGCTTGAAGGGCCGGCTGATGACCCCGACAGCCCCGTGCGCCTGATTACCCGCAATCGCCAGGCACCTTTGGGGGTGCTCACGGCCGAGTTCATGATTTTGGCCAACACCCTTTGGGCCGGGCTATTGCAAGACCATGATGTGCCTGCGGCTTTTCGCTCGCAGCAAAATATGCGCACCCGTCTCTCTACCCATGCCCTGCCGCATAAAAGCATTGGGGTTCCTTATTATCTCTGGGCCACTTCGCCGCTGCGCCGCTATATCGATTTGGTGAATCAGCGCCAAATTATCGCCGCCGCTGAGCATGGGGTTTCAGCCCGGCTGGCTGCCCCCTACAAACCCAAAGAGGCCGATCTTTACGCCTTGATCAGCGCATTCGAAGCCCAATACAGCGCCTGGAATGATTTCCAGAACAAGATTGAGCGATACTGGAGCCTGCGCTGGATACAACAACAAGACAAAACCCGTTTGTCCGCCCGGATAATACGCGATGACCTCATCCGGTTTAACGAGGTGCCCATCGTAACCCGGGTGCCCGGGCTGCCAGAGCTGGAGCGTGATCAACTCATCGTCCTTGATATACTGGATATCGATGAAATCAATCTGGATCTTGGCTGCCGTCTGGTTGAAGTCTGCGATCCCATAACCTCATGCTCCGACGCCAACAGCCCTACCTAATCAATGATTACCTCTGGCCCGCCGTCCTTTTGTCGGGGCTGATTCACGCTGCCCTATTTTGGTGGCTGCTGCCCTCTTGGGCCCCCGTGCGCCACCAAAGTACCCCCACGCTTACTACCGTCATCAATTATCGCACCCCCGATGCCCCCGAGCTGGCCCAGCGCCTGGCCCAGTGGGATGCTCAAGGCGGCGGTACTGAAGCCACCCCCGAGCTCAGCAGCAGCCCCTACCAGGGGACTGGCCCCATCGGTATTAATGACTTTTTTTTACAAGCCCTGTTACGAGAGCAGCAAAAACGCGAGGCTGAGCAGCAAGCCCTGCTAGAACGCCTGCAAGCCCAGACACCCACGGTTGCACCGCCCCAACAACAGAACCATCAGGACCCCGTCTGGGCAGAAGCAGCCAACGGGCAGGATCAGTTCAACCTGGTGCAGCAGCGTCTGGCAGCACTTGAACAAGATATCGAACGCTACAACCAGCGGCCCCGTTATTTTTTTGCGGGTCCCAGCACTCAAGCCTCTCCTTTTGCAGCTTATGTCGAAGCCTGGCAAGCCAAGGTTGAGCGCATTGGCACCGAACATTACCCCCATCAAGCCCGCGGCCAAAGCTCCGCCCAGTTGCAACTGACCATCTATATCCACCAAAATGGGGAAATCAGCCACATAGAATTTGATCGGCCGGCAAAAAACCCACTATTCAACCTGGCTGCCCAACGAGTCGTTCAATTGGCCGCACCATTTGCCCCTTTTAGCCCCGAAATGGCCCAAGAAGCTGATATATTAGCCATTACCCGCACCTGGCACTTCGAGCAGGGGCGGTTGCGCACCCAAGCCCAAGAAACAACACAGCCCCAACAGGCCGCGCGGCCTGGCGAGCGCCTGGCAAAAAGCAATAGTGCTACGCCAACAACCCCTTAAGTTTTCGCAGATTATGACCATGACGAAGTCCAGTTCAACCTCGGTGTCCCCCACCCAGTCTGCCGCTACACAGCTCTGCGCTGTAATCGGCAACCCCATTGACCATAGCCGTTCGCCCGACATTCATCACGCTTTTGCCCAAGCATTGCAGCTGCCTGTGCGCTACGAGCGCCTGCTGGGTGAGCCCGAACAGTTTGAGACACAAGTGCAGGACTTCTTCCGCCAGGGGGGCCGCGGCTTGAATGTCACGGTGCCCTTCAAGGAGCGTGCCTATCAGCTGACCCAAGACCACTGCAGCCCGCGGGCGCAGCTGGCGGGTGCGGTCAATACCTTGTGGCATCACGAGGGGCAATTATATGGTTGCAATACTGATGGCGAGGGCCTGGTCTTTGATCTCAAACGCCTGGCGGCTAACCCCCAGGAACAACAAATTCTGCTGCTGGGCGCTGGCGGTGCTGCCCGCGGGGTCATCATTCCACTGCTCGAGGCAGGCTGCCAACAGATTCGCATCTTGAACCGCCGCCCCGAACGGGCCAAGCAACTGGTGGCCCAGGCCCTGGCACAATACCCCCAGGCCCAAGGTCGTCTTAGTGCAGGCAGCCTAAGCGATACCAAAGGCAGCTGGGATATTGTCATCAACGCCACCTCAGCCAGCCTTTCGCAACAAGCCCCGGCGCATGGACCCCTACAGTACCGGCCCCAAAGCCTGGCCTACGATATGGTTTATGGTGCTCAGCCAACCCCTTTCATGCGTCAAGCCCTGGCACAAGGGGCTGCCCGCAGCGCGGATGGCCTGGGCATGCTGGTTGAACAGGCCGCCTCGAGCTTTGCCCTTTGGTTTGGCCAACGCCCCCCCACCGAACCCGTAATACAACGCCTAAGAAACCAACTGTAGTCATGCTCAGCACGTTCAAATGGCCGCAATGGGGTCGGCGCCAATGGTTGCGCAATCTGCTCATTGGCGCCCTGATCCTGTTTTTGCTCTATCAGCTCAGTTTTGTGGCCCGCATTCTGTGGTACAACCACTTTAATCCGCGCAGCAGCGCCTTTATGCATGCAGCCATCAAGGAAATCCGGGCCGAAGATCCCCAGGGAAGCATCGTCCACGAATGGATAGACTATGAGCAAATCAACCCCAACTTGGTACGCGCTGTGATCGCCTCCGAAGATTCCAATTTTCTGCAGCATAATGGGGTGGAATGGGATGCCATCTGGGAAGCCTGGGCGTATAATCGCAGCCAGGCCAGCCAGGGCTCAGACCGGCGCCGCGGCGGCTCAACCATTACCCAGCAGGTAGCCAAAAACCTGTTCTTATCCCCTAAACGCAGTTATTTGCGCAAGGCACAAGAGCTGGTGATTGCCTATTTGCTCGAGCTAATGATGAGCAAACAGCGTATCATTGAGCTTTATTTGAATATTGCACAATGGGGACACCGCCATTTTGGCGCCCAAGCGGCCGCCATGCGCTATTTCAAACGGCCCGCGCGCGACCTGAGCCCACAGCAAGCGGCCCAATTGGCCGTCATGCTGCCCAATCCGCGCTATTATGACACCCATGGCGCCACACCCTATTTGCGTCAACGTACCCAGACCATTGCCCAACGCATGCGCCTGGTTCAGGCTCCTTGATTATGCTGCGCATTGCCCAACGATACCTTGCTGCTGAAATTTATCGCTCTAGTGCCATTGTTTTATTGGCGCTGATGGGGCTTTTTACTTTTTTTAATCTCATTGATGAGCTAGATCGCATCAGTGCGACCTTTAGCGTGACCAATTTGCTATATCTCGAGGCCCTGAACCTGCCTACTCAGCTTTATGAACTATTACCCATAGGCTTGTTGATTGGCAGCATTCTCGCACTTGCGGGCCTGGCTCAACGCAACGAACTGGTCATTTTACGCGTTTCGGGCATCAGCGGCTTCAAGCTTCTGCTCATGCTCTGGCTGGCAACCATCCCGCTGATGATCCTGGCTTTTGTGCTCTCGGAATATGTTGCCCCCCGGGCAGAAATACAAGCCAGCGAAGCCAGTCTCGAGATTTTGGGTCGTGCCGGCGGTGGCCGTTTGGCTAGCGGTTACTGGTTCAGGGAACAGGCGCCCGAAGGGGGCATTCGTATCATCAATATCAAAACCCTGCAAAGCCAGGGCAATATCAGGGACATTACCGTCTATCACCTTAATGATAAGCTGCGTCTGCAGCAATTTACCCAGGCTGAACGCGGCCGACTTATCAATGAACAGCTGCAACTGCACGATAGCGTGACGACTGAAATACACCCCCAGGCCAACGAACTGCTCAATACGCTAGAGCCGCCCAGCGCGCCGCTGGTTAGCCTGGTGCCTGCTGACAACCTTAACCTGGCCACCACATTGACGGCCGAACGGCTCATGGCCCGCATTCTGACCCCCGAGCGCATGGCGGCTTCGGATCTCATGGACTATATCCAGTACCTGGAAGCCAACCAGCTACAAACCTCACGCCAAGTCGTCGCATTGTGGCGCAAATTTGCCTACCCGTTTAGTCTGTTGGTCATGATTACCATTGCCGCCCCCATCAGTTTCATGCAAACGCGTCGTGGCGGGGCGGGCACCAAGATCTTTGTGGGCATTCTGGTAGGCGTGGGCTTTTTCATGTTGAACCAGCTGACCTTGAATTTGGGCATACTCAGCCAATGGGCGCCCTGGGTGACGGCGCTGCTGCCCAATATCAGTGCCCTGCTCATCGCTTTTGCCGCCCTCATCTTGCTGGAAAACAAAAACCGGCGCCTGCTGCGGCCACGACGCCCTAATTAATTAAAGATATTTATATGGCAGACTCACACCACAGCTGGGTTATTGGCGATCTTCAAGGCTGCCTCGATAGCCTCAAGTACTTGCTGGCCCAGCCAGCCCTAAACGAAGACCCCAAGGCCCATTTTTATTTTGCCGGCGACCTGATCAATCGCGGGCCGCAGTCTCTGGCCGTCTTGGAAACCCTGGAGGCCCTGGGTGACCGGGCCCATTGCGTATTGGGCAACCACGACATCCATTTCCTCAGTGTGGCTTCTGGCATGCGCCGGGCCAATCGTTTGGACAGCTTCCACGATATTCTCGATAGCCCCCAGCGCGACTACTGGATCGACTGGTTGCGTCGCCAGCCCCTTTTACTGGAAGTGCACGACCATCTGATTGTTCATGCGGGCATTGACCCCCAATGGTCACTACAAGAGCTGCGCCATATTGCTCGGGAAATAGAAGCCCTGCTGCAAAGTGATGACTGGGCCGAACACCTGCTCAAGCTTTTTGGCAATGAACCCGACCGCTGGTCACCACAGTTAAGTGGCTACGATCGCTTGCGCTATGGGCTTAATGTGCTGACGCGCATTCGTTATATGCACCGCGACGGCCGTCTGGATTTTGCCTACAAGGAAGCTCCTCAAAACGCCCCTGACAATCTGGTCCCCTGGTTCGAGGTGCAGCCCCGCACTATCCGCCAACCCATTGTTTTTGGCCACTGGTCCACCCTGGGGCTGCTGCGCAACCATGGGGTAATGGCCATCGATACCGGGGCCTTGTGGGGCCGTCAGCTCACGGCTATTCGTCTGCAGGACGGCGTTGTGGTACAGGTACCTGCGCAAGAATCCTAGGCACCGTTTATAAGTCCTTGGCCACCCCTTGGGCAATGGAATCCCAGGCCCACCGGCCCAATTCAGCCCGCCCCAGGGCAGTACATTCTTCGGCCGACAGGCTGTGCATGAATTCGCACTCTATTCGGGCGGGCTCTTTGCTGCCCAGCAAGAACCACAAATTGGCGATTAGGCTTTGCTCTCCGGTAAAAGCAAAGCGGGTGCTGCGGGCGTTGCCCGCATAAAAGCGCAAGGCGATGGTCTGGACGGGCGCACCCGCCGCAATGGCAGCGCCAAACAAACTATTATGAAATGGTTTGACCGCCAAGCCGTCCGTTGTGGTGCCCTCGGGGAAAAGGCCCACCACCAGCCCCTGGGCAAACAGCTGCTGCAACTGGGTAGCCACCTGTTTAATCGCCGAGCGGCGCTCGCGTTCAATAAAAACTGTCCCCGCACCAGCCACCAACCAGCCTAACACCGGCCAGCCTTTGATATCACTTTTGGCGACAAAATGAGTGCTACGCACACTATTGATGACAAAAATATCCAGCCAAGAGACATGATTGGCCACCCACAAGACCGCCCCCGAAGCTTGGGGGGCCCCTGAGACCTTGAGCTGCACCCGGCACAGGCGCAGCAATTTTTGCGACCACCAACGAATCACGGGCTGTTTTTTCTCAACCGCACACCAGGAAAAATAACCGGCGATAATCAGCAAGCCAATCAGCACCCATACGGCTAACAGCAAGCCAAAAAACAAAAAACGCCCAATCGCAGTCATCATCAAGGTTTAACCAGCTGCGGCTTCATCAAGCCAACGTTGAAGAATAATAGCCGCCGCCACGTCATCATCGTCTTCATGGGCGGCAACCTGTTGTTTAGCGGCGCGGGTGGTACCCCATTCGTTCACCAGATAAACCGGCAAGCCAAAGCGGCCCTCGAGTTGACGCGCAAACCGGCGCGCTTGGGCAGTCAGGGGTTGTTCTTGTCCATCGGTCAGCAACGGCAAGCCCACCACCAGTGCCTGGGGCTGCCATTGTTCAATCAAGGAGCCTACCTGAGTTACATGCTGGGCACGTGATTTGGCTGGCAAAACGGCCAAAGGCCGTGCCTGGTTGGTAATCGCGTTGGCAATGGCCACGCCTACCCGCTGGGTACCATAATCAAAGCCCAACCACGTGTGTTCATTGTTCTTAGGCACGCCCTGCACTACCTGTCAACATGATGGGGTCAATGCCCAGCTGAGCCAAAGCCGCCCCGTAGCGCTCTTCGGCTGGGGTGACAAACAAGATGTCTTGGTTGGCCTGCACATGCAACCAGGCATTTTGTGCCATTTCCTCTTCAAGTTGCCCAGGCCCCCAGCCCGCATAACCCAAGGTGATTAGCAACTGTTGGGGCCCTTTGCCCTCGGCTACCTCTTGCAAGACATCGCGCGAAGTCGTCAAGGCCACCTCGCCCAAATGAATGCTGGAATCGTAGTTACGAGCGGGCGAATGTAAAACAAAGCCTCGATCAGTTTGTACCGGCCCCCCAAAAAACACGGGTTCATTTTGGGTTAGGCCAATTTCCAGAGACAACTTGAGGTCGATGCGTTCCAGCAGATCGCCTACCGACATGTCGGTGGGCCGGTTGATCACCACGCCCAACGCACCGTGCTCATTGTGTTCACAAATATAGATAACCGTATCAGCCAAGCTGCCGGAAACCATGCCGGGCATGGCGACCAATAGCTGACGGGAAAAATCTACCCCTGAAGTGGATTGTGCTGTCGATTCTTTTACCATGCTAACCTCCTGTTGGGCCCGGAGTTGGGCCCTGGTACTATTGTACCGATGGTTTCCATGAGTGGTAGAAATCAGAAAGCGTCATTTGTTGCCCCGGGCCTGTTACTGCACTGTGAGGCTGAGCCAATGCGGCGCTGCCGCATTCCGGTATCGCCCTGTCTGACCAGTAATGCTCGGTAGTGGCCGATACTGATTGCCCGGGTTTCGGGTAGGGCGTGATTAGACCTCGATCATCTCAAAATCTTCTTTGCGTGCACCGCATTCGGGGCACACCCAATTGGGCGGAACATCTTCCCATTTGGTACCGGGTGCAATGCCCTCTTCGGGTGCCCCGGCCTCTTCGTCGTAAATCCAACCACAAATCAAACACATCCATGTACGCATATATTTAATACTCTTTAATTAGCTGTACCCCTTGAGGGGCGATCCATTAAAATGGAACAATAATACTACATTGAGCGCCGAAACAAGCGTTTTACTGACTGACCTTTTGCATGAGCACAAAATGACTGCTGCTTCGCCTTTGTCAGCGCCCCCAACGGTGCTGCTTTTTGGGCCCTTAGACCCTACTGCTGCCACCCATCTGCTAGCAGATACCCAAACCTGCATGGCTGCCGGCTGTCACCCCGTGGGGGTCATGACAGCAGTGCAAATTCAAGATACCACGGGTCTTGAGCATATTAGCCTAATAGCCCCAGAACAAATCCATGATCAAATGCGCTGCCTGCTCGAAGATCTTTCGGTCCATGCCATCAAGGCAGGCCCACTGTATAGCATCGAAGAGGCCAGCATCCTGGGTCAGGTGTTGGCCGATTATGCCCACCTGCCCCTGATCCTGCATTTGCAGTCCATCCCCGAAGACAAGTATTTCGATACGGAAATGGACAATGACGAGGTCATCGACGCCCTTTTCCAACTGGTTGTGCCTTTTGCTCAACTCGTTGTTGCCGACCAACTGCTGCTCGAGCAATGGCAGGCCGAGGGGCACCTGGATCAGCACCGGCATCCCGCCCAAGAGCTCATCGAGCTAGGCGCGGGCGCTGTGCTTTATACCACTACCCAGGACAGCGGCCAAGGGGGTAGCTATCAATTGTTCATGCCACAAGGCCTGAAAAAACAATGGCCGCAGCAAAGCCCACCCGAGCGCACCCAGGACACCGAAGGCATGTTAGCCTGTATGTGCGCAGCGCAGATGGCCCAACAAAAGCCTCTAAGCCAAGCCTGCAGTGATGCCCTGCAGTTTGTTCAACAAGCCACCAGGCATATTTTCCAAGCGGGCATGGGCAATCGCCTTATTAACCAAAGTGCGCTAGCGCGTACCCAAAGTGATTTAAAAGTACATGAAGCCTAATTCCCCAACTCCCAGCTTTCCGCGCGGCTTGTATGGGATTACCCCCGAGTGGGATGATACCGAACGGCTGCTCGCTGCCATCCAGGCCGCCCACCAGGGGGGCATGTCGGCCTTGCAATGGCGGCGCAAACAGGCATCTGCCCGCCTGGGCCAGCGACAACTCCAGGCTGTGGCCCAGCTCTGCCAGGAAATTGGCCTGCCCCTGATCATCAACGATCAACTGTCCCTGGCCCTTGAACACCCCGTGGCCGGCTTGCATTTGGGCAAAGAAGACGGCTCGCTGCTCACAGCGCGCCAGCGCTTGGCCCCCACCCAATGGCTGGGCGCTTCATGTTATAACGAAATCGCCCGGGCCCAAGAGGCCATTCAGGCTGGGGTTGACTACGTTGCCTTTGGCGCATTATTCCCTTCAAGCGTCAAAACTCAAGCGGTACGCGCCGAACTGCAACTGCTGTCCAAAGCCCGCACCTTGTGCGCACAACAGCCCCGCCCTCAACGCACTGCGGTGGTAGCCATCGGGGGCATTACCCCAGAAAATGCACGCCACGCCTTTAGTGCCGGGGCCGACGCGGTTGCCGTCATTACCAGCCTCTTCGAGGCCGAAGATATCACAGCCCAGGCCCAGCGTTTTACCCAGTGCTTCCAACAATACGCCTATTAATTCAGTAAAAGGAACACCATCGACCATGGATCGTAATACCCCTCTTTTTGAACGTGCCCGTCAAGCCATTCCCGGGGGGGTCAATTCCCCAGTGCGCGCCTTTGGTTCGGTTGGGGGCACCCCCCTTTTTATCGACAGGGCCAAAGGCGCCCAGGTATGGGATGCCAACCAGAAGGCTTATATTGATTATGTCGGTTCCTGGGGGCCTGCCATTTTGGGCCATGCCCATCCCGAGGTCATCACGGCCGTCCAAGAAGCTGCTGCCCGCGGCCTGTCTTTTGGTGCCCCAACCGAGACGGAAATCACGCTGGCTGAATTAATCAAATCGCATTTGCCGTCCATCGAAAAAATCCGCTTGGTCAGCTCCGGTACCGAAGCCACCATGAGCGCCATCCGGCTGGCACGTGGCTATACCGGACGCAACAAAATCATCAAATTCGAGGGCTGCTACCATGGCCATGCTGACAGCTTGCTGGTTAAGGCAGGCTCTGGCCTGCTGACCTTTGGCAACCCCACCTCGGCTGGGGTTCCCGCCGAATTCATCCAGCACACGCTGGTCGTCGATTTTAACGACCTTGAAGCCGTCAAACAGATCTTCGCCGAACACGGCGCTGATATTGCCTGCGTCATTGTCGAGCCCATCGCCGGCAACATGAACCTGGTCAAGCCCCAAGAAGGCTTCCTTGAAGGGCTGCGCGAATTGTGCACCGAGGCTGGCTCTGTATTGATATTTGACGAGGTCATGACCGGTTTCCGGGTCGGTTTGCAGGGTGTTCAGGGCCTGAAGGGCATTCGTCCCGATCTCACCACCCTAGCCAAAGTCATCGGTGGTGGCATGCCGGTGGGTGCCTTTGGCGGCAAGGCCGAAATCATGGATACCATTGCCCCTCAGGGCTCGGTGTACCAGGCCGGCACTTTATCTGGCAACCCCGTGGCCATGGCCGCAGGCATTGCCACCCTGAAGCAAGTCGCTCAGCCTGATTTTTACCGCCAACTCGAAGCACGTACTGCCCAGCTGGCGCAGGGGCTTCAAGAACGCGCCCAGGCAGCGGGCATCACCCTGACCACTGACTATGTTGGTGGCATGCTGGGTTTGTATTTCTGCGCCGATCGCCCACGCAACATGAATGACGTGGCACAAAGCAATATCGACCAGTTCAAGGCCTTTTTCCATGCCATGCTGGCCCAAGGTGTTTATCTGGCCCCCTCGGCCTTTGAGGCCAGCTTTGTCTCTGCGGCCCACGATGATGCCATCATCGAACAAACACTGGTAGCCGCCGAAAAAGCCTTTGCCACCCTGTCTGCCTAAGAGCACAGACTGCCGCCCGGCGCAAACCGGGCGGTTTTGTTCGACATTTTTAGCTAGACGATTTCACCCATCCGGGTTGGCATCCATCGGCGGTTGTCCCCTTCTGTGGTTGCGCCCCAACTGCGTTGGTACCCATCTGCAATTGTCCCCTTCAGCAGTTATCTTCTTCTGTAGTCGCGCCCATCTGGAATTTCATCCACCTAAAACTGCCCCTGCCTGGGAGGATTTCGCTGGCCTGGCACATACGATGGCTGCCACAGGTAGACTGCTTCCGCCTGGGGAGATATCGCATTGGTTCCATGAAGTTTGTACCTTTGATGCACTAACCTTTTATTGTTTGATCATTCGCAATAGGCCCCGCCCCCTTGCTGGCTAGAATGAAGCCATAACTTGCTTAATAACGCGCTACCCCGGTGTGGCGCTGCGTCCCAAAGGGGGTAAGGCATGAAAATCCAAGATTTCCCAACCAATAGTTTTATCGTCAAGACGGCCGATCTGGAAGCCCGCGTGCCTGAGGGCGAACAGTCAGATTTGCGCTTATGGTTACGGCTGCTTAGCTGCACAACACTAATTGAAAACGAAATCCGCAGCCGTCTCAGACGCGAGTTCAAAACCACCTTGCCGCGCTTCGAGCTAATGGCTCAGCTTTCGGCCCATCCTGATGGGCTCATGATGACAACCTTGTCGCGCAACATGCTGGTCACCAACGGCAATATCACCGGCATCACCGATCAGCTGGAAAAAGAGGGCCTGGTAGAGCGCCAGCGCCAAAACCACGACCGCCGCAGCTCGGTACTCAAACTGACCCCCGAGGGGGAAAAACAATACCAGCGCATGGCTGCAGCTCATGAAGAGTGGATCCGGGGTTTTTTGGGCCCCCTTTGCGAAGCCAACAAGGAAATGCTTGCCAGCAGCTTGTCTGAACTCAAAATGGTGGCACATTTGCAGGTCAATACCCCGGCGCAATAGCCTTGATGGACCACCCGGAAAGCCAATTTATCCAGTACACTCACTGATCGTTTAAGCTCCGAAACAATTCAAGGTATCATTAAACATAAATTGGCTTTCTATAGGTGTGTGCTATGGCTGTTAATCTACATATTCCCAATCCAGCCGATATCCATCCCGTCAAAGGGGTCGAAATTGGCATTGCCGAGGCAGGCATCCGCTATGCCGATCGGCCAGACCTTACTGTATTCAAATTCGCACCCGACAGTGCCGTAGCGGGGGTTTTCACCACCAACCGCTTTCGTGCAGCCCCCGTGCAGGTCTGCGAACAACACCTGCGCACAGAACAAGACATTCGCGCCCTGGTCATCAACACCGGTAACGCCAACGCGGGCACGGGGGCCCCTGGCCTTGAAGATGCCCTAAGCACCTGCAGCGAACTGGCCAAGCTGCTATCTCTGCGGCCCACTCAGGTACTGCCTTTTTCTACCGGGGTCATCCTCGAGCCCCTGCCCATGCCCAAACTGCTGGCTGGTTTGCCGCAGGCGGTTGCCACGCTAAGCGCCGAGCACTGGCTTAAAGCGGCCCACAGCATCATGACCACCGATACGCAGCCCAAGATTTATTCCACCCAAATCGAGCTGGATAATCAACGCTGCACCATCACGGGCATTAGCAAGGGCGCTGGCATGATCCGGCCTAATATGGCGACCATGCTGGGGTATTTGTGCACCGATATTGGCATTGCACCCAAACTATTGCGGGAGATGACCCGAGCCATTGCTGATTACAGCTTTAATCGCATCAGCGTCGATGGCGACACCTCAACCAATGATTCCTTTATTCTGGTCGCGACAGGCCAAAGTGGGGTTCATATCGACTCGGTAGCCAGCCCGCATTACCCACAAGCCTTTGAAGCACTCAAAACCGCCGCCCTGGACTTGGCACAAAAAATCGTCCGCGATGGCGAGGGGGCCAGCAAATTCATTACCATTCAAGTCGAGCAGGCCGCCGATACCCAGGAAGCCCTCAAGGTGGCCTATGCCATTGCTCATTCCCCCTTAGTCAAAACGGCCTTTTATGCCTCTGACCCCAATTTGGGCCGCATCCTTTGTGCCATTGGCTACGCCGGTATCCCTGACTTGGATGTCAACAAAATCAAACTCTGGCTGGGCGATGTTCTGGTCGCCACCGATGGGGGCCGCCACCCTGGCTACCTCGAGGCAGATGGCAAGCGCGTCATGCAGGAAGACGAAATCACCGTACGGGTTGCCCTGGATCGCGGCAAACACAGCGAAACGGTGTACACCTGCGACATGTCGCATGATTACGTCAGCATCAATGCCGATTACCGCTCATAGCGGGCATTTGCTTGCCAGCTTGTTATTTTCAAGCTAATATCATAGGCTTAGCTTTATTTTCCTTGGGTAGCTGATGACATTGGCTACCCTTATCAACCGATAAACAATAAAGTTTCTTTGTAAAGGATTTACCCATGTATGCGGTCATAAAAACTGGGGGTAAGCAGTATCGCGTTAGCCCCGGCCAGAAACTTAAGATAGAACAGATACCTGCAGACATTGGGCAAGAAATCACGCTAGACAAAGTACTATCCGTTGGCGAAGGGGATGCCATCAAAGTAGGTGCCCCTTACGTTGACGGTGCTACCGTCAAGGCGACCGTTCTTGCGCAAGGTCGACACAAAAAAATCAAAGTGTTCAAGATGCGTCGCCGTAAAGGCTATCGTCGTACCCAAGGACACCGCCAAAATTACACCGAGCTGCGCATCGACGCAGTCGAAGCTTAGGTGTTCGGCTATTTTCCCTGTTCTCTTTAACTAGGAGCTCAACATGGCACAGAAAAAAGGCGGCGGCTCTACGCGAAACGGGCGCGACTCACAGGCAAAACGCTTGGGCGTCAAAGTCTTTGGTGGTCAAAGCATCTCGGCTGGTTCCATCATCGTGCGCCAACGTGGCACTAAATTTCACCCCGGTACCAATGTCGGTCTCGGCAAAGATCACACGCTATACGCCCTGGTCGATGGGCATGTTAAATTCAGCGTCAACGGTCCGCAAAACAAACGCACCGTCTCTGTGATCGCCTCTGAATAAGGTCGCCTTATCAGTCGCACAAAGCCCTGCCCCGCGGCAGGGCTTTTTTGTTTTACAATAATGATTACATCAACCAAACCCGTATGGGGCGGCTCCAGCGCGCCCGCGTACAACATATTCTAATCACTGAGAATCAGCATGAGATTTGTAGACGAGGTGACCATTGAGGTCGTTGCCGGCAGCGGTGGCAACGGTGTCGCCAGTTTCAGGCGCGAGCGCTTTATCCCCAAAGGGGGGCCAGACGGCGGCGATGGCGGCCGTGGGGGCTCGATCTACGCCGTGGCCAGCCGCAATGTCAACACTCTGGTCGACTTTCGCTACGCACGCTTGCATCGTGCCAAAAACGGCGAGCATGGCCGCGGCCGTGACCAATACGGTGCTTCGGGTGCCGATATCACTTTGCGCCTGCCGGTCGGCACCAGCATTCACGATGCACAAACAGGCGCCCTACTACATGATCTCACTGAAGACGGGCAACGGGTATTATTGGCCGAGGGTGGCGCAGGCGGCCTGGGTAACCTGCACTTCAAAAGCAGTACCAACCGTGCCCCACGACAATTCACCCACGGCAAAAAAGGCGAGGCCAAAACCCTGCGGCTCGAGCTCAAGGTCTTGGCCGATGTCGGCCTGCTGGGCTTGCCCAATGCCGGCAAATCAACGCTGATCAACAAGGTCTCCAATGCGCGCCCGCGCATCGCCGATTATCCCTTTACCACCCTCGAACCCCATCTGGGCGTCGTCCGCGTATCTGCAGCCCGCAGCTTTGTCATGGCTGATTTGCCGGGCTTGATATCCGGCGCCGCCCAAGGGGTTGGCCTGGGGCACCAGTTTCTACGCCACTTATCGCGAACCAACCTGTTATTGCACCTGGTTGACGTCAGCTCATTTGATCCCGAGGTTGACCCCGTCGCAGAGGCGGCCCAGGCCGTGCGCGATATCGAACACGAGCTGCAGCAATATAACCCTAAACTGTTCCAGAAAGCGCGTTGGCTGGTGCTAAACAAAATCGACATGGTCAACGACCCCCAGGCGCTGCAAGCACAACTGGCCAAGGAACTAGACTGGCAGGGCCCCATTTATGGTATTTCAGCCCTAACCGGCCTTGGGGTGCAACAGTTAATCTACGATATTCAAGAGTGGCTTGATGCCCAAGCAGCCCTCGAGACAATGCGCGATGACGAAACGGGTCAGCCCACCCAAGCCGAGCTCAGCGAGCAGCTCGACGAGCTCGACCCCAATGATCCCCGTTTTGATCCCGAACGGCACAATATTGACCCTACTTGATTGATCCCCTATCCCCCTAAGGCAGCTGTCATACCATGTCCGCAGTTCTTTCCTCTGTCGTTTCCAACGCTTCACGTCTCGTCATCAAGGTTGGTTCCTCTCTGGTCACCAATCAGGGCAAAGGGCTTGACCACCAGGCCGTCGAACAATGGGCCAGTCAAATCGCCCAGCTTCACCAACAGCACAAGGAAATCGTTCTGGTTTCCAGCGGAGCCATTGCCGAGGGCATCACGCGTTTGGGCTGGACACGCCGCCCAACCGTCATGAATGAATTGCAAGCCGCTGCCGCCGTGGGGCAGATGGGTTTGGTGCAGGCCTACGAGGTTGCTTTTCGCCGCCATGGCATCCGTACTGCACAAATTCTGCTTACCCACGAAGATTTGGCCGACCGGCGCCGCTATCTGAATGCGCGCAGCACCCTTTTTACCCTGCTGGCCCTTGGGGTCGTACCCATTGTCAATGAAAATGACACCGTGGTCACCGATGAAATCGCCCTGGGTGATAACGACACCTTGGGGGCTCTGGTCACCAACCTGATCGAGGCCGAAACATTGATCATCCTCACCGATCAACAGGGCCTTTATGATGCAGACCCCCGCCGCAACCCCGAAGCGCAGTTAATTCGACAAGCCAAAGCTGGGGACCCCAAACTCGAGGCCATGGCTGGTGGGGCGGGCTCGACCATTGGCACTGGCGGCATGCTGACCAAAGTGCTGGCCGCCAAGCGGGCTGCCAACAGTGGCGGTCATACAGTCATTGCTTCAGGCAATACCCCCGATATCCTGGTACGGCTAGCAGCCGGCGAAGCCATTGGTACCGAGCTGCAGGCCAGTCTGCCCATACGTTCGGCACGTCAACGCTGGCTGGTCGATCACCTGCGGGTACGCGGCCGGCTGACCCTGGATGCCGGTGCCATCAAGGCGCTTACCGAAGGGCATAAAAGCTTGCTCGCCATCGGTGTCATCGATGTTGAGGGCAATTTTGAACGCGGTGATGTGGTCGCCTGTGTAGACCAGCATGGGGTGGAATACGGCCGTGGACTAATCAATTACTCCAGCACAGACACGCGCCGGATTATGGGCTTGCCCAGCAACCGTATCGCTGAGGTTTTAGGCAGCATGTCAGCGCCGGAACTGATGCACCGCGATAACATGGTGGTTGAGCGCCCCTGAAGCACACAGCGCCACCTCTAGAGGGCGCTGCGGCCCTGCTTTTCCCTGAGCTGGGCTGGCCGCCTACGCCCTGGGCCGGTCGCCTACGTCTAAAGATCGTCTATATCTTCATCCACAACCACCTGGGCTGCAAACATGTAGCCCCAACGGTGTACGGAACGCAGTGGCATATCAATATTTTCCGCTTCGGCCTTTTTCTTGAGCCGGCTGATAATCACCCCCAGCCTATTTTGTCCCGAAGAAATCGGAGTCTCTGGGCCACCTTCAAGGGCATTCAGCAACGTGCGATGATCGGCCCGCCGACCTGGCTGCTTGAGCAACACATAAAGCAGCTGCCGCTCGGTGGTTGTCAGGCTGATGCGCTCGCCATGAGGGCTGAGCAGCACCCACCCTTTGGCCGTAAGATGCCAGGTATTTTCTGTGACCTCCAAAGGCTTGGTTACCGTACTGATACGCCGCCAAACATTATTCACCAATGCCAGAATCAGCGGGTCAGAGGCCGAAGTTAAGCCATAACCATCCACCCCACTATGCAGCATCTGGATTAAAAAGCTCTCGTCGATAAGAGGGCACAAAATAATGACCCCAACTTGCTGGTTAATGGAGCGCAAACGCGACAACGTGGCGAATAGCTGGTGTGGCTCACCCTGGAGCACAAAGATTGTGCGATTGGATTGTTCGAACTGATCGGCGGCCAAGGTATAGACCGCCATCAAATCATGCAAAGACGACGCCTGTACACCGCTTTGCTCAAGTGCTTGCACACGCTCGGAAACTGGCGTTGCACTGTTTTGACTGTCAGGGAAAGCATACCAATAAAGTAAAGGGCTTGTTTGCGTCAACATCAGCGTCTCATCCTTTATAAGATCTTTTACATACGGTAACCAATTTATGACATTCGTAATACGCCTATATTACCAACGTAATTGGATTACGTCGTCAAATAGAGGCGTGCCAAATCAATTTGCTGAACGCCTCCGACAGATCAGACGACACCGCGGGTTGTCACAGAAACAACTCGCTCAGTTGTGCCGTCTGTCGCAAAGCGCCATTTCTAATTATGAAAATGGGACGCGCCGTCTTTCATACGAAATTTTGACGCTTGCAAAAGCACTGAACGTCTCACCACAATGGCTTGCCGAAGGACGCGGCAATAAAGAGCTAGAACACGCTCAACAAGCCGAGCCCGTACCTCCTTATGTCACCGATTGGCCATTTGTGGCGATTAAATCCAAAGACTTGGTCAATCTTAGTGACGACGAACTGGCCCTGGCGGAAGCGGTGTTAAAAAGTTTGGTGCATACCCTAAAAAAACAAAGAAAAGAATAACGCGCTTTGGGTTCCCGCTGTTAAAAGCAGGACAAATTATTCTCTGGGTGCCTTGCAGTGGCACTTTTTAACAACACACTTCCTGATACAACTATCTTATACCGCTTCTCTTATTCTTGGGGCGCGTACAGATATAATTCCACACGGCGGTTCAAGGCTCGCCCGGATTCAGTGGCGTTATCCCCTATGGGGTCGCTGGCACCACGACCTTGGGCAACAAGACGCTGGTTGCTCACACCATGCCGGGCCAGATAATTAGTCACCGATTCGGCCCGCTGCTGGGACAAGCGCTCATTCACCTGTGCTGAACCTGTGCTATCGGTATAGCCTAATGCTACAGCGCGCAATTCGGGATGCTGCACCAATGCTCGGGCAACGCTATCCAATACGGGGAACAGTTGTGAATTGAGATCAGCCTTGCCGACCGCAAAAGACACATTGCTCGGCAAATTGACCTTCAGCGAACCATCGGGCATTTCAGTCACATCAACGCCCAAGCCCTCGGCCCCCGACTGCTCAACATCCTTTTTAATATTGGACCAGTTATAACCCGCAATACCACCAGCCAAGGCGCCCACGCCTGCACCGATCATGGTGGCTTTGGTGCTATCGCCCATAAGAGCGCCCAAACCTGCACCAACGGCTGCACCGGCCCCTGCGCCAACAGCAGTTTGTTGCCCACGTCCCATGTCTGTGGTGGCACAACCAGCTGCCAGGCTCAAGGCAGCCAGCAAGGTCACCCACCGTGTGTGATTTTTTAATTGACTCATGTGATCATCCTCCGAATGAAACAGATAAATTTAATTTACCCGAGAAAAGTTGTCACGACCCAAAACTTTTCAATTGTTAACAGGCAAATGACACTAACCCATGTAAAAGACTGCTACTTTTGCTTATTTACCCGAACAATAGCCGCCAGTCTTCCGGTCGCCTTGTAAGATTTTGTTTGTTTTCACCGTTTCGGAACCGATTGGCCCCACAGTCACACATACTCTTACAATGGATTTACGGCATAATAACAGCATACCCAATTGCTCAGTGATAGCGCCATGATCCAATTTCAGCACGTTTTCAAATCTTATGGGCGTAGCCCCAACATTTTGGTTGATCTTAACTTCCGCATCCAGCCTGGCGAATTCATCTTTATCAGCGGCCCTTCTGGAGCGGGCAAATCTACCTTGTTGCGTCTTATTGGCGGTTTGGAAGCCCCCACCCGCGGGGCCGTTTTTGTGCAAGGCAATCGGGTAGACAAATTATCGCCGCGGGGCTTGCCTTATTTGCGCCGTGCCATTGGGCTGATATTGCAAGACATCCATCTGCTTAATGATCGGCGCGCCATTCATAACGTCATGCTTCCCCTCGAAGTGCTGGGAATCGCCCCCGAACAAGCCTATAAACGGGCCCGAGCCGCCTTGGAAAAGGTGGGGCTGGCCGATAAGGAAGAACACTACCCCATTGAGCTTTCTGGGGGGGAACAGCAACGGCTGGCTATTGCTCGTGCCATTGTCAACCGCCCTGCCATCGTTATCGCGGACGAGCCAACGGCCAACCTGGATGATGCAACCGCCAAAAAGATTATGGATGTTTTCCAAGATTTTAACCGAGTCGGGGTCACCACGTTAATTGCCTCACACGATCATCAACTGATGCGCCATTATGCCCGGCGCACCTTCCATATCGAGCAGGGGCGCTTTACCGATCACCAAGGGTTGCCCGATTTCTACGCTCAATCTACTCATTCTGACCGTGCAGGAGCGCCATCATGATGAGCTGGCTCAGACAGCATCGTTACGCTTTTCGTATTGCCCTGACGCGCTTGGCCATCCGCCCCTTGTCCTCGCTGGCCAATATTTTCGTCATTGCCCTGGCCTTGGCGGTACCTTTCATGAGCTGGGCTTTGCTGATTTCCACCCAGCCCTTGGTGCACCACATCCCGGTGGCATCCGAAATGACCTTGTTTTTGCAATCGGGGGTCGACAAGCAAGCGCGGCAGCAGTTAGAGGTACAGCTGCAAAGTGATTTTCCCTGGATTGAAACCTACCGCTTTGTCTCTCGTGACGAGGCGCTGGCCAACCTGGAAAATAATCCAAGCTGGGCCCAGGCCTTAAGCGTACTGGATGAAAACCCGCTTCCCGACGCCTATGTGCTCAAGGTGGCTGCCGATGAATCCGAGCAAACCATCAACCAGGCCATACAGCAACTGGAAGCCCTGCCCCAAATCGCCGAGGTATTACTGGATATCGAGTGGCTGCAGCAGCTTGACACCTTGTTGGGCTTCGGCCAGCAAGCCTTGTTATTACTAAGCCTGGGGGTCATGCTTATTGTCATTGGCACCGTCTTCAATACCATTCGGCTGCAGTCGCTCAGCCATCAAGAGGAAATTGCTGTCGCCCGGTTAGTCGGGGCCACGGAAAGCTTTGTGCGGCGTCCCTTTTTGTACTTTGGCGCCCTGACTGGCTTGCTGGCAAGCTTGTTGGCCCTGCTAATGGGTCGGTTTGCACTGGGTTTCTTTTCCCAAACCTTTACCCGCGTCGCAGATAGCTACCACATCAGCCTGGATTTACACCTGCCCGACCCCATTAGCACCGCATTGGCCATTTTATTGGTTATTATCGTTGCGGCCCTGGCAGCACGCTGGTCAGTCAGCCGTCGGCCTGTTTATCAACTCTAAGCGTTCTGCCCCTGCAGTGACCTCATTAACGCCTTCCGTATTGCAATTCTTTGCGCCGGCTGTGGTTCGCTGGCAGCGGCAACATGGCCGCCATGACTTGCCCTGGCAGCAAAGCCAGGATCCCTATCCGATATGGCTTTCAGAGATCATGTTGCAGCAGACCCAGGTTAAAACCGTGCTAAACTATTACCCGCGGTTTTTGCAGCGTTTCCCTACCCTGGCGGATTTGGCCCAAGCTAACCTGGAAGAGGTTATGCCTTATTGGGCCGGGCTGGGCTATTATGCGCGGGCCCGCAACCTGCATCGCTGTGCCCAGACCGTCATGCAAGAATGGCAAGGACAATTTCCGCAGCGCTTTGAAGAGTTACGCCAATTGCCCGGCATCGGCCCTTCGACTGCTGCTGCCATTGCTGCCTTTGCCTTTGGAGAACGTGTATCCATCCTGGATGGCAATGTCAAACGTATCTTATGTCGTTTCGCTGGTATCGATGCGCCCCTAAATCGCAGCCAGACAGAAAAGCAGCTATGGGCATTGGCCCAGCAGCTGCTGGCCGCTGCCCCTGCTGACTTGCCCATCGGCAGCTACACCCAAGGGCTGATGGACTTGGGCGCCCTGGTCTGTACACGCAGCCGGCCCCGCTGCGAACAATGCCCTTTGCAGCCTCATTGCCACGCTTTTCATACCCAAACCCAAGATCTGCTGCCCCAGCGCCGGCCGCGGGCCACCATTCCTACCCGCCAACGCCACATGCTGATTTGGACCAATGATCAGCATGTGCTGCTGCATCAGCGTCCGCCTACAGGTATTTGGGGCGGGCTCTACGCCCTGCCCAGCTTTAAGGATCAACAGCAGCTGACAGAGTTTGTACCACCCCGGCCAGATACAGCCCAGCCGTGCAGGCTGCAAGCATTGAATTCAGTTCAACACCGTTTTACCCACTTTGAGCTGGTCATTCACCCCTGGCTGCTGCAGACCGCAGTACAGCCCCAGCCAAACCCCTTGCCCCTGTCGCCTCGGTTGGCAGCGGATTATCACTGGGTAGCACGGCATCAACTGGAACAAATTGCCCTGCCCGCGCCCATCCAGCGCTTATTGCAAGACCATTTAACATAAAGCGGTCTTGTCTGGCCCCTTATGCCAAGGTACCTGGGGGCTGCTCTTCTTCGCGATGCCCACTGACAGACATTAGAATGCCGCAGGCTATGCCCAGAGTCATTAACGCGGTACCGCCGTAACTCAAAAAGGGCAAGGGCACCCCAACAATCGGCAAAATGCCCGTCACCATGCCAATATTCACAAAAACATAGACAGCGATCATCATGGCCATGGCCCCTGCCACCAGGCGACTGAACTGGTCTGTGGCATAGGCCGCAATCCATAACCCCCGCAGAACAATCAACCCATAGAGGGTCAACAAAACCACGCCGCCGTATAAACCGAACTCTTCGGCAAATACCGCAAAAATGAAATCTGTGGAACGTTCCGGAATAAAATCCAGATGGGCCTGGGTACCTTGCATGAAGCCCTTGCCATACATTCCCCCCGAACCCACGGCAATCATTGATTGGATGGTGTGAAACCCTTTGCCCAAGGGGTCCAGGCTGGGATTAAAAAGGGTGCAGATACGGTGCTTTTGGTAACCATGCAATATTTTCCAGTCAAAATCAGGATCGCAGAGGGTATCCTCGTAGTACAGCATCAGCGCCAGCCCCCCCACGACCACTATCATCAGGGGCAGCAACCAGCGAAAGGGAAAACCGGCAAAATAAATGACGCATAACCCAACCACAAATATCAATACTGCAGTACCCAAATCGGGCTGGCGCACGACCAGGAAAAAAGGAATCACCAGAATAACCACCACCATCAGCATATCCAGCAACCCCATTTGGGTATTCTGGCGCTGGTGAAAATACCAGGCAAGCATCAGCGGCACCGCAATTTTCAGCCCCTCTGAAGGCTGTATCCGAAACAGGCCCAAATTGAGCCAACGCGTTGCGCCTTTGCTGGTTTCACCAAAAAACTCCACCCCCAGCAAAAGCAGTACCGCTACCGCGTAAATGACCACGGCAAAGCGCTGCAACCATTTGGGCGGCACCAGGGCAACCCCCCACATCAAGAAAAAGGCCAGCACAAAATTGCGATACTGCTCGCTAAAGCGGGGGTCAGCCAGCCCCACGGCCGACTGCATGATGGTCAACCCCAAAGAGGCCATGACCCCCAACAAAATCAACAAAGGCCAGTCAAAGGCCAAAACGGCGGCTACTGCCGCTTGCCAGATCTTTTTCATGGGTTAAATGGTGTGTTGGCATCAGCCGAAAACCGGCCCTGAACCAGGGAAACGATGGCTGAGCGCATGGTAGACCAAATAGTGGGTTTTGAAGGGGTGCTGGTCCCGGGTGTGCTGGCCCCAGCCTCATTCGGCCCGCGGTCATCAAGGGACTGCGCGGCCTCTGGCTCGGTCAACAGCCAGGCGTCTGTCGGGTTGCGCTGCTTGTCCGCCGCCCCACCATCTGCCGCCAAGGTTGCCCCCGGCACCAGGCGGTCGGACGTAAGCAACCCTGCTTGGTCCCCAGGCTCCACGGGCATTATCCCTTCATCGAGCAAGGCAAGCGAGGGCTGCCCCAAAAACAGGCCATCAAGCTGGGCCTGGCCGGGTTGGTGAGCTGCCGATTGATATTCAATGTCCTCATCATTAAGCAGCAAACCGAAACCGCGTTCAATTAACCAGTAATCAAATACCTGCCGCGCTATGGGGGCCGCAGTTGTTGCCCCCCAGCCCGCATTTTCCACAAGCAGGGCCAACGCAATCTGGGGTCGGTCGGCTGGTGCATAAGCCATGAACAGGGCATGGTCGCGCAGGCGTTCTTCCACCTCTTCTGCTTTATATTTGGCCCCACGCAAGCTGTATACCTGTGCCGTGCCCGTTTTGCCGGCTGCCTCATAGGCCGCCCCCTCAAAGGCGCGGCGTGCTGTCCCAGTACGGGTGACGTCTACCAGGGCGCTTTTGATGATCTCCAGGTGCTCTGGTTTTAAATCAATGGTATGAGAAGGTTCGGTTACGGTAGGTTCTACGGCACCGGTTGTCGGATCGATCAGCTCTTTGACAACATGGGGACGCATATAGACCCCATCATTGGCCAGTACCGCGGTGGCCTGGGCCAATTGCAGCAAGGTAAATGAGTTATAACCCTGTCCCACCGCCACTGAAATGGTTTCTCCCGCATACCAGCGTTAATCCTCGGGGTCGGAATAATAATTGCGCTTCCACTCGCGTGATGGCAAAATCCCGCGGCGTTCGCCGTCCAAATCAATGCCGGTGATCTGGCCAAAACCAAATTGTTTGCCAAAATCATGCAGGGCATCCACCCCGATTTCTGGCCCCAGCGAATAAAAATACGTATCCGAAGAAACGACCAGAGCGCGGTGCATGTCGGTCATGCCATAAGCGGCGCCCCCCGCGTTGCGAAAGCGCTGCCCACCATATTCAAAATAGCCCGGGTCGGAAACCCGCTCTTTGGGATCACGCTTGCCCAGTTCGAGGGCCGCCAGCGCCACAAAAGGCTTATAGGTCGAACCAATGGGATAGGTGCCCACCAAAGGGCGGTTAATCAAGGGGAAATCGGTGGATTCATTCAGCTTGCGCCAGCTTTCTGCATCAATGCCGTCAATAAACAAATTGGGGTCAAAGGAGGGTGAGGACACAAAGGCCAACACCTCGCCGGTAGCGGGCTCTATGGCCACCAAAGCCCCACGGTACCCTTCGAACAAGGCTTCGGCTTCGCGCTGCAAGCCCAGGTCGATGGACAGGCGCAGATCCTTGCCGGCGACAGGCTCGATGCGGTTGAGCACCCGCACGGGACGCCCCGAGGCCGTCACCTCGACCTCTTCCAGCCCTGTTTGGCCGTGCAACTCTTCTTCCCAAGTCAGCTCAATGCCCTTTTTGCCAATCACCGGGGTGCCCCGATAATTGCCTAGTCGGCCTAGCTCTTCCAGGCGCTCTTCATCCTCACTGGAAATACGGCCAACATAGCCAATAACATGCGCAGCGGTTGTTTTTTGTGGGTATTCGCGCACCCAGCGGGCTTCGAGATGAACCCCGGGGAAGCGGTAAGATTGGGCCGCAAACCATGAAGCCTCAAC
>Ga0079226_10000020_pt1 | contig 100617 bp, 108 predicted proteins | sample Poulit2014_FD_76345 | JGI IMG/M metagenome (GOLD analysis project Ga0079226, IMG submission 76345) | Agricultural soil microbial communities from Georgia to study Nitrogen management - Poultry litter 2014 | ecosystem: Environmental > Terrestrial > Soil > Agricultural land | place: USA...
TACCGTCTTATTAATAAGTATATTTTTGATGAGTTTAACTTTTAATCCTGCATACTTATCACCCGTTTATACAATAGGTTTAACATATTTAATCTTGTTATTTATTCCCTTAATAAATAATGAATTCAATTATTTAACGGAGTTACCATTTAGTAATATATTTACCCATTTAACGATACTTTTAGGGATTTTCTTAATAGTTGAAGCTTTATTAGTAAAAAGATTAAACAATAATCAAGTTCCGCCTGAATTAAAATTAAGTGATCGTGGTATTTGGATTGGTTTTTTAAATGCAAAGAAAGCAACAATGATTCCATTTGTTGTATTGTTACCAACTGAACCATTAGGGTTAATTACAAAAATTTTGCCCAATCTTAACATTGGAGAGATGGAATTTAGTATTATGATTGTTCCATTTATCCTTGGTTTCAATTATAAAATTATTAATGAACCATTTTTAAAAGCTAAAAACAAAATTGCTAAACAAACATTCGGTTTAGCGATAATTGTTTTAGCTTTTGCAATAGGAAGTATTTATTTACCAATATTGTCATTTGTTGGTATTATCTTAGCCTTACTATATAAAGAACTTATGTCTATTACTTATAAATCAAAAATTAAAAAAGAAGAAAGTTATTATCGTCCTTTAAATGAGGGAATTAGAATTTTAGCTATATTGCCTAGTTCGCCAGCTGAACGTTTGAATTTAAAAGTTGGAGAGACAATAATGAAAGTTAATAATCAATCTGTTAATGATGAAACAGAATTTTATCGTGCTTTACAAAGCAAAAGTGCTTCATTTAAATTAAATGTATTAAATCATGAAGGTGAAATTAAGTTTATTACAGGCTCATTTTATGAAACAGACGATCATAATTTAGGATTAGTATTTCCCAAAAAACCTTACAATAGTTAGCTTTTGTAAGGTTTTTTGATATAAACGAATAAATAGAATGTTTGTTCGTTGTTTGATATAATTATAAAAGGTTATATACAATATATAAGATAACGGAGGTCGATATACGTGGAAAATAAATTTGAAATACAATCAGCATTTGAACCACGTGGTGATCAACCAAAAGCAATTAAAGAACTTGTTAAAAAAATAAATAATAATGAACATCATATGACATTATTAGGTGCAACAGGAACCGGTAAAACTTTTACAGTATCTAATGTTGTCAATGAAGTTAATAAACCAACATTAGTTATTGCTCATAATAAAACGTTGGCAGGTCAATTATATAGTGAATTTAAAGAGTTTTTCCCTAATAATGCTGTTGAATATTTTGTAAGTTATTACGATTACTATCAACCAGAGGCATACGTACCATCAACAGATACATTTATTGAAAAAGATGCGAGCATTAATGATGAAATTGATAAATTAAGACACTCAGCCACCTCAGCTCTTTTTGAAAGAGACGATGTTTTAATTGTCTCAAGTGTTTCTTGTATTTATGGTTTAGGTAATCCTGAAGAATATAAAGAACATGTCTTATCAATTCGGACAGGGATGGAAATTGAACGAGATGAATTACTAAGAAGATTAGTTGATATCCAATATGTGAGAAATGACATAGATTTTAAGCGTGGGTCTTTTAGAGTGAGAGGAGATTCAGTTGAAATCATTCCTGCTTCACGAGAAGAGCATGGTTTGCGAGTGGAATTTTTTGGCGATGAAGTCGATCGGATTAGAGAAGTAGATGTTTTAACGGGCGAAATTATAGGTGATCGCGAACATGTAGCAATATTTCCAGCTTCTCACTTCGTAACAAGTGAAGAAAAAATGCAAATTGCGATTAAAAATATTGAAGCAGAACTCGAAGAAAGAATTAAAGAACTAGAAGCAGATAATAAATTATTAGAAGCTCAACGAATTGAACAAAGAACAAGATATGATTTAGAAATGATGAACGAAATGGGCTTTTGTTCAGGAATTGAAAATTATTCGAGGCATTTAACATTACGTGAATCAGGTGCAACGCCTTATACATTAATTGATTTTTTCCCAGATGATTTTTTAATTGTTATCGATGAATCACACGCTACTCTACCTCAAATACGAGGAATGTATAATGGGGATAGAGCAAGGAAGCAAATGTTAGTTGACCATGGTTTTAGACTGCCATCAGCATTGGATAACAGACCATTGAAATTCGATGAATTTGAAGAAAAAGCAAATCAATTAATATATGTTTCAGCAACACCAGGACCATATGAATTAGAACATACACCAGATATGATTGAACAAATTATCAGACCAACCTGGTTACTTGATCCAGAAATTGAAATCAGACCAGTTGAAGGCCAAATCGATGATTTGTTAGCTGAGATAAATAAACGTTCGGTTAAAAATGAACGAGTACTTATTACAACTTTAACTAAACGTATGTCAGAAGATTTAACAGATTACTTTAAAGAGTTAGGTATTAAAGTTGCTTATCTACATTCTGAAATAAAAACATTAGAAAGAATTGAAATTATTCGTGATTTACGATTAAAAAAATATGATGTTTTAATTGGTATTAATTTATTAAGAGAAGGTTTAGATATACCAGAAGTTTCACTTGTTGCAATATTAGATGCTGATAAGGAAGGTTTCTTAAGATCTGAACGTTCACTTATTCAAACCATGGGTCGTGCTGCGCGTAATGAGCAAGGAAGAGTTATTATGTATGCAGATAAAATAACTGATTCGATGCAAGTTGCGATTGATGAGACTAATAGACGTCGAAATATACAGGAAGCATATAATATAGAGCATAATCAAACACCAACAACAATTAAAAAAGATGTTCGTGGTTTGATTCAAGCAACAGTTCTATCAGAAGATGACGAAGCTGAATTAGATCAAATTTCTAAAATTGCCAAGATGCCTAAAGCAGAAAAAATGGAAACAATTGAGCAATTGGAAGAAGAGATGCGTGCAGCTGCTAAAGAATTAGATTTTGAAAGAGCAACAGAACTCAGAGATATTATATTTGAATTAAAAGTTACTATATAGAGAGGTAGATGTATCTATGCCAAACAAGGCAATAGTTATTCAAGGTGCACGAGCTCACAATTTAAAAGATATAAATATAAAAATACCTAAAAATAAATTAGTAGTAGTAACAGGACTTTCAGGATCAGGAAAGTCTTCATTAGCGTTTGATACTATTTATGCTGAAGGTCAAAGAAGGTATGTTGAATCATTATCTTCATACGCAAGACAATTTTTAGGGCAAATGGATAAACCAGATGTTGATGTCATTGAGGGACTATCACCGGCTATATCTATTGATCAAAAAACAACAAGTAAAAATCCACGATCAACTGTAGGTACTGTGACTGAAGTATATGATTATTTACGTCTCTTGTATGCCCGTGTTGGAAGACCGATATGTCCAACACACGGTATTGAAATAACATCTCAAACGGTTCAACAAATGGTTGATAAAGTTATGGAATACCCTGAAAGGACTCGCCTGCAAATTTTAGCTCCTGTTATATCTGGAAGAAAAGGCGAACATATACAATTAATAAAGAACTTACAAAAAGAAGGCTATGTTCGTATTAGAGTTAATGGTGAAATTTATGATATATCCCAAGAGTTAAATCTTGATAAAAATAAAAAGCACTCAATTGAAGTAGTGATTGATAGAATTGTGCTTAAAAAAGGTGTTGAAAGTCGTTTAGCAGATTCACTTGAAGCTGCCTTACCTCTTGGAGAAGGACGAGTTATTGTAGATTTTATGGGTGAGTCTGAACTTTTATTTAATGAAAATCATGCGTGTCCTGTTTGTGGTTTTTCAATCGATGAATTAGAGCCGAGATTATTCTCATTTAATAGCCCATTTGGAGCTTGTTCAACATGTGATGGGTTAGGGACTAATTTAGAAGTTGATTTAGATTTAGTCATTCCAAACTGGGATTTATCATTAAATGAGCATGCAATTGAAGCATGGAAACCTATAAGTTCACAATACTATCCTCAACTATTAAAAACGGTATGTGAACATTATAAAATTGATATGGATAAACCAGTTAATAAGTTAACAAAGGGTCAGTTAGATAAAATACTATATGGAAGTGGTAATGAAAAAATTCATTTTCATTATGTAAATGACTTCGGTAGAGAACATACAAGCGATATTAAATTTGAAGGTGTTATGAATAACATTAAAAGACGATATCATGAAACAAGCTCTGACTTTATTAGAGAAACACTTGAAGAATATATGGCAGAAAACGACTGCCCAGCTTGTAATGGATATAGGTTAAAAGACGAAGCTTTATCAGTTCTCATTAATGGACGTCATATTAGTGCATTAACCGAGTTATCAATTGCTGAAGCTAAAGACTTCTTTGACAATTTAGAATTAACAAAGACAGAAACAGAAATAGCTAAAATGATACTTAAAGAAATAAATGATCGATTAACTTTTTTAATTAATGTGGGATTAACATATTTAACATTGTCGCGTGCTTCGGGAACATTATCTGGTGGGGAAGCGCAACGGATTCGTTTAGCGACTCAAATTGGTTCAGCATTAACAGGTGTCCTTTACGTATTAGATGAACCTTCAATAGGATTACATCAACGTGACAATGATCGATTGATTGGAACACTTAAACATATGCGTGATTTAGGTAACACAGTAATTGTTGTTGAACATGATGAGGATACAATGCTTGCAGCTGATTGGTTAATTGATATTGGTCCTGGCGCAGGAGATCACGGTGGTGAAATCGTTGCTGCAGGAACACCCAAACAAGTTATGCGTCGTAAAAAATCATGAACAGGTCAATATTTAACAGGGGCAGAGTTTATTCCACTTCCAACTGAAAGAAGAAAATCTGATGGTCGATATATTGAAGTAAAAAGTGCTACAGAAAATAATTTAAAAAATATTAATGTTAAATTTCCAATTGGATTAATGACTGTTGTAACAGGTGTATCAGGATCTGGAAAAAGTACCTTAGTTAATCAAATATTATATCAATCAATTGCCAAACATTTATATAAAGGTAAACATCGACCAGGAGCTCATAAATCAATTACAGGATTAACAGAATTAGAAAAGGTAATTGATATTAACCAAGCTCCTATTGGAAGAACACCTCGGTCTAACCCAGCAACATATACGGGCGTATTTGATGATATAAGAGAAGTATTCGCAGAAACAAATGAAGCTAAAATTCGTGGTTATAAAAAAGGTAGATTCAGTTTCAACGTTAAAGGTGGACGCTGTGAAGCTTGTCGTGGCGATGGTATATTAAAAATAGAAATGCACTTTTTACCTGATGTGTACGTACCATGTGAAGTTTGTGATGGAAAACGTTATAATAGAGAAACGTTAGAAGTTACGTTTAAAGGTAAAAATATAGCAGATGTTTTAGAGATGAGAATTGAAGAAGCATTAAGCTTTTTTGAAAATATACCTAAAATAAATCGTAAGTTACAAACAATTTATGATGTAGGGCTAGGTTATATTAAATTAGGACAACCAGCTACGACTCTTTCAGGTGGGGAAGCTCAACGTGTTAAATTAGCGAGTGAATTACACAAGCGCTCCAATGGAAAATCAGTATATATTCTAGATGAGCCTACTACAGGTTTACACACAGATGACATTAAACGATTATTAAATGTGCTTCAACGCCTTGTAGATAATGGTGATTCAGTAATCATTATTGAACATAATTTAGATGTGATTAAAACAGCAGATCATGTCATTGATTTAGGTCCTGAAGGCGGTGATGGTGGTGGTGAAATACTTGCTACTGGAACACCAGAACAAATAGCTAAAATAAAAAAATCATACACCGGAACATATCTAAAGAAAATGATTGAACGTGATCAACTGAGAATGAAAAATAAACTTGAACAATATTCTAAATAATTATTTAAAATGGATGTAGAAGTTAAGGAGATAATAAAATGAAGCCAATTGAATTAGAAAAAGTTAAAGAAATTTTAAGAAGTTATCAAAATAAAGATGTGTATGTTCATGTAGAAACTACAAATGGCGCCTACGCAAGTCATTTCGGTAATGAAGGCGTGAATGTAGGAGCTTATGTTAGAAATGCAAAGGTTAAATATATTGAATCTGACTTAAAAGGTGAACCAGGCGGATATCGTGCCGGTTTAAAATTAGAAGCGGGTTGGATTTATGCAGAAGGGTTATCTGATTATGAAGTAACTGAAAGTGGTCAATTATTATTAGCTGGTCATGATCAAGCAGGTAGACTAACTGTTGCATTACAAATAAGTGAGCAACCATTTAAATAATTATTAATTGAAAAGGTGATATAAGTGGAAATAAAAAATATAGTTGTTTCATTCCCGCATCCAGATGATGAATCATTTGGTACCGCTGGATTGATTTACGAATCAAATCAAAAGAATATACCTGTAACTTATCTTTGTGGAACATTAGGCGAAATGGGAAGAAATATGGGGACACCTCCGATAGCTAATAGAGAAAGTTTAGCAGATATTCGTAAAAAAGAATTAAAAGACGCGTGTGAATATTTAAACATTGACTATCGCTTACTAGGTTATCGAGATAAAGCAATGGAATTTGAAAATAAAACTCAAATGGCCGAACATATTAAATCAATATTAGAAGAAATAAAACCTTCACACGTCGTTACTCATTATCCGGGACATGGTGTGCACCCTGATCACAATGCTCAAGGGGATGCAACTATAGAAGCTGTTAGACTCATGGAACCTGATAAACGCCCTGTTGTTTGGGCAGCAGCTATTACTCATAATTATGTTGAAGAGTTAGGTAATCCGGATGTTATTATTGATGCTGAAAAGAACTTTGAATTTAAAATGAATGCTATTATGAAGCATAAATCACAAGCAGAAGGCATGCTTGAAAAAATGGAAGAGCCTTCTGAGGATATCGTGATAAAACAATTAAAAGAAAGATTAGGTAAAGAAAAATTCTATATATGGAATTTTAATAAATAAAAGAAAAGGGTGAGATAGATAAGATGAAAAAATTATATCGTTCAATAGAAGATAATATGATTGCAGGCGTATGTGGTGGATTGGGCGAATATTTTAATATTGATTCTACAATCATTCGTTTACTATTTGTCGCAGCGACATTCTTTACATCAGGTGCCATGATTTTTGCTTATTTAATAGCGATGGTAATTATACCTAAAAGATTGGATGTGCGTTAATGAGATTTATAATTAATTGGTTAATTTCTATTTTATTTAATGGTATTGCACTAATGATCGTAGCACAACTTTTTTCATCATTTTATCTAGCAAGTTTTGGTACAGCTTTATTAGCAAGTTTTATTTTATCAATATTAAATGTTCTTGTAAGACCATTATTAGTTTTATTCACATTACCTGTAACAGTATTAACTCTCGGTTTATTTTTATTTGTGATTAATGCAATCACTTTAATGATTACTCAAGCTGTAATGAGTAGCGATTTTGTTATTCATAATTTTGGTGTAGCTATTCTTGCTGCAATTATTATTTCAATTATTAATACAGTTTTAAATACTTTAGTTAATAAAAATTAAAAAAGATCTAGAGAATATTCTCTAGATCTTTTTTTGTATAGATTAGGTATCACTAAATGAGGTAATCTATGCTACAATAACGAATAGACTTATTCGTTTTATACTTTTGTTTTTGGAGGGTGAATCATGAAAGTAGTCCGTACAAAAGATTTACTAGAGCTATTTAATTTAACATTAATTGGTGGAGAAGATGGAATTCATCGAAAAATTACGTCTTCTGACATATCAAGACCTGGAATAGAAATGACAGGTTATTTTGAGTACTATAAACAAGAACGTATACAAATTCTAGGTAAAACTGAAATGGCTTATTTTTTAAATTTAAGCGAAGAAGAACAACTAGATAGAGCAAAGCGTCTTTGTACTGATGTCACACCAGGAATTATTATTACTAATAATATGGAAGTGCCTGATGTCATTTTAGAAGAAGGTATTAAAGCAGCGGTACCAATTATTAAATCGCCACGTAATACAACAAGAGTAATTGTAAGAATTACAAACTACTTAGGTTCTAAATTTGCACCAACAACAGCTGTTCATGGTGTACTTGTAGATATTTATGGTGTTGGTGTGCTAATTATGGGGCAAAGTGGCGTTGGAAAAAGTGAAGCGGCACTTGAGCTTGTTAAGCGCGGTCATCGTTTAGTGGCAGATGATAGTGTAGAAATTAGACAAGAAGATTATGATACATTGATCGGTAGTTCACCGCCATTAATTGAACATTTACTTGAAATTAGAGGTCTAGGGATTTTAAATGTTATGACATTGTTTGGGGCTGGTGCCGTTAAGAATTTCAAACACATTTCTTATATTATTCAATTAGAAATTTGGGATGAAAATAAAGAATATGAACGATTAGGTATTGAGGAACAAACAATGAAAATTATGGATGTTGATGTAACAAAATCAATAGTCCCAGTTCGTCCTGGACGTAACTTGGCAGTTATAATTGAAGTAGCTGCTATGAACTTTAGGCTAAAACGTATGGGGATTAATGCAGCAGAAGAATTCTCTGAAAAATTAACAACTATGATTGAATCTGATGAGGGTTAGGAGAGAAGTTAATGATTTGTGAAGCAGAAGCATTAAATAGGGTGTTTTTACAATTAGGACCCATTCAAATTTATTGGTATGGTGTTATTATTGCTTCAGGTTTATTTTTAGGCTTATACATAGCAACAAAAGAGGCAGAACGTTTAAAACTACATAAAGATGTAATAGTTGATTTAATTGTCTTTGCAGCACCGATTGCTATTATTTTTGCAAGAATTTACTATGTGATTTTCGAATGGGATCGTTATGCAAATGGTCCTTTATGGAAAGTTTTTGCGATATGGGAAGGCGGTATAGCTATTCATGGTGCCTTGATAGGTTCAATTTTAACAGCTATCGTTTATGCTCGCATAAAAAAACAATCATTTTGGCAATTAGCTGATATTATTGCACCAAGTTTGATTTTAGGTCAGGCAATAGGCCGCTGGGGAAACTTTATTAATCAAGAAGCACATGGTGGACCAATATCTGCTCAGACGTATGAGAGTTTCCATCAGTATTTACCTGATTTTATAATGAATCAAATGTGTATTGAAGGTATTATGTATCATCCAACATTTTTATATGAATCAGTGTGGAATTTAATTGTCTTTGCAAGCTTACTTGTTATTAGAAGATTCAATCCAATTCGCGGACATTTATTCTTGTATTATTTAATGATGTATTCAGTAGGCAGATTCTTTATTGAAGGTATGAGAACTGATAGTTTAATGAATGCAGGATTAAAGCAAGCACAATTAATCTCAATTATTATAATCCTTGTTTCAATTATCATAATGATTTATAGATTAAAGAAAGAAAAAGTGAGTTTACGTTATGATAATAGTAAAATATAAGATGTAAGGGAGTCATTTTGTGTTTAATATCTTTATTAAAGGAATTAAAGAAGGATTGAAAGTGACTTGGACATTGGGTAAAATTGTCTTTCCAGTTACAATTATCGTGACAATTCTTCAATATACAAAAATCTTGCCATGGTTTATTAAGTTAATTGCTCCATTAATGGGATTGCTCGGATTACCTGGAGAAGCGGCTATGCCACTTGTTTTAGGTAATGCACTCAATTTATATGCAGCAATTGGAGCAATTGTATCTTTTGAATTTACAGTAAAAGAAGTATTTATCATGGCGATTATGCTTTCTTTTTCTCATAATTTATTTATCGAATCAGCGCTAGCTTCAAGAGTCGGAGTAAATTGGTGGTTTATTTCAAGCTTAAGAATTGTACTTGCTTTAGTTGCAGCAGTTATGGTTAATTTACTTTGGCCAGGTGGTAGTGAAATGGCGCAGTATGGTTTGATTTCAAGTTCAGAAATTATTTTAACTACGTGGCCTGCGATTATTTTACATGGCCTAAAAACAGCTGCGCTTGCCGTTATACAATTATCATTAATTGTTATTCCTTTAATGATTATTATGCAATTTTTACGAGATTTAGGTTGGTTAACAATCATATCAGATAAATTTGCTCCATTTACGAGATTTTTAGGTATGAAAGAAAATACATCATTTACGCTTGTTACAGGATTAACAATTGGTCTTGCATTTGGGGCAGGTGTAATGATTCAAGCTGTACAAGAAGATGGCGTCGCCAAAAAAGATATGATGCTTGCTTTAATATTTTTAGTGACCTGTCATGCCGTGGTTGAGGATACAGTCGTTTTCATACCACTTGGAATACCTGTGTGGCCATTGTTAGCTATTCGATTTACAACAGCAGTTATTCTCACCCTATTAGCATCATATATATGGAATCAAGTCGAAAAACGGAGAGAAGGAGAACTAAAGAATGAATATTAAAACAGTATTATTTGATTTAGACGGTACGTTAATTGATACAAATGAGTTAATTAATGAATCTTTTAAACATACATTTTTAAAATATGGTTACTCGTTTACCGATGAAGAAATTGAGGATTTTAATGGTCCACCACTTCGAGAGACATTTAATAAGTTAAATAGTGATTTAGCTGAAGAAATGATTGAAACATATCGCGAACATAATTTTGCTAATCACGAAGCATATATTACAGTTTTCCCAAATGTCGAAAGAACAATTCAAGTCCTATTAGAAAACAATATAAAAATTGGGATCGTTTCTGCTAAAATGAGACCAGGTGTAAATTTAGGACTAGAAGTGACCGGATTGTCTAAATATTTTGATACAATTGTATCTATTGATGATGTTAGCCATCCTAAACCTCATCCTGAATCCGTATTTAAAGCAATGAAAAAACTAGATGCAAAACCAGCCGCAACTATTATGGTTGGAGATAATTATCATGATATATTAGCTGGTCAAGATGCTGGTGCACAAACAGCTGCCGTAGCATGGAGTGCAAAAGGTAAAGGGTATTTACAACAATATAATCCAACTTATATGCTAGAGGACATGAGTGATTTAATTAAAATCGTAGGAGTGTAATCTATGCGTCAGACTAAACGTTATCCAGTTAAAGAGTCTAATTCTCTATGGAAAATTTATAAAACAGTTTCATTTTTCAAAGTAATGAAAAATTTTATTATTATTTCAATTGCTCGTATTACACCATTTTTAAGTGTGAAAAATTGGTTATATCGGACTTTTTTAAAAATGAAAGTCGGTAAAAAAACAGCATTTGCGTTAATGGTTATGCCTGATACGATGTTTCCTGAAAAAATATCAGTAGGTTCTAATACAATTATCGGTTATAATACGACAATCCTAGCTCATGAATATTTAATTGAGGAATATAGAATTGGAAAAGTGAAAATAGGAAATAATGTCTTAATTGGAGCAAATACAACAATTTTACCAGGAGTAAATATAGGAGATAACGCAATTATATCTGCAGCATCGTTAATTCATAAAGATGTAGCACCTGGGACTTTTGTTGGTGGTAATCCAATGAAAGTAATCTATACTAAAGAAGAATTAAAATTAAAACAAAGCGAAAAATAATACCCTGAGGTGTATTCAGGCATATAAATAGACTAGTCTACTTAAACTGGGTTAAACTGTAGTTAGTAGAGTTAATTGGCAGTATTATTTGATTAAATTTAAACAATAATCATAGAATGAAAGAGGGTTATAAATATGTCTGAAAAAAGAATTTATGATGTAATTATTATCGGTGCTGGTCCAGCAGGAATGACAGCAGCAGTTTATGCTTCAAGAGGAAATTTAGATACATTAATGATTGAGCGTGGAATGCCAGGTGGACAAATGGCAGATACAGAAGATATTGAAAATTTCCCAGGATTTGAAAGTATCTTAGGTGCTGATTTATCTAATAAAATGTTTGAACATGCTAAAAAATTCGGGGCAGAATACGCTTATGGTGATGTACAAGACGTTACTGTTGATGGGGATTATAAAATTGTCACAGCAGGTGAGAAAGAATACAAAACAAAAACAGTTATTATAGCTACTGGTGCACAGTATCGTAAATTGGGTGTAGAAGGTGAAGCAGAACTAACTGGTCGTGGAGTCTCTTATTGTGCAGTTTGTGATGGTGCGTTTTACCGTGATCGTGAGATTGTAGTTATCGGTGGAGGAGATTCTGCTGTAGAAGAGGGAATGTATTTAACTAAGTTTGCTAAAAAAGTAACTGTTATTCATCGCCGTGATAAACTACGTGCTCAAAAAATTATTCAAGATCGTGCCTTTGCAAATGAAAAAATGGACTTTATTTGGAATAATACAGTCAAATCATTTAACGGTAAAGATGGGAAAATTGATTCACTTACATTAGTAAATACTGAAACAGGTGAAGAAATAGAACATCAAACTGAAGGAGCATTTGTTTATATTGGAATGGATCCATTAAGTGAACCATTTGAATCACTGGGCATTGTAGATGAAGAAGGATATATTCCATCAAATGAAAATATGGAAACGAGTGTACCAGGAGTTTATTCAGCAGGGGATATTCGTGTAAAAGACTTACGTCAAATTGTTACAGCAACAGGAGATGGAAGTATTGCAGCTGAACAAGCTCAAAAATTTGTAGAAGAAATAAATGAAAAAACAAAAGTAGCAAAATAAACATTGACTTATTAGTACACAAGTTTTATAACTTGTGTACTTTTTCATATACTTAATCATTATTTTAAGCATAAGAATTTAGAATAGGTTATAATAAAGCAAAGTCTATATTGATAACCTTTTAAATTAGGGGGAAGTAAAATGGTTCAAAAAGAAACAAAGTTAGTTATTATCACTGGTATGTCAGGTGCAGGAAAAACAGTAGCAATTCAAAGTTTTGAAGATTTAGGTTATTATTGTGTAGATAATTTACCACCTACGCTATTACCTAAGTTTCTTGAACTAATGAATGATTCAACAAATACAATAAGTAAAGTAGCTTTAGTTGTTGATTTGAGAGGTAGAGAATTTTTTAATGCTTTATATGATGGATTAGATTCTTTAGCAGATAAGTCGTGGTTAGAAGAACACATCCTCTTTTTAGATGCATCAGATAAAATTTTAGTCTCAAGATATAAAGAAACGAGACGTGCACATCCGCTTTCAGAAGGTGATTTACCACTTAATGGTATTCAACAAGAACGTGAAATTTTACAAGAATTACGTGGACGTGCTCAAAGAATTATTAATACTACTGAATTAAAACCAAAAGAATTACGCACAAAAATAATCGATTTATATGCTGAAAATAAAGAAGTTCTTTTTTCAACACATCTTGTTTCATTTGGATTTAAATACGGCGTTCCTATCGATGCAGATTTAGTTTTTGATGTGCGATTTTTACCAAATCCTCACTATATAGAATCAATGAAACCCCTTACTGGTTTGCATCCTGATGTATCTACTTATGTATTTAAATGGAATGATACACAAATGTTTAACGAGAAATTAATTGATCTGCTTAAATTTGTATTACCACAATATAAAAAAGAAGGAAAATCACAACTTGTTATTGCAATTGGATGTACAGGGGGACAACATCGCTCTGTAGCTTTAGTTGAATATTATGCTAAACAACTAGCAGATCTTTATCCTACTCATGTTACACATCGTGATATTGATAAGAGAAAGGGGCATTAAAATGTCTAATGCAAATCCAAATATTGTCGTAATTGGTGGTGGAACAGGTATGCCTGTTTTATTAAAAGGCTTGAAAAACTTACCAATCAATTTAACAACTATTGTTACAGTTGCAGACGACGGCGGTAGTTCGGGGAAATTGCGTGAAATAAAAGACACGCCTGCTCCAGGTGATATTAGAAATGTATTAGCAGCATTAGCAGATAATGAATCTCTAGCAGCGGAATTGTTTCAATATCGTTTTGAAGAGAATAGTGACTTATCGGGTCATACGATAGGGAACTTAATTTTAGTAGCTTTAACTGATATTAAAGGTGATTTTCTCCGTGGAATCGAAGAAGTTTCGAAAATTTTACAAATAAAAGGTAGAGTATTGCCTGTTGTGAACGAAAGTGTTTCATTACATGCTAAAATGGAGGATGGATCTATAGTTAGCGGTGAATCAAAGATTTCACTAGGAAATAAAAAAATAAATCGCATTTTTCTAAATAAAATTAATTTAAAGCCAGCAAACAACGTTTTAACGGCAATTAAAGAAGCTGATTTAATTGTCGTATCACCTGGAAGTCTTTATACAAGTATCTTACCGAATTTGATTTTACCTGAAGTGCTTAAAGCGTTAAAATTAACTCAAGCTAAAAAAATATATGTATGTAATTTAATGACGCAATTAGGAGAGACATGTGGTTACACAGCAAGCGACCACATTCAAGCAATCTATGATCATATTGGAGATTCGGTACTTGATGGGATAATTGTTCATAATAAACCAATTAATCAATCAGTCAAGCAACGTTATGCTGAATCAAAATCAGAACCAGTTATTTATGATTTAGAAAGACTAAAACAATATAAAATTGATGTAATTGAAAAAGATATTATTGATCCTAATCAATCCATATTACGACATGATACTGAAAAAGTCGCAAATATAATATATGAATTAGCTTTAAAAAATAATAAAGCTAATGTAGAAAAGGAATGAAGTAAGTTGTCATTTGCTTCGGAAATAAAAAAAGAATTAATTAATGTAGAAGCTGATAAATGTTGTTATCGTGCCGAGTTATCTGCAATAATCAGAATGAATGGTGAACTCTCAGAAGGTAAACACTCTTTAACATTAGATATTCAAACAGAGAATCCAGCTATTGCAAGACGAATATATATTTTAATTAAAGAAACCTATAATTATAAAATAGATATTCTTGTCAGAAAAAATATGCGTTTAAAGAAAAACAATATTTATATTGTTCGCTTAAAAGAAAAAGTAACTGAATTACTAAACAATCTTTATTTAAAAACAAAAGACGAATATGTTACTCAAAAAATAAATCCAAAGTCTCTAACGTTAGACTGTTGTAAACGAGCATATCTTAGAGGCGCATTTCTTGCACGTGGTTCAATAAATAATCCAGAAACGTCATCATATCATTTAGAAATATTCAATTTTAATCAAACACATAGTAAAGAGTTACTTAATTTAGTTAATCATTTCGGTTTAAATGCAAGAGAAGTAAAGCGTAGAAATGGTTATATCGTTTATTTAAAGGAAGCAGAAAAGATCACTGAATTTATGAGTATTATCGGAGCTCACAATGCTTTATTTAAATTCGAAGATGTAAGAATTGTAAGAGATATGCGTAATTCAGTAAATCGCTTAGTCAATTGTGAAACAGCTAATATGAATAAAACGATAAGTGCATCAGTGCGTCAAGTTGAAAATATTAAGCTGATTAAAAAACAAATGGGTTTAGATGCTTTACCAGATCGCTTAAGAGAACTTGCCGAGACAAGATTGAAATACCCTGAAGTTACTCTAAAAGAAATTGGTGAACTTGTACCAGGTACGACCTTATCAAAATCAGGAGTCAATCACCGATTTAAACGAATTGAAAAATTGGCAGATGAATTAAGGGGACAAAAATAACAATTACTTTAAAGCACATAGTTTCAATTAAAATATTATCATGTTATAATAATCGTTGATTTCCTAAATATAATTATTTTTAATTAAAAATAAATGATACCGTATTCACTATTATAATTTGAAAGGATGAGAGTCATGATTGAAAAATCAGTTGTCGTATCTCTAGAGGCTGGATTGCAAGCGAGGCCTGCAGCACAGTTTGTTCAAGAAGCGAATCGATTTAGTTCAGACTTGTTTTTAGAAAAAGATAATAAAAGAATTAATGCTAAAAGTATTATGGGATTAATGAGTTTAGCTATTACGAAAGATACGACAGTAAAATTAATTGCAGAAGGATCAGATGCAGAAGAAGCAATAGAGAGTTTAACTGAATTTGTTTCAAAGTAAAAAAAGTTCATCTAATTTTATTAGATGAACTTTTTTATTATTATTTATTCTTTATTTGTTAATACTTTGTCGATCAATCCATAATCAGCAGCTGCTTGAGCTGACATGAAGTTATCACGATCTGTATCTTTAGCAATTACTTCAATAGGTTGACCTGTACGCTCAGCAAGAATTTTGTTAATTTTTTCACGCATTTCAATAATTCTGTTTGCATGAATCTGAATATCAGTAGCCTGTCCTTGTGTACCACCTAATGGTTGGTGAATCATAACTTCACTATTAGGGAGTGCGTAACGTTTACCTTCAGCTCCTGCTGCTAATAAGAATGCACCCATCGATGCAGCCATTCCTGTAGCAATTGTAGATACATCAGCTTTAATGAAGTTCATTGTATCATAAATAGCCATGCCTGCTGTAATTGATCCACCAGGAGAGTTAATGTAGATTGAGATATCTTTTGTTGAATCTTCAGCTTCTAAAAAGAGTAACTGTGCAACAACTGAATTTGCAACATTATCATCAATTGCACTACCTAGCATAATAATACGATCTTTTAATAAGCGAGAATAAATATCATAAGCACGTTCGCCTCGATTTGTTTGTTCAATAACTGTAGGTATTAATACCATAAAAAATTCCTCCTCAGATTTATATCTTGATTAGTTTAATAGATGTTCTATCTTCAATAATAACTAATAGGTCAAAAAAGGTCAAACGTTATGTTTGATAATTAGTCAATTACTGAAAGTATAACTTAGATTGAGTAGAAAACAACTAAAAACTTGTTTAAATATTTTTTCAAATGTATAATATTTTATGGATAGTATCTACATGCGCCCGTAGCTCAGTTGGATAGAGCGTTGGCTTCCGGTGTCAAAAGTCGGGGGTTCGAATCCTCTCGGGCGCGTTTTTAGTTTAAATAGTGAGCTGTTAAGTGCTTACTATTTTTTATTTAAGGAAGAGGGATTGATTTGAGTGAACAATTAGTGATGCAAGTGAGTGTGTTATCTTTACTTGTAGGAATAGGTTTGATTAGTTTTTCAACAGTAGGTTTTTCATTAAGAGGATTTTTAGAAAAGCAAATCTGGTCAGGAATCCCTAAAACAATATTTCTCGTAGGCATTACGTTAACAATCATTAGTAGTATAACTTTATTAATAATATAAAAAACACCTTATACTTAGATAAGGTGTTTTTTTTATATTATTTACTTACTTGAATAGAGCGCTTTGGCATTGTGTGTAAGTCGTGTGCTGTGGTATGTGCATAAATCCAATATTCGCCTTCTTCTTCAAATTCAACTTCAATAGAATAAGTACCATCATTGTTGTTTGTAGCTTCAACCATTTCACTATTGTCTTCATCATCTTCTAACCAATATTCAAAATCCATTTCTCTTGCATCAGTTACTAATTCATCACCATAAGTAACAGTTGCAACTAGTTCAACTGTTTCACCTACATTAGCTGTTTCTTGAGGTTCAAATTCAACATCTAATATCGCCAAATCTTCTTGTTCAACAGTTTGTTCATCTGCACATGCAGTAATAAAGAATAAAGTAAGTATGGCTAGAGCTAATAAATAAATTTTTCGCATTGTTTTATTCTCCATTTATTATAGTTTTTTCAAGTCATTTATAATTTCATCAACGACTTTTCCATTCATTCCATCATAATTTTTAATTACTTCACCTTGTGGATTAATTAAGAAAAAGCGTGTGCCATGAGTTACCTGATCGTCACCAGGAAGTGGTTCTTGTAGCATGGAACGAAATGATTTTATCGAAAGTTCTTTTATCTCATCAAACTCATAACCTGTTACAAAAGACCAGTTGCCTAAGTCAGCCTCATAATCATCAGCATATTCAGTTAAGACATCAGTTGTATCATAATCAGGATCAACAGAAAATGACACAAGTTCAATATTCGTTAAGTCTTCTTCAATCATTTTGTCTTGTAATTTTTTCATATTACTAGTCATTGGAATACAAACAGTCGTACAATTTGTGAAGATTAAATCAGCTATCCAGTACTCACCTTCATAATCTTTAGTGTTACCAGATACTCCATCTTGATCAACGAATTCAAAATCACTTACTTTTTCAGCCATATTAGTTTGAATTTTACTTTCATTTTTCATTTTCTCTTTTACACTTGTATCGATATCACTATCACCACAAGCTACTAAAAAGAATGAGGAAAGAATAAAAACTAACATTAGCTTTAAAAAATTATTCAAAGAATCGCCTCCTAAATTAATTCTATGAAGTTATAACGTTACTTTATTGCATTAACTCATTTTTTCTTGAATTAAATCTAATGCTTCGTCAAAAGGAACAGTTATCCCACCAAAACCTTTAATAAATTTTTCACTATCTTCTTTCTTTTCAAAAGTAAGCACTTGAGGTTGGCAACATCCAATATCAATAGAAGTATCAAAAACAAACCATGCTAATTTTGCACTTAAGGTAGTTTGTCTTAGAAAGTCTTGACAGATAGATTGTAAGACTGTATCGCCTAATTGTTGTTCACGCATTAATCCACAATGACCACAACATGCTATTTCTGTAGTGTTATTTGATAAAATTATTCGATAACTTAGATTAGAATGGATTGGTCTATTACAAACAACTCATAAATTATTGTCTTGCAAGTTTGATTCATTTTTATTTAAACGAATTCCACCAAAAGTTTTTAAAATAACTCCATCATCAATTAAAGGTTTTATATCTCGGTGAATAGTCATTTCTGAAACGTTTAAAAGATTACTTAATTCAGATATCTTGATGACTTCTTTTTCTTGAACTAATTCTTTAATCTGTTTAATACGTTCGATAGGTAACATATTCAATCTCTCTCTCTTTCTTTCAGATAATGACTTATTACTGTAATATAACATCCTGTAACATATTATAACATAGCCATAAGTTTATAGAAGTTTGAAATGTGATAAAACAATGACAAATTAACTTTTCTCATAAGAATGAGAAATTATATTTATTAAAAAAAGATGGACTTAATAGCTAATTATGGCTAATATATTATTAAGAAAGTATTTTAAAATAAAACAACGATGATAAAGGAAGATTAACCTCATGTTAAAATCAGTTATGTTTGATCTAGATGATACATTATTATGGGATGAGAAAAGTATAAAAAAGTCATTTGAAGTCACGTGTCAATTTGCAACAGAAAAATATGATATTGATCCAATAAAGTTAGAACAAGAAGTGCGAACCGCTGCAGAAAAACTCTATCCTACTTATGAAACATACGAATTTGTTAGTGATATAGGTATAGGTACCTTTGAATCATTTTGGGGCGAGTTCACAGATAAAGGTGAAAACTTTAAGAAATTGCGTAATATGCAAGCAGATTATCGTAAAAATTCATGGGCTAAAGGGTTAGCAACATTTGATATTACAGATTTAGAATTTGCTGAAAAATTAGCTAAAACTTTTTCTAATGAAAGAAGGAAACATATATATCTATACGATGAAACACTCGAAGTATTAGATGAATTAAAAGGTAAATATAAATTATTAATGCTAACCAATGGAGCGCCTAGTTTGCAACATGAAAAATTAAAATTATCACCAGAACTTGTACCATATTTTGATCATATTGTTATTTCAGGCGAATTTGGTCAAGGTAAACCTGAACCAGCAATTTTCGATTATTCAATGAATTTATTAAACGTAGAAAAAAATGAGACAATTATGGTTGGTAATAATCCGTATTCAGATATTTTAGGTGCTACTCGCTCAGGAATAGATTCAATTTGGATTAATCATCATAACGAGACAATAGAAGATGTAACGCCAACTTATGAAGTTAAGCGATTAAAAGATATATTAAGTATAATTAAGTCACTTTAAACCTATAAAAAAGTACACAAATTGATTTGTGTACTTTTTTAATGTAAATTAATAGATAATGTAAAGTATGGAGGGATAAGTTTGGCTTGGATTTATGTATTGTTTGCTGCAATCATAGAAGTTGTTTGGGTATTAGGATTAAAATACTCAACCACTCCGCTCCATTGGACAGGAACAATTATTGCAATAATATTTAGTTTTTACTTTGTTATAAAAGCATGTGAATTTATACCAGCAGGAACTGTTTATGCTGTTTTTACAGGATCAGGTGCAGCTGCAATCTCGTCAATTGACTTTATATTTTTAAATGCTGAATTCACTTTAAGTAAGGGTTTATTAATTATACTAATTATTATAGGTGTCGTTGGTATTCAATTAACAACGTCAACACAGAAAGAGAGTATCGAGGGATAAAATATGGCATGGTTTTACTTAGTGTTAGCAAGTTTTGGTGAAATATTTGGCGTTATGAGTATTAATCTATATTTAACGACAAGAAAAATGATTTGGTTAATGATGATTATTGGAACAATGGGATTTGGTTTTTATTTTCTATCTTTATCTATGGAGAGTATACCCTTAGGAACAGCATATGCCATTTGGACTGGTTTAGGTGCAACAGGTGCTGTTGTTATGGGGATAATTTTCTTTAAAGAACCTGCTAATATTTACAGATTTATATTTTTAACGTGTATCATCACAGGAGCAGTTGGTCTAAAAATAGTAAGTTAATTAAAAGAGGTGTTTAAAATCAATAATTATAAAAAGCCAGATATATGTATCCCACTAACAGGAAAAAATTTAAATGAAATAAAAGATCAACTAGCGTTAATTATACCTAAACAACCAAAACTTTTAGAACTGCGAGCTGATTATTTAGAGGAAATAGCTGATAAAAAATCTGTGCTAGAAATTGTTAACTATATTTCTAAACAAACTAACATTCCATTATTATTTACAATTAGATCTTCTCGAGAAGGTGGAGAAGACATACCCCTCGACGAGTTGGAAATTTTGAAACTTTTAAAGATAATATGTCGTCAAACTAATGTGAAAATGATTGATTATGAAGTAGCAAACAATAAAGAAAACGTAACAGAAATTATAGCGTGTGCTCAAAATGAAGGAAAAGAAGTTATTTTATCGTATCATAATTTTACTGAGACACCGGCAAGTGAAGATTTAATAGACAAATTGTATTTAATGGAAGAACTAGGAGCAAATCACGCAAAAATTGCTGTTATGCCAAATAACCAAGCAGATGTGTTTCGATTATTAGATATTTCATATCACCTATCTAAGCAGTTATCGATTCCATTAACGATATTATCTATGGGAGAACTAGGCAAGTTAAGCCGGGTTATTGGTTGGATGTATGGATCTAGAATCACATTTGCAATCGGGGTAGAAAGCTCAGCACCTGGACAAATTGCAATAAGAGATTTACAACATAGTATTGATTCTACGTATAAAATTATAAAAAAAGAATCTTAAGCAACTGCTTAAGATTCTTTTTTTAATATGATTTTAATGCATTAAATACTTTATCTGTTACTTCATCTACAGTTAAATAATCAGTAATTATATGTAGATGTCTATTTTTATATAAATTCTTACGTTCGTTAAAAAGTTGTTTAATCTCATTATGCGTTTTATTCTGAAGAATTGGTCGTGTATCGATTAATTCAGGAATTCTTTTTTTCCATTCGTCATAAGAAAGGTCTAAATGAACAACAATACCATTATTCATACAAATATTTTTATTAATATCGTTTATAAATGCGCCTCCACCTAAAGAGATGACTGTGCTTTTTTGCTTGGTGTAATGATGAATTAATTCAGCTTCTTTTTCTCTAAAGGCAAACTCTCCATAACGTGAAAATATTTCTGTGATTGGTAATTTAAAAGAAGTAACAATTTCTTCATCGATATCAACATATGAGTAATTCAATTTATGTGCAATAGCTTTAGCAATCGTTGTTTTACCAACACCCATAAATCCATTAAAAATGATTGTTTTTTTATCCATTTATAACATCCTTATTATTCATTTAAAATCAGTTGATTTCTTTAAAACTTTTATGAATTTTTTTACGTCCTTCATTTATTTCTGGGTGGAACTGAATTGATGCAGCTTCACGTGTTTTTTCCACATTACGGACAGCCTTTTTTAATTGTTTTTTTATTTTTCTATTCTTAGAAATTAATGACTTTGACATTGAAAGTCCAGCAACGGTACCTTGTTCTCGAGCAACTTTTGCACTCTCAATCCCTGTGATATTTCCTGAGACATAAACACCTGGTACAGGTGTTTCCATTTTGTCATTGTGAACAGGAACGTGTCCCCCTAATTCTTCCATATATTTAAATGGACAACCGACCACAGAGGCAAGTTCCGCTAAAGGATACAATCCTCCTGCAATACAGACAAAATCAACAGGAATCGTTTCTTCTGTCCCCTTAATTAATTTACCTGTTGAAGTAATTGTTCCCATAGTAACAGATTCGACTTTATCTGTTCCGTTAATTTCGAGTACTGCTTTTCTTAAATGGATGGGCATATCCCACATTTTAATTCCTTTTTTAGGGAAAAATTTAACAACGAGTTTACGAATTAAACCAATCTTAGCAAAGTTACTTCCAAAGCGAATAAACTTTGAAGGTGCTAAATGAGCAATCCTTACAAGGTTTTGCATTACTTTATCGGGATGTGCTTCATCTTGAGTTACGATATTCATAGCGGGTAGAGCCATACTATGTACATCAACACCAGCCAGTTGAAGTTCACGTGTAATAGCTGCCGATAAAACATTAACACCAACAACGATCCCTTTATTTCCTACGCGAACCCGGTGAACATTTGTCATTACTTGCGCAGCACCAATTGACATAACACCAGGTAAAGTCCATCCTGGAATAGGAGCAGCAGTTTCTGCAGCACCTGTGGCTATTAATATTTTTTTACTAGAAAAAACACCTTTATTTGTATGTGTCTTGAAAGAATCTTCTAATTTTTCAATATGGTAAACTGAAATAAGACAACTTATATCAACATGTAAATCTTTTGCTTTCTGAAGTAATTTTTCAGTTTCTTTAATACCATTCCACCATTCGCCATTAGGCTCTTCGTGTAACTGACCTAATAACCTTCCGCCAGCTTGAGGAAATTCATCAATAATTTTAACATTTAAATCATGTTCACGACAGGCAATTCCTGCTGCTAATCCACTAGGACCTGCTCCAACAATTAATACATCATACATCTAAATCACCTACTTGATCTTCAAGAAAGTCAGCATAAGTACGGGGTTGTTTGTCTTTGAAAGGTTGTGCTTGTGCTTTTCCACTTTCAATTGACATATTATTTTTAATAGGTGTTAAACAAGCACGAATCCCCTCTTGATTCTCTACAGTGACACGACATTCAAAACAATGACCAATATTACAGTAAATTCCTCGTGGACGACTACTTGATTCATGAACGCGTAGTTTTCTGATACCATTCGCTAGTAGTGCAGAAGCAATTGTATCGCCTTCTAACCCTTCATATTGTTCACCATCATATGTGAATGTAATTACTTTTTTCTCTGACAATTTGCCTAAAACAGGATGATCAACAATTCTATTCTTCATCAGTTAAACCTCCTAAATTCTCTAAAGTTAATGGCCTGACAGGTGGTTGAACTTTTAATGGTAAATGTTCGACTAGCTTTTCATCAGTTAATTTATGTTTTGTTAATTCTGAAACAATATGATCAACAGCAGGTCTACAAGTACGACCACCACAATAACCCATACCTGCGCGAGTTCTTAATTTTAATTCTCTTGCAGAGCACTTATATTTATTTTCTGTTTCTTTTAAATCTTCTAAGCTAACTTCTTCACAACGACAGATGATTAAATCACTCATCGATTACCCCTCCTAAAAAGCATTTATATGATTATCTTATCATAAACAAGTAATATTGTATTATTCAATATTACTATAAATTAATAAGTTAAAGTTATTAATGACAAAAAAGATATCTAAATATGTTTTAAACATTGATACTAATAGGTTTTAAACCAAAGATTTTAAATATTATTTATTTATAAATAATAAATTTTATTTTAGTGTTTGACAAGTATTCTAAATAAAACTAATATAAGCTTAGAGTGAGTAGTTTATCTCTATAGAGGAGCGTAATATAATGACTAAAACAATATATACTGATGTTGCTGTAATTGGTGGAGGAATTGTTGGTTCGTCAATTGCTTATTATGTAAGTAAAGCAGGTATAGAATGTACAATTATTGAAAAAAATGATATTGCAAGTGGAACGTCATCACGTTGCGATGGTAACATAACAATTGTCGATAAAGATCCGGGCTTTGATAGTGAGATGTCACTAAAAAGTCAGGAATTAACTGTAGATTTAACACATGAGCTTGAACTTCCATTTGAATATCGTAAACATGGCAGTATTCTTGTTTGTGATAATGATCAAGAAATGCAAGCAGCAGCTGATTGGGTAAAAATTCAAAATGAAAATGGATTGAAATTTAATTTACTAGATCCTAAAGATATTAGAGAGGAATCTCCTTTTTTTGCTGAAGATATTCCAGGTGGATTAGAATGTGAGACAGATTCGTTAATTAATCCATATTTATTTTGTTATTCATTAATTGATAAAGCAAAGCAATATGGATTAAATGTGATGACGCAAAGTGAAGTAGTCAATATGTCTTATAAAAATAAAGAATATATAATTGAAACAACGCAAGGAAAAGTCGTTGCAAAGCGCATTGTAAATGCTGCAGGTGTATGGGCACCATTCATAGGAGACATGTTAGATATAAATATTCCAATTATTCCACGTAAAGGGCATATATTAGTAGGTTCTAGGCAAGAACCTGTTATGATGAGAAACGTCATGGAATTTGGTTATTTAATGAATAAATTTGGCAGAGAGCGAATTGCTGATGAAGAAGTTGCAAAATACGGTGTAGCACTTGTACTTGAACCAACTGACAGTCAAAACTTTTTAATAGGAAGTAGTAGACAATTCGTTGATTTTGACGAAAGTATTGATATTAATGTTGTTAAAACAATTGCGAAACGAGCAATCAGATTTTTCCCAAAAATGCATGATTTTAATATGATCCGTGCATATACAGGTTTTAGACCATTTACAGAAGATCATTTACCAATAGTATCAGAAGTTGATGAGTATCCTGGTTACTTTATTGCTGCAGGACACGAAGGTGATGGAATTAGTTTAGCCACAGTTACTGGGAAATTGGTAGAAGAATTATTACAAAATAAATCCGAAACAATTATTCCAACTGCACCTTTAGCATTTAATAGATTTAAACAAACAGCTAAAAAGTAAAACATAACCACTTATAAATCAAAAAGACTTCTTAATTCATGAATTAAGAAGTCTTTTTGATTTGTTAAAATTTAATATAAATTAGAAAGTAGATTTTAAAACCATTGAGCAAATTTATCTAGCTTTGAAAGTAGTGAAAAAAAGTTGAAAAGCTCTATTATTTGGAATGATTCTTTCATTTTCAAAAAAAACATGAAGGATAAGGCAGATAAACGACGATAAACGACGAATAAGTAGCTTAGATACCCTGGACTCAAATAGTCATCTTATATGAAACATTAATCAGAAATATGACAGTTTATGAATTTTGACGAAAAACTGATAAAAGCATAAGCTTATTATTGACGTTAAAAAAACCCGAGGAGGTGCCCATTATTCAATCTGTCAAAATTAAAGCTGGTTCACCAACAATCAGTTTTAGAAAACCTAATTTAAAAGACGGAAAAGATATTTGGTCATTAATAAAAGAAACAGATGTTTTAGACTTAAACTCATCATATAGTTATATACTATGGTGTGATAAATTCTCAGATAGCTCAATCGTAGCTGTTAAAGACGGAGATGTAGTAGGTTATGTTCAAGGTTTTGTGCATGACACACCTGAACCAACTCTATTTGTGTGGCAAGTTGCAGTTTCAGAAAAAGCTCGTGGTGAAGGTCTTGCAACGAGAATGATTCAGGCTTTACTTAAGCGAACAAAGGTCGCTTATTTAGAAGCAACAGTAACGCCATCAAATATTCCATCAAATGGACTATTTCAAAGTCTTGCGAGAAAATATAATTCAACTTATGAAATTAGACGCTATATAGAAGCAGAAGATTTTCCAAGCATAGAAGATGAAGAAGAAGAAAAACTCTATCGTATTGGACCTATAAAATAAAAAAGGATGATTTAATTGATTACGCTAACAGAAGGCGCAATAAATATGAACGTTTTTGAAGAACATGAGTCAGTTGTAAGAAGTTATAGTAGAGGGTGGCCCACTGTTTTTACACGTTCTAAAGGTTATAAAATGTGGGATGCAGACGGAAAAGAATATATAGATTTCTTTGCAGGGGCAGGAACTCTAAATTACGGTCATAACAATGATGTTATGCAAGAAAAAATGATAGAATATATTCAAAATGATGGTGTGATACACAGTTTGGATATGGCAACAACACCACGTGGAGAATTTTTAAAGCAATTTAATGAAAAAATTCTAGCGCCTCGTAACTTAGATTATAAAATTATGTTTCCTGGACCAACAGGAACCAACTCAGTTGAGGCAGCTTTAAAAATAGCAAGAAAAGTAACAGGCAGAGACAAAATTATTAGTTTTACTAATGCATTTCATGGCATGACTTTAGGTGCATTATCCATTACAGGAAATGAATCAAAAAGAAAAGGTGCAGGTATTTCATTAGGAGATACTGTATTTATGACATTTGATGATTTTGTTGAAGGGCAAGATTCAATAGAATTCTTAGAAACATTTTTATCAGGATCAAGTTCTGGAGTAGATTTACCAGCAGCAATTATCGTAGAGACTGTTCAAGGTGAAGGTGGAATTAATAGTGCTAGCTTTGAGTGGTTAAAACGCTTAGAAGACGTTGCAAACCGTTTTGGTATTTTATTTATTGTAGATGATATTCAAGCGGGTTGTGGTCGAACTGGCACATTCTTTAGTTTTGAAGAAGCTGGATTGAATCCAGATATTGTTTGTTTATCTAAATCATTAAGTGGGATTGGATTACCTATGGCTGTTACATTAATTAAACCTGAGTATGATAAATTTGAACCAGGTGAGCATAATGAGACATTCCGTGGAAACAACTTAGCATTTATTACTGCTACAGAAGCTTTAAATAATTGGACAAATGATGATTTAACTAAAGAAATCAAAGAAAAAGCTAAATTAATTAAAGCATTCACTAAAAAAATAGTTGAAAAATACCCAGCATATGACTTAGAACAGCGCGGTCGTGGCTTAATGCAAGGAATTGCAATTAATGAAGAAGGTCTTGCTACTGAAGTATGTGCTCAAGCATTTGAAAAAGGGCTTATATTAGAAACATCTGGTCCAAATGATGAAGTTGTTAAATTCTTACCACCATTAATTATAGATCAAGATGGTTTAGAAAAAGGTTTAAATATTGTGGAAGAATCAATTGAAAAAGTAATTAACGGTTAATTAGATATAAAGGAGATAGGAAATTGATAGTTAAATCATTAGAAGATATTATAGGTACAGAAGATCATACAAAAGGTGAAACTTGGGAAAGTCGTCGTTTCATTAAAAAAAGTGATAATGTAGGATTTAGTTTAAATGATACAATAATTAAAGAAGGTACAGAAAGTTATTTTTGGTATAAAAACCATATCGAAGCAGTTTATTGTATCGAAGGTGAAGGAGAAGTTGAAACTCTTTCTGATGGTAAAGTATATCCATTAAAACCGGGTACAATGTATTTATTAAATGATAATGATAAGCATTATTTACGCGCTAAAACACAAATGCGTATGGTGTGTGTCTTTAATCCACCATTAGTTGGTACAGAAACGCATGATGAAGATGGCGTTTATCCATTACTATAAACAAAAAACCTCTCATTAAAAGTGAGAGGTTTTTTTATTATAAAATCTCTGTTAAAATTTAAAGTAAGATTAGAGTGGAGATGAATATGAAAAATAAAATGATACAAACTAAATTAACTTTAATTAATGACTTTAAAAAATTAGGTATTAAACCCAAAATGACTTTAATTGTACATTCTTCACTCAGTTCAATTGGTAATGTATCAGGTGGAGCACTCTCTGTTATTCAAGCTTTACAAGAAGTATTAACTGAAGAAGGTACGCTAGTTATGCCGACTCATTCGAGTCATTTATCAGATCCAAAAGAATGGGATAATCCAAAAATAAACAAAAACATGTGGAATAAAATAAGAAAAGAAATGCCCGGATACGATAAAAATACTACACCAACATATCAAATGGGAATTATCCCTGAAGTATTTAGGACGTTACCTGATGTCAAACGGAGTAATCATCCAGTTTATTCTTTCGCTGCATGGGGTAAAGAAAAAAATACTTTATTAGAAAATCATTCATTAAATAATGGTTTAGGTGAATATTCACCTTTAGCAAGAATGTATGATTTAAATGGTTATATCTTATTATTGGGTACTAATTATGATTCAAATACATCAATGCATTTAAGCGAACATCGGATAGGTGTCTTTCCACAAATAAAAAGAAAAAGTCCAATGATAATTAATGATAAAAAAGAATGGATTGTTTACTCTGAAATAGAGTATGATGAAGCGGCTTTTATAAAAATTGGTGAATCGTATGAAAAAAACCATTTAATTCAATCAGGACAAGTTGGTGAGGCACAAGCTAAACTCATTAATCAAAAATCTATTATTGACTTTACAATTCAAAATTTATTAAGCTATGCTTAGCAAAGAAATAATGTCATGTTATAATAGATAAGATAGTTTAATGCAGTTATTAAAGCTTAATTTTAATAGGAGGAAATATTTATTATGAGTAAACAAGTAAAAATATTATTTGAACAAGAAATCAAAGAAAACGAAACGGTTATTAATTATATTAAATCTAAAAAAGAAGAATTTATATCAACTTTGTTAAATGAAGAAGCGGTTATTATAATTAAACAACCTAAAGAGAACAAACAAACATTAGAAGATATCCGAATGCTGGCAGGAAACTTATCAAAATCATTAGCACATTCAGATGTTGAATTAGCACAGCTTAATGATAAAATTTTAGTAGAAAATTATAAATCAAATGAAAAACAAGATGTAATTACAGCGTTCGTTGAAGGATGGAATTTAGGTTTATATAAATTCATAACATATAAGTCAGAGGCAAAAGCTAATCATGTAGAGCTAAAGTTTTTAAATGAAAATGATATAAGTGATGCTATAAATCTAGGTGAAATAAGAGCTGCAGCGATGAAATTCTCACGTGATTTAACAAATGAAACTGCGGATGAATTAAACCCAGAAGTCTTCCCAGAAGTACTAAAAGAAGAATTTTCAAATCTTAATGTAGAAATAAATGTCTTGAAAAAGTCAGAGATAGAAGAAGCTGACATGCAAGGACTTTTAGCAGTATCACGAGGAAGTAAATATGAACCACGATTTGTCGAGTTAAAGTATGTAGGTGATGATTCTAAACCATTAGTTGCATTAGTAGGTAAAGGTGTAACATTTGATACAGGAGGTATCAGTTTAAAATCAGGTAGAGACTTAAGTGACATGAGAATGGACATGGGGGGTGCTGCAGCAGTTTCAGGAGCAATCAAGTTATTAGCTGAATCAAAAGCTAAAGTGAATGTAATTGGTTTATTACAAATTGTAGAAAATATGCCAGACAGTAACTCAATTTTACCTGGAGATGTGATCCGCTATAAAAACGGAAAAACTGTTCAAATAGGAAATACTGATGCAGAAGGTCGTTTAATTTTAGCAGATGGATTAATTCGTGCAGACGAATTAAAGGCAGATTATATTGTTAATATTGCAACATTAACAGGAGCTGCCGCTGTAGCCTTAGGTTCAGAAACAGGAGCAGTCATGGGAAATCTTGAATATGCATCTGAAATGCGTACAATTGGAGCAAAAAATGGTGATAATGTATGGCCATTACCTTTAATCGATGCGTATGAAAGCTATTTAGATAGTGATTATGCAGATTTTAGTAATATATCTAATAAGGGTGAAGCAGGAGCGATTACAGCTGGTTTATTCTTGCGTCGTTTTGTAAATAATCCTGAAAAATGGTTACATGTCGATATGGCAGGCGTTATGGAAAGTCAAAATAAAGGTTATTATACAAAATCAGCCAGAGGATTTGGTGCGCGATTATTAGCAGATTATACAATTGAAAAATCTGAGTGAGTTAAATGTATAAAAAGCTGATTTATGTAACTAGTTGTTTGGTTTTTATGCTTATGTTGAGTGGGTGTCATTCTGCTAAAAATGTTGAAACAGAATTAAATTTAATTAAAGACATTTTTATTGAAACTGAAGAAAATCAATATTATTATGACCTAGTAGAAAATTTACTAAACAATAAACAAGACACTCAAACTTTAGCATTAACGAAAAAAGAACTACATGCAAGTAAACAAAAACTCAACTCATTATCATTAAAGACAAAAGAAGCGAAAAATGTAAAAGAAAATTATTTAAAAGCCCTTCGAGAGCGAGAAAAAGTTGTTATGCTTTTAGAAAAAGAGCAATTAAATAAAAAAGAAATAAATGAATTAAAAAAATATTTGCTTGCATCAAAAGAAAATGAATTAAAAGCAAGGGAAATAATTATTAAAGAATTAAATTTAAAAGACATTGAGGAATAACCTCAATGTCTTTTTTTAATATAATTTTAAGTAATAATCTTAGTTAAAATATCATTAGCTGATTTTCCGGCATAATTACTTGTAACAACACCGAAAATCTCTTTATTAATTTTAGGTTCGATTCGTTTTACAAGCTCTGTAGCTCCTGCTAAGTAAACACCTTCCCAATTATTATCTTTCATATGCTTTTCGAGTTTTGGTACTAAAGTCTTCATCCAACGTTCTTCATTAACTTTGACACGTTTATTATATTGATCACGGTGGTTAGCGCTACTTGAAGTAATACCCTCATAAGCAAGTCCTTTATATTGTGTCCAGTCCTCGTTTTCTAAATTAAATTCATAGTGTGTTTCTCCAGTTAAATCTCCTAACTGAGTATCGAGAAGTGAAACTTTATTGCGTTGTAATAATAAAACACCACTAGAAGGATATTGTTTTGTTAAATCTTCCCACTGATCAGTCACAGCTTCATTTTCCCAATCAAATTGATTTTCAACAGGTACTTGTAAAACATAAAGTAATACATTATCTTTATTTGCAAAACACACAATACCATATTTTAATTCATGAGAACGATCTCGAATAGCTTGATCTACTTTTTTTGAAATAGTATCATACAACTTTAAATTTTCTGGTTGAGATGATTTTACGTAATGACCAGTTCGTTTTAAGTTATTTTTTAATCTAATCTTCCAATTTTCACTTGTAGGATCTGTCTTTAAATAGATAGATAAAACAGGACCTTCTAAACTGAGGATATCTTTATTAATTGCATCTAAATTAGTTTTCATAAATATTCCCCTTTCTTTACTCTTATATTATAAGCATATCAAATATTCAGATAATTTGTTAGTTAAAAAAATAAAAACACAAAAGTTAGTATCAAACTAACTTTTGTGTTTTTACATACCTGTTAAAAATTTACTTATAACTATCCATGTTGCTAATACGATAGAAACAACTGCTACAAAACCAAAAACACGTTTTTTAGTAAAAAAATTAACGAGTACAGATATAAATCCAAGTGCATATAGACCGAATACTAAAGAATAAGGAATGGTAAACGCCTCCTATTAAAGATTATAACTTATAAGAATAAATAACTTAAAGGATTACATGTACTATAATAACAAAGAAAAGTAATAAACCTAACCATAAATGAATAATACGTTTAATATATGAAGCTTTAAACCATCTTAACCAACCAAAGATAACAATACCAGTTAAAACTATGATTCCAAACATACCACTGAATATTTTAGTTACTCCTAAATTAAATCCATGTAAATTTATGGCTAGATAGCCATGATATATTATTATAATAAATGCTGTCATACCTGTCCATTTATGTATCGGTAAAACGCGTTTTGATAGTTTGGCGTATTTAATTTTAGTCTGTCGAGGAATGTTTGATCTAATTGTTGAAAACATAGCATGCCTTGTCCAGTTAAATAAAATAAATAATAAACCTAATCCACCAATAAAACTCACTAATAGATGTGAGCCATAAATTACTTTATATAAAGCAAAAACAAATAGTATAGCATTAAAATAAAACCATTTATTCAATTTAATCACCTTCATATTTTAACCACTTTATCTATCATATAGAGTTTTAATGGATTACGTCAATATTTTTTAGTTAGTAATAACTTAATATGTGACGATACTATGAAAAATGATTAATTGTTCTTTAATTGAAACCATCTAGGCATCGCAATTTTAGCATAATTAACAATACCTTGTTGTTGGACTACAAAAGCTAATGTGACAATTAGAGCAGCTTCTGCACCAAACGATGTTGCAGCAATTCCTATTGCAATCGATAAATTACGGAGTACAGTTCCATTTACAAGTGCAATTCCATCTTCACGATTGAAAAACTTTATTGCAAAAAATGTACTAATTATAAAGTTTAATAAATAAAATATAATTAAAACAATAAGTGCTGTCCAAATAAGTGAAAGGTTATTGGTTATCATACTAGCTTTTGTACTTATGCTAACAAAAACAACGTAAAGCATTGCCCAGATACTTAAAGGTCCAAAATTTGGTTTTATATTTTTTTTAAAGTTTTCTTTAGTTGTTTTTAGTAAAATTAGTTTATATGTGATTTGACCAAAAAGCATAGGCACAAAAACAACAAATAAGATTGTTCGCATTGTTACAAAAACATCAATTTCTACAAAATGACCAACCATCAATAAAAGATACCAAGGAGTTAGAATAGAACCAATAATTAAGCCGAAAATAGTCATTTTAACAGATGCTCCGACATTACCACGTTGGAGAACTGTCCAAGAAATAGTCATACCACTTGTGGGTAATAAAGCAGATAAGGCAAGACCTGCAAACATTAGTGGATGATTTTCTAATAAGGAAATACCAAGCAGATAGGCAACTAAGGGTATAATCAAAAAATTAATTAAAATAGAGTACAACAATACTTTTGTACCTTTTAATGAGGTTAGTTCATTAAAGTTAAAACCAATCATTGTTGCATAAATCATAATAATTGTTGCGATTAATAAAGTAGGTTGAAGAAAAGAAGTATCAAAGTAAGATCCAATTAAAAAGCCTAGTAGTAAGACAAGGGGCACGCTATAAGTTAAATTTTTTTGTGGTCAACGATAAATTTTCAATAATATACACCAACCTTTACCCTGTGGGGTATTATTTTAAATATAATTATAAAATGAAACTTTGAGTTAAGCAAAATATATGCTTATTGATGTTTAAAAGCAATGAAATAAAGGAACACTATTTAAAAGGAGGAGTTAACTATGTTAGAAAAAAAACTATATTATATATCCTTGAAAACAAAAGAAATCAAGAAAACTCAAAATTTATCAGAAGCACAATATGAAATATCGGCTACTAAAATAGAAGTAGAACGTCTAAAAAAATATTTAGATCGTTGTCTAGATTATGAAAAAAACGAAGGAAGATCAATGATTAATCCATTATCTTTACATGAAAGCAAAGAGGCTAATCAACAATATAAAGAAGATTTAAATACAGTTTTAAATATGATTTATGATTTAGGCACTCAGGAAACAAAATCTGATATTGCAGCAATTTAAACGATTGGAGTTTTTTATCATGCAAAGAACAACTTACTATGTATCTATAGAAAACAAAATGGTAGAAAAAATAAATTTACCAGGTCAAACAGAATTAGAAATTAGCGCAACAGAAGAAGAAGTAGAAATTATAAAAAAATATATGGAAAATGAAAAACAAGAACAAGGTCCAGAAAATGAGGTTTTAAAAAATGCAACAACACCAGCAAGTTATACACCAGTAATGGGTGATAATGAAAGATATGACCAAGATTTTGAAAAATTGATTGATTTAGTTTATAAATTAGGAACAGACGAAACAAAGCAAAGTTTGGAACAATATAGATAGGAGCAGTTAAATGACAATTAAGCAATTATATTACGTTTCACTAGCTGATAAGATTATTAGTGAAAGTAAAATAGAAGAAAGAGAAACATTAGAAGTAATGGCTACAACCGAAGAGGTAGCTGAAATAAGAAAGTATATGAATAAAGATGAAGAAAGTCTAGCAGATGAAAGAAAAGCATTGTTTTTACTCATTTATAAACTAGGTACAGAAAAAACTAAAAACACATTAAGTAACTTAGTTAAATAAAAAGTCAGAACTTCATTGGAATAGAAGTTCTGACTTTTTTTATTCATCAGTTCGTTTTGACCAAAAAGTAGCTAAAATAGGTCCCGTGATATTATGCCAAACAGCTCCAAGAGCACTTGGAAGAGCTGCTAAAGGTCCAAAATGAGCAGTAGCTAAAGCTACTCCCAGTCCAGAATTTTGCATACCAACTTCTAAGCTTATCGCTCGTCTTTGGCTTTCAGAAAGACCCATTAATTTTGCAATAAAATATCCAAACAGCAGTCCTGCTCCATTATGAAGAACGACAGCTATGAAAACAATTAAACCCGCACTAGCGATGTTATCGACATTACCTGCAACAACAGCAGAGACGATAATAATAATCGCTGTCACTGAGATGAGTGGAACAATTTTAATTCCTTTATCAACAATTGTCGGCATTATTCTACTAACAATTAATCCCAGTAAAATCGGAATAATAATCACTTGAATAATTGACATAAACATTGCAACCGGACTAACAGGCATCCATTGGCCAGCTAGTAGTAGTAATAATAAAGGCGTAACCACAGGCGCTAATAATGTTGAAAAAGATGTCATAGTAATGGATAAAGGCAAGTTACCTCTTGCTAAGTAAACCATCACATTTGAAGCTGTTCCACCTGGTACGGATCCTAATAATACTAATCCAGCAGCTAGTTCAGGTGGTAATTTTAATAAATAAGCGATGATAAAAGCAGCTAAAGGCATAATAATAAATTGTGATGCCACACCAATAATAACTGAAAATGGATTTGATAAAATAAGTTTAAAGTCAACTGGTTTTAAGGTAAGTCCCATACCAAACATTACAATACCTAAAAGAATTGTTATGTATTGTGCTAGAAATAAAAATGAATCAGGCAAAACATACGCTAATACAGCTATTATAATAACTAATGCAGCAAAATATTTACCAGCTAGTGCACTGATGAGTTCTAAAAACTTCATAAGTTGACCTCACTTTCATTAAGCCTGATTTTTTTACCAGCATTTAAAATATTATTTGGATCCAATGCTTGTTTTATCGCAACCATCACATCATATGCTTCGCCATGTTCAATACGCTGGTATTTTTGTTTACCTACACCCACACCGTGCTCTCCAGTACATGTACCTCCATTATTAATAGCAAACATAACGATTTTTTCATTAAATGAATGAGCTTGTTTAACTTCTTTAGGGTTACTTTGATCGATCATGAGTAAAACATGGAAATTACCATCACCTACATGACCTAAGATACCACCATCAATCATTGTTTTATCTAATTCTGTTCGTGCGAAAGTAACAGCTTCTGCTAATTTTGAAATTGGAACGACAACATCTGTTACCATCATCTCTTTTCCGGGATACCCATGTGTATATGCATAAGCTAAATTATGTCTTGCTTCCCATAAGAGATGTCTTTTCGTATTATCTTTTTCAAAATCAATATTTTCACAATTATGATCTTCAACAATTAATTTCATAAACTCAACATCAGATTTCAGTCCAGCTGCATTCCCATGAAATTCTAAAAATAGAGTAGGTTTTATCGGATAGTTTTGATCACTATGAGCATTAACTTGTTTAATCGAAGCTTCATCAACAAGTTCAACACGTGCAATTGGAATACCTGCTTGTAAAATTGACACAACAGATTCGATTGCATCTTTAATTGTTTGGAAAGTTGCTCGTCCAGCTACAATATGTTCGGGTATCCCATGTACTTTTAAAGTTAGTTCTGTAAAAACACCAAGAGTTCCTTCAGAACCCGTAAAAAGCCCGTTTAAATGTAAACCAGATGACGATTTAGCTGCTCGATTACCAGTATGAATAATACGTCCATCAGCTAAGACAACTTCTAAATCTCTTACTTGATCACGCATCACCCCATACTTAACAGATGTTGTACCACTTGCATTGGTAGCTACCATACCACCAAGAGTAGCGTCAGCACCAGGATCAACTGGGAAAAATAAACCATGTTTTTTTAACGCTTTATTTAACTCAGAACGTGTTACACCTGGTTGGACCGTTACTAAAAAATCTTCTGGACTAACGTCAATAATTTTATTCATTAATGAAAAATCAATTGTCATTTGTTGTTGATATGGAATAGTATGTCCTTCTAAGCTTGTTCCTAAGCCAAAAGGAACTACTTTAATTTGATTTTCATTGGCGAATTTTAAAATTTCACTCGTATCTTTTGTTGTATAAGGATAAACAACCACTTCTGGTAGATGAGGCTTGTGATAGGATTCATCTTTACTATGTAACTCTAAAACAATTTCATTAATAGAAACTTGATCTTTTGATAAGATATTATGTAAGTGATTCACTAAATTTTCTTGTGTTAATGACATATAAAAAACCCCTTTTAATTAATTGGTTAGTCCATAGACAAAACTCAGGTTTTGGTAGGACCACTTGATGTCTAATAATAAACTTATTTATAATTAAATACAAACGATATCTATTGAATATTCAGATTTTTCATATAATATAATAAGAACAGCTATAATATAAGGGATGTGAATATAAATCATGCAAAAACGAGCATCTGAATCTGTTATTAATTATATAAAAAATGAAATAAATAATAAAAATTTAAAAGCTGGTAGTAAATTACCATCAGAGCGTGATTTATCAAAAAAGTTAAGAGTAAGTAGAGCTTCCATTAGAGAAGGATTAAGAGAATTAGAACAAATTGGACTTACCAAGACAATTAAAGGACGTGGCAGTTATATTCAAAACGAAGATGAAAATAATTTAATGAATAAAATAACGCAAAATCTAACTAAACAAGAACAAGATTTTATTTATGATATGCTCGATTATCGACGAGCTATTGAAGTTGAAGCAGCTCGTCTAGCGGCAAAACGTGCAACAACTAGTCATTTATTAAAAATGAGAAATGCCTTAGAATTAATGTCTTCTCATGAAAATCACAATTCTCAAGGAGATAAGGCAGATTTATTATTCCATACAACGATGATAGAAGCTTCACAAAATAAAATTTTTATTGAATTAATAGATATCTTATCTGAATATATGAGAGATACTATTAAACAAACGAGAAAATACCGTTTAGTTAATAAAGTAGCTAGTGATCAAACATTACAAGAACATAAAGATATTTATTTAGCAATTGCTACAGGAGATTCAAAATTAGCTGCAGATTTAGTTGAACAACATATAGCTCAAATTAAAGCTGAAATTATAGAGTTTGAATTAACACAAATAAAGTAATATAGTAAGACTTTAAGATAAAGAAAAGAGGATTTTTTAATGTCGTTTAAAAAAATACTATTGTGGACAATAATAGGGTTAGGTATAATTACATTTATTTTACTTGCGATTGTTTATTCATTTATGGATATGAATTTATCTAATGCTGATGGTAAAGGAGAATTAGTCGATACGATTGAATCGCCAGATAATAATTACCGGGCAGATACGTATATTATTTATGGAAATACGCCTGATAAACATCAAGTAAGAGTTTCAGTGACGAGTCTAAAAAATAATCAAAAGTTCAAAGATACAACAATTTATTGGCTCTATCCTGCAAATAAAGATTTACCTAAGATCAATTGGTTATCTGAAGAAATAATTGAAATTGACCATAAAGAAATTAATATAAATAATAAAGCTACATATTATAATTGGCAAAAAGATGAATCTTTAGCTAATTAAAGGAGAGTATTAGATAATGAAAAACATGCCCAAAAGATCAGAAGTAAAACGAGAAGAAACATGGAATTTAAAAGATTTATTCGAAACTGAAGCAGCTTATGAAAGAGCAATTGAAGATTTAAAAGTATTAGTAAATACTTTTGAAAAAAAATATCAAGGTAACCTTACTGATGCTTCATCTGTAATTAAAATGATGACAGACTATGAAATAATAATTGAAAAAATAGTACCTCTTGGAAACTATTCGAATTTATCACTATCTGTTGATCAAACAAATGAAAAAGCTCAAACACGTGCTAGTCATTTTGGACAAACTGCAGCGAAAATAAGTAGTCAATTGTCATTTGTTAATAGTGAGCTTTTAGCATTACCTGCAGATGTATTATTAGAAGCAATGAAAATGAATAAAGAATATAAAGGATATCTAGAAAAATTAATAAAAAAACAACCATATCAACTTTCTCCAGAAACTGAAAAAGTATTAGCGGCTTTTTCAGCAGTCTTTAATGGTCCTTATGAATTATATGAATTAACTAAAATGGTGGATATAGATTTCCCTAATTTTAAAGTAGGCAATCAAGAATATCCATTAAGTTATGTTTCTTTTGAAGGAGACTGGGAATCAGAAGTTGACACTAAAAAAAGACATGCAGCATTTGCTACTTTTACAAAAACCTTAAGAAACTATCAGCATACAACAGCAAAGACATATGATATGCATTTACAACAAGAAAAAACTGAATCTGACCTCCGTGGATATAAAAATATATTTGAATCATTATTATTTGATCAAGAAGTAGACCGATCGATGTATGATAGACAAATTGATTTAATAACAACTGAACTTGCACCACACATGAGAAAATATGCTAAATTACTACAAAAAGTTCACAGATTAGAAAAAATGACATTTGCAGATTTGAAAATCCCACTAGATCCAAATTATGAACCTAAAGTAACGATCGAAGGTTCAAAAGAATATATTGAAGCATCGTTAAAAGTTATGGGAGAAGAGTATTTAGAAATGGTTGAGCAATCTTATTCTAAAAGATGGATAGATTTTGCTCAAAATAAAGGAAAATCTACAGGTGCATTTTGTGCCAGTCCGTTTGGAAGTCATTCATATATACTAATTTCATGGACAGGTAGTATGGAAGACGTTTTTGTCTTAGCACACGAACTTGGTCATGCAGGCCATTTTAAATATACAAACGCAGAACAAAACATATTTAATACTGATACTTCGATGTATTTTATTGAAGCACCTTCAACCATGAATGAAATGCTTGTTGCAAATCATTTATTAAATCATTCAAAAGATCCTAAGTTTAAGCGCTGGGTTATATCATCAATTGTCTCACGAACTTATTATCACAATTTTGTAACACATTTATTAGAAGCAGCATATCAACGTGAAGTGTATAATATTATTGATGCAGGCGGTAGTGTTAATGCTACTATTCTCAATGAGATTAAACGTGAAGTATTAGAAGATTTCTGGGGAGATGATGTTGAAATTAATGATGGAGCAGAGTTAACTTGGATGCGTCAACCACATTATTATATGGGATTATACCCATACACATATTCAGCAGGTTTAACGATTTCAACAGCGATGTCACAAAGAATATTAAATGAAGGGAAATCCGCCGTTAAAGACTGGAAGGAAGTACTAAAAGCAGGAGGTACTAAGACGCCAAAAGAGCTTGCTCTAATGGCAGGTATTGATATTTCGACTGATAAGCCATTAAAAGAAACAATAGCTTATATAGGTAGCCTTATAGATGAATTAATTGAACTCACTAAGGAGATAGAAGGGATTTAAAGTAGCAGAAAACTGCTACTTTTATATTGAATTTGTTTGATCGTAGGATCGTTTAATATCGCGTAGACTAAATTGGTTCAAATATACAAAAGCGAGTTGATATAAATGAAAATATCATTTTAAAATATTATCAACTCTAATGGGAGCAGTACTAATCGATATGCTAGGTCCGTTACTTGCTAAATGTATTAATTATTTATTTCAGCAAGTTACTCCACTATATATCATGCTAGTCACAGGTATACTAAGTATCAGTTTTTTTTACAGGTTTTTATCGTGTTATATATTTATCAATAGAGAAAAAATAACCAAACACTTATTAACACCCTATTCATTTTTAATTGGTATGATAGCATCTGGTGTAGTAAGTTATACAATTGTATTATTATAATGCATTGGTAAGTGGATTAGATTTTATCAATTTATAATTATTTAACCGATGATATTAAACATGATACAATAAAGCATATTATTTATGAAAGATGTCAAAGGAGTTTTAAATTTGAAGCGGTTAATACCTGTATTTATAGTATTCGCTATTATTTCTGGCTGTAGTTTTAGTAAAGATTATACAGACGCAATTAAACAAACTGATGAATATTTAGAAAATGAACAATTCGATCAGGCATATGATTCAATTCAAAGAGCATTAAAAGAAAAACCAGAAGATGATGTTGCACTTAATATTGAATCTGGTTTATTAAAATATCAAAAATTATTAGAGTATCAGGAAAAAAGAGAGTGGGAAGAAGTTTCAAATGTGATTACTTCGTTTGGCACACTTGATTCAGTTCATCCTAAATTAAAAAAGCAAGTTGATCAAGTGAAAAAGAATATGTTAGAACAAACTAAATTAGAAAAAAAGGTTACTAATAATTTAGAAGAAATAAAGTCACTAATCGATAAAAATTTATATGAAGATGCGGATAACTTATTAGTAGAGCTAGAGGATAATAAAGATATAAACTTTGCTAATAAAGAAATTAAACAAATGCGTGAACTATATAATAAGCAATATGAACAATTTAAAATTGATGAAAAAGAAGCAAAAAGAATAGAAAAGTTAGATAAATTATTATTAAGATACGAATCTGATATATTTAAAGATGAAAAGATGGAAAAAGAAAACGAATCAAATGATTCAATTGCAATGTTAACTAAAATTGAAAAAAGATATGATGATGTGATAAATGAAGTATATCAATCAATCATTAAAGAATTTAAAGACGAAGAAGAACTGAGAAGTGTGCAACGCGAATGGCTAGCTAATTATGAAAATGAAATGAGAGAAAAACGAAATATTAATGGAGATAAACAAGCATTAAAATATAGTATAAAAGCTAAAAAAGAAAGAACTCAAGAATTATTAAATAAATACTTTTGATAAAACTTCCTTTGCAAAGGAAGTTTTTATTATGTGTAACAACTCACATCAAAAAAAGCAATCAATTTAATGATTGCTTTTTAATAATTATCTATCTAGGGTGTCCGTCCTGTGAATATTCGGAAAATTAATACAATTAATGCGATTACTAGTAGAATGTGAACAAGGTTACCTGCTATATCAAACGCAAAGCCTAAAATCCAAAAAATAATTAAAAGACCTATGATTGTCCAAAGCATTATGCATTTCCCCCTTTAATTTATTAAGTTTATTAACTTAATAGTATTATTCCACTAAAACAAATAAATAAACATTAATTGAAAAAATATTTAAAATCGATATGTTTATGAAAACTTAATAAAGGCTAACTATTAAATCAAAGTAATTAATATCTAGTAATAAAATTAAATGAAGACTATAATAAAAATAGTAAATAGTTTCAGGAGGAAATATCATGCATGAAACACTTTATATGATTAAAGAATATATTCCATCTTTATACAAAATAGATGAAAATCTCAGTCACCAAGAAAGTGGCTTAAGTAAATATAACTTACTAGATGAGAAAAATAAAATAATTGGATATCTTGTTTTAACACCAACAGGTGAAATACACAGCTATTTTTGTTCAGTAAATATAAATAAACCCATTAAATATGCTTATAATAAACAGCAGATGATTCATTTAACACAGTCTTTTTTAGAAAAGTTTTATGAAAATATAACATTTAAATTACAATCAGTGTCAGAAAAATTTAATCATTATGAATTAATTTATGAAGAAATAGACAGTAAATACAATTTAGCACTGCCAGGAACAGGACTTAGAATTAATATAAGTCATTCAGGATATTTATTAAGAATTGAACGTGGTTATGATACATATATAATAAATTATCCAGATAAAATAATATCTTTAGAGTCTGCTAGATCTAGATACCTAGAATCAATTGATTTTGATTTGAAAATTAGTAAACCAAATAGCGATGAGCCATATAAATTATGTTATCGTTTGTCAGAAAAGTATAGTTATATTCAAGCATCTGGTGAAGATGAAATTCACAAATCAAACGAACAACAATTGGAGAGTTTAGAACAATTTGAAACAAGTAGTAAAAATTTAATTAGAATATTAGGATTAAATGAAGACTATAAGCGAGTTGCTAAAAAATCGACATTAAATTACCGAATTGAAATTTGGTCACAACATCCTAAAAAGTATTTGAAGCATTTAAATTTTAATATGAATGAAGCTCAACCTGGTGTGATTAAATATAAAATAGATAAACAAAGTGATCGAATAATTCAAATAAGAGATGGCGAAATTTTAGATGGAAATAATAAAGAAATTACAAAACATCAAGCATATGAAAAAGCTTTAGATTTTCTGTTTACAATGTATTCAAATGCTGAAGAATTATTTGACCTTATTCATTCAGAAGAAATAATAATTAATCACGATGAAGAAAATAAATATGAACCCAATTATTCATTTTATTTTAACAGAGTTTATGACAGTATTGAAATAGAGTCACAAATTGCTTATGTTGAAATTGGAAAATTTACAGGAATAGTGAATAATTTTTATGCACCAGATGTACACGAAAAAGAATTAAAGCACATAAATGTTTTCGCAAAAATATCTGAACCAAAAGCGAGAATGCTATATGAAAGAGAATTAGAAATGAAGCTGTCATTTATAAAAAAACAATCTGAAAATGAAGATGTATCTTATGAATTAGTATACTTACCAATTTTTCCTGATTGTGAAAAAAAAATTCAGTTAATTGATGCGCATAATGGATTTTTTTATGACTGATTAATTACGCAACAATAGATGGGGATGTGATAATATGAGAATGAAATATTTTGTTTTTTTTATTGTTAGTGTGTTTTTATTAATAGGTTGTTCTTTAAATGAGCTATTAGAATCTACAGAGGAAACTCAAAGTGAGAACACGCATATAGAAGTTACACCACTCAATGAATTAACAGAAACTCAACATTTTAAAAATAATGCATTAAAACATATTTTAGAAGGAGAATTAAATTATAAAGGTCAAGCAGTTGGATTTCATTATAATCAATTAGAAACAAAAAAAGGTGAGATTATAGAAGGTACACGTACTAAACCGGACGAAAATGGTGTATATGAAGCAAAAGTGACAGTTAGCAATGTAGAAAAATCTTCTAATAATGGAAAATCAACATTTTTTTCAGATGATTGGGACACACAAGAAGTAGTAGATGCTATAAATGAAGCTTATGATAATCGTGTACATATTAATGGAAACACTTTTGAAGGATTAACAAATGAAGGGATTGTCATTAGAATGTATTTAGATAATCAAAATAAAATCATTTCAGCATTTCCTGTTTATTAAGGGGGAAATTATATGTATCAACTAAAAGAAATTACTTTAAAAAATCAGGGGTATGAAAAAAAACGTTTAGTCATTCATTTTGATAAAACAGAATATATTATATTAGCAGAGTTTTTAATGTCTGATGCTCAATTATTAAAAAATGAATTATCGGCTGCAAAAAAAGCGTTAGATACTAATAAAACAAAAGAGGTAATTTTAACAGGTAATCGCTGTGCAATTAAACTTGAAAAAGAAAAAACAATGATTACTGATTTATTTGAAGGTATAGATGAAAGTAGCTATCCAGCTTTAACGATATCAACAGATCAATTTTATGACTATTTGACTATTTGGAATCAAGAACTCCAAAAGTTTAATAGTAAAAACAAATAAAAAACACCTGTCATATGACAGGTGTTTTAAGATTATTTGCGGCAAAGAAAGCATGCGTTCACAACATGTTGGTAATTATTCTTTGTCTTATGCAAATCAACTCATCGCACTTTAAGTATAGCATAGATATACTTAACTGACGAGATTTAGTTTGAAAATGTATCAATGGAGGCAAATAATGAAAATTACTATCGCACCTGATTCATTTAAAGGAAGTTTATCAGCTCGCCAAGCATCAGATATTATAAGAAATGCAATTACTGACCAGTTATCCCAAGTTGAAACATCATTAATACCAATGTCTGATGGAGGCGAAGGTATGCTTGATTCATTAATAGAAACCTTAAATGGTCAAAAAATCGAATTAACATGCCATGGTCCTCTAGGAAATAAGATTAAAACATATTATGGTGGAGTTGATAAAAAAACGGCTATTATCGAAACAGCTAAAATTTGTGGATTAACACTCGTACCAGTTAATAAGCGAAATCCTGAAAATACAACAACATTTGGTGTAGGTGAAGTAATTATTGATGCAATTGATCGGGGTTTTGAAAGAATTATAATAGGTATAGGTGGCAGTGCAACAAACGATGGTGGTTATGGTATGCTAAATGCATTAGGATTAAAAGGATTTGATAAAAAAGGGAATCAATTAAGTTATTATGGTGCTGATTTATATAATCTTGCCTATCTAGATTGGTTAAAACTTGATCAGCGTTTAGAAAATGTAGACATAATCGTTGCTAATGATGTTAATAATATTTTATGTGGTGAAAAAGGAGCAAGTTTTATTTATGGAAAACAAAAAGGTGCTACCCAACAACAGATTAAACAATTGGATCAAGCACTTTTTCACTTTGCAAAAAAAGTAGAAAAACTAAAAGCAGTTAATTTGAAATATAAATTAGGGTCTGGTGCAGCAGGTGGTTTAGGTTATGGTCTCTTAATCATAGGTGCTCAATTAATACCCGGTGCTAAACTTATTGCAGATGCATTAGAGTTAGAATCTGAGATTGCTTCGACTGACTTAGTTATAACTGGCGAAGGTAAGAGTGATGAACAAACATTAAATGGTAAAGTGCCGATATATTTGAGCAAATTAGCTAAAAAATATAATAAACCAATTATCTTGATCTCCGGTAGTGTAGATAATAATAATTTTGAACTAACTAATAGTTTTACAAGTGTTTTTTCTATTATTAATGAACCGATGTCAATTGCTGATGCTATTAAAAATGCAGAAGAATTATTATACAATCAAATGTCACAAGTTATAAAATTAATTAAATACTATAATTTAGATGATTAAAATGAGGTGTTGACTATGAGAAAAAATATGGAAGTAATAATTATTGGCATACTTACTAGTTTTGTCTTAGGAGGTTTTTTAAAATTTCTCGAAACAATTACTAATTTAAAGGTTTACACATTGTTATTAAATATAGATTTTGTTCCTATACTAGGAGAAATAAATTTTCCAGAATGGATTGAATTTAGCTTTCATATTATTGTATCAATTATCATAACATTTATTTTTTATCATTTTGTAATTAAATATAAATGGAATTGGCAAGGAATACTATTTTATGTTTCTTTAGGAAATATGTTTATTGGATTGCTTATTTATCCTATTACGTTATTTTCTGATCGAACTCCTCCCTTGCTAGCAATATTTCCATTAAACTTTTGGTTAATAGGCCATTTAATATATGGAATATCAATGAGCCTTTTATTTATTCTCATAGAAAATAAACATAATATAAAAAAAGCAAAGCACAAAAAAAATAAAGATAACATCATACCATTTAAGTAGTGATGTTATCTTTGATATCTAAGTGATTAGTTAAGTTCAATGATTCAACAGACCAATTATTTCCGCTAACTTTAATGATAGTAAATGAGCCATTTTTTAAAGTTGTAATTTTAGAGCCCATTGTATGATTAGATACGCTTGATAAAATTGAATTAATAACCGCACCATGTGCAACAACAATAATATTTTTATTATGATAATTATGAATAATTTGATTTAATTCTGACATAACTCGTCTGTTTAGAGATAAACGAGATTCTTGTTTTGGATAAATCTGATCAGGATATTTTTTTATTAGCTCAAGTTTACTTTGTCCTTCAGCAATTCCAAAATGACGTTCTTTTAATTTGTCGTTAAATACTATAGGTAAATTGAGATGTTGATTAATTAGCTCGGCTGACTTTTTTGCTCGTTTAAGTGAACTAGAAATAATAATATCGTATTCATATTGAGATAAATAAATACCACATTGATTAGCTTGTTTTTCACCTATGTTATTTAAAGGAATATTAGTTTGACCTTGAATAATTCCTCTTACATTCCAATTTGTTTCTCCATGTCTAACTAAACATATTTTAGTCATTGATATAGATCACCTCATCTTTAATTTTTATCTTATCTATTAAGTATTGAAATTATCAAGTAATAAAGGAGTTTACTAATGAAAAATTTAACGATTGTTTTATATAAAAACGATTTAAGAATGCATGACCACCCTGCACTATATCATGGTGCAACAAATGGTTTAATTTTACCAATTTATATAAAAAATAAAACAGAAAATAAAAGTGCACAAGATTTTTGGATTGAAGAAACGCTGCAAACATTAAAAGAAAAATATGAAAAGCTTAATCAAACATTCTTAATTTTACAAGGTAATAAAGTAAAAATATTATCTCAATTAATTAAAGAAACAAGTGCAAATCAAGTTAACTGGAATATCTCTTTTACTGAAACAAGTAAAAAAGAAGATGAAGCTTTAAAAATGCATCTAAAAACTATGAATGTAAAGGTTAATGAATTCAATGGTGAAACACTATTTAATCATCAACAAATATTTAATCAAATGGGTCATCCCTATAAGGTATTCACTCCATTTTATAATAAATGTCTTCAAGCAGAATTAATCAAACCTTTACCTATACCCAAAATTAATCCTTTTCGTTATCAAGGTAAGTTATTATCTGAAGAAATAGACCATTTAGATAAAAAAGATTGGGAATTAAAACTTAGAAAATATTGGCAACCAGGTGAAGATAATGCGTTTAATCAAATAATAAAATTTAGTGATGAACAATTATCTCATTATAAACAAGGAAGAGATTATCCAGCACAAGATGTTGTTTCAAAACTCTCACCCTATTTAGCAGTTGGAAGTTTAAGTGTGCGAAGATTATATTTCGATTTATTATTTAAAGAATCTCAAAATGGAATTAATTTAGAGGCGTTTTATCGACAATTAATTTGGCGAGACTTTTCATATTATACATTATTTCATTTTCCAAACTTTACTAAAGAACCACTGAGAAAAAACTTTAATGACTTTCCCTGGAAAAACGATTCACAAGAATTAGTAGCTTGGAAAAAAGGCAAAACAGGTTATCCATTTGTCGATGCTGCTATGCGAGAATTATGGGAAACAGGGTATATGCACAATCGAGCTCGAATGGTCGTGGGATCTTTTTTAGTTAAGCATTTATTGATTGACTGGCGAAAGGGGTATGACTGGTTTAAATATACACTTATAGATTTTGATCCTGCTAACAATGCAATGGGATGGCAGTGGGTTACAGGTAGTGGAATAGATTCCTCACCTTATTTTAGAGTATTTAATCCAATAACACAAAGCGAAAAATTTGATAAGTCAGCAGAATATATTAATCAATATGTTCCTGAAGTCAAAAAAATGCATCAACCATTTAAATTATCACAAGGTAAATTAAAAAGTCTAAATATTACTCTTGGAAAAAATTACCCATATCCTCTTGTAGATCATAAAGCCGCAAGAGAACGAGCGTTAAGGGCATTTGATACAATAAAAAATAAAGCTAAATCTGATTAAGATTTAGCTTTATTTTAACCATCCATTTTCTTTATATTTAGATATAGCTTCAATTCGATTACTAACATTTAACTTTTCAAGAATAATTGATACATAATTGCGTACTGTTCCAGAAGTGATTGAAAGCTCTTCAGATATTTGTTTAGTGCTCTTCCCTTGTGATATCAATTCAATCACTTCAATTTCACGATTTGTTAAAGGATTTTCATTTAAATAATCTTGATCGATTAATTCATGAGCGTAGACTTTATGACCATCGACGATTGTTCTAATAGCATTAGCTAAATCATCACTTGGACCATCTTTTAATAAATAACCATTAACACCTGCTTTTCTTGCTCGTTCAAAGTATCCTTTTCTTGCAAAAGTGGTTAAAATAATAATTTTACAATCTTTGTTAATAAGTTCTTCTGCAGCATCTAGGCCAGTCTTAATAGGCATTTCTATATCCATAATGCAGACATCTGGATTTAGTTTGTGAACTAAATCAATTGCTATTTGGCCATTAGTAGCTTTACCAACTACTTCCATATCTTCCTCAAGGTCAAGTAATGCTGATAAGGCTCCAAGTAACATTCCTTGATCTTCAGCTAAAACTATTCTAATCATAAGCTTGTCTCCTCTGCTTGTGAAATAACATGTGGAATAGAGATAGTTAACCTCGTTCCATTTGTTGTGTCAATTTTTAAATCGCCGTTCATAAACTCTAATCTTTCTGTCATACCACTAATTCCATGAGTAGTGTAATTAAAGCTTTTTTTATTAAAACCTATTCCATTATCTTCAATTATGATAGTTGTTTCCTCAGTTGATTCATTAATTTTAATATTACACAAAGTTGCTTGACTATGTTTAACAATATTTGTTGTAGCTTCTTTCAAGCACATACTGAGCACATTCTCTGCTAAAACACTTGTTTGATCAAGTTGAGAATTGCCAGAGATAGTCACTTTAATATTTGCAGCTGATAGAATTTGTTCTACACGATAAACTTCTTCTGATAATTTAATTAATCGCATATTAGCTACTAAGTCTCGAACTTCTTTTAATGCTGATCGAGCTGTAGTTTGGATATCTTTTATTTCTTTTATTGCTTTTTCTGAATCTATTTCAACAAGTTTTGCAGCTAAATCTGCTTTCATACCTACCAGAGACAACTTTTGTCCTAATGTATCATGTAAATCACGAGCAATTCGTTGACGTTCATCCGTAATCGCAAGTTGTGTTGTGACCGTATCTAATAAATCCTCTAATTTCTCTTGTTTATTCCGGCTATATATATTAACAGGTAATAGGCTTATGCCGATAATGCTAATAATAATAAAAGGTAGTTGAGAAACAAACATAGTTGTCTTAATAAAAAATCCAATGTTAATTGTTAGAACTGTTGTTACTATATGGACAACATATAATGAAATAAATCCTGGTTTGCTTTTAATATTACCGATAAAAAACGAAAGAAATAATGCAAAATATATATAGCCATAAAACAGTGTCATAAACATACTAATCAGCATACCTAAACTAACCCAAACATAGACAAACCACGTTTCAGAAACAAAAGAAAGCCGGTAAGCTACAAAAAATAAAATAACCATAATAATGCCAATTAAAAAATCAAGCGTAGGGGAAGATTTAAATAAAAAATAAAAAGGAATAAGACAAAATATTAACCATATGTATATACTTAGCCCTGTATTTTTAGGAAAAATTTGATACCATTTTCGCATAATGACCTCCTAGTAAATTATACTAATTATATCAAATTAAATTTAAAAGAGGTAGGTGTCATTGAAGATACCTACCTCTTTATCAAAGCTTTTAAGAAGCTTGTCTAGTATTTGTGTTTTGTTTTGCTTTGATTAAATGTTTTACATCACTAAATGTTACAAAATCTTTATTTTTCTCATCAAACAGACGGAATTTAAGTGATTTTAAACTAGTTTTAAGTGTTATTGTTGTTGCATGTTGAAGCGGTGGTGTATTTTCATGAGCTTCTGCTAAACGATAGTTCGGAACTTTAGGACTTAAGTGATGTACATGGTGATAACCAATATTTCCTGTAATCCATTGTAGAACTTTAGGTAGTTTATAATAAGAGCTACCATCAACAGCAGCTTTTACAAAGCTCCATTTACTCTCTTCTTCAAAATAAGAATCTTCAAATTGGTGTTGTACATAGAACAACCAGATACCTAATGACCCAGCAATGAAGATAATCGGGAGTTGGATTAGTAAAAAGGCTTTAATACCTATTGTAAAAATCAATCCTGCATAAATTGCTAGAGCTAAAAAGTTGGTTAAATAAGTATTGAGTCTCTCTTTTAATCGAGCGTCTTTTCGATTCATTCGATTGGCAACCAGATATAAATAAAAAGGTCCTAAACCAAATAAGACGATAGGATGTCTGTAAATTCTATAAACTAAACGCATCCATGGTGTAGCATTGACGTATTCATCAACAGTCATAACCCATACATCACCTGTTCCACGCTTATCTAAATTACTACTTGTTGCATGGTGAATGGAGTGTTCTCTTTGCCATTTAGAATAAGGAAAGAGTGTAATTACACCTAATAATGTACCTACTGTTCGGTTTAATTTATTGTTTTTGAAAAAAGAATAGTGTGTACAATCATGGAATATAATAAAGATTCGAATGACAAACCCTGAGGCAATGACAGCAATTGCTAATGTAAGAAATGGCGAAATTGCTAGACTCTTATATGCTAAAAACCATAATAAGAAAAAGGGAACTAAGGTATTAAATAATTGGAATATACTTGTTTTTAATTGGTTGTCTTCAAATGGTTTAACTGATTTACGTAATTCACGCTGTTGTGCTAGCATAATGTTTCCTCCTAGAGATATTTTTTATCTAAGATTAGTATAACTCGTTAATGAATTTAAAAGTAGACACAACTGTCAGGTAAAAAGCATGACACTTGTCATGTTTTAAATAAAAAAAATAGCGTAAATACGCTATTTTACAAACCAGATTTTTGTTCAGCTAATAATTGTTTAATTTTTTCTTTATATGGATCACCCGGCATAATTACTTTTGCTTCTGTTAAAACACGAGTTTGACATCCTAATCTTTTACCTTGATTTTTTCCATTAAATCCAACAAGATCCTCTTCTAATTCACTCATATCAGTTACACCCTGTTGATTTTTAATTGTGACCATGCATGTTGTACATTGTGCATTACCACCACATCTATGTTTTAATGGCACACGTCCTTGTTTTGCTGCACGTAAAATAGAGTGTCCATTTTTAATTGTCACTTCTTTTAATAATTTGTCATCTTGATAAAATGAAACTTTTGCCAAAATAAACCCTCCCTTATATAGTCTATTATAACACGGATTAATTGTAGATATTGTTTAAATTATAAGTGGAAGTTATACTATTTATGATATAAAAAGAAAAGGTGATATAAAATGAAAATTATTCATACAGCTGATTGGCATTTAGGCAAATTAGTTAATGGTGTTCATATGACTGAAGATCAAGCATATATTTTAAAACAATTAATTAATGCAATTAAAAAAGAAAAGCCAGATTGTGTCATTATTGCTGGTGATATATATGATAGAGCAGTTCCGCCAACAGAAGCAGTTCAATTGTTAAATAAAACAATTGCGAAAATAATATTAGAATTAAAAACACCAATTATTGCAATTGGCGGTAATCATGATAGTCCAAGTCGGTTGGATTTTGGAACAGGTTTAATGGAGAGTAAAGGTTTATATTTAAAAGGTGGTCTTGATTCTAAATTAGAGCCAATTATTTTAGAAGATGAATTTGGAGAAGTTCATTTTCATTTAATACCCTATTCAGATCCAAGTACTGTAAGACATTTGTTTGGAGATGAAGAAATTAAATCTCATGATGATGCTATGCGTAAAATAACCGATGAAATAAAATTTAAAATGGATAAAAATGCACGACATATTGCTGTAAGTCATGCATTTGTCACACCATATGGAGAAGAAGAAAAAAACACAAGTGAATCAGAACGACCATTATCAATTGGCGGCGCAGAGTATGTTAGTGCGCAACATTTTAAAGTATTTGATTATACGGCACTTGGCCATTTGCACCGTGCACATAAAGTGCATAATGAAAGGATTCGTTATAGTGGGTCTTTATTAAAATATTCACAGTCTGAAGAAAATCATGAAAAAGGTTTTTACTTGATAGAAATAGACGAACAAGGCAAAGTAAAAACAAAAAAGCATCGCTTAATTCCAAAACGTGACTTACGTTCGGTGACTGGTTTTATGGATGATATTTTAACGCACGATAAAAATGAAGATTATGTATTTGTGAATCTTTTAGATGAAACTCCCGTTAGTTCGCCAATGGAGAAAGTTAGAACCGTTTACCCAAATGCGATGCATATTTCACGTCAATCTGCTTTAAAGTATTCAATAGAACCAACACAAGTAAATGATAAACAACACAGTTTGACCCCGATTGAAAAATATGAATTGTTTTTTAAAAAAGTTAAAGGAACTAATTTAACAAGTGAACAGTTAGAAATTATCTATGAAATCATGAATGAATTATTATTAGAAGATCGTGAAGTGAAACAGGAGGTAAATCATTAATGCGTCCAATTAAACTATTATTAACCGCATTTGGTCCTTATAAAGATAAAGAAGTGATTGATTTTACAGAGTTAGGAGATCAGAACTTATTTGTTATTTCAGGAAAAACAGGATCGGGAAAAACAACTATTTTTGACGGGATTAGTTTTGCCTTATACGGTTCTGCTAGTGGAGAAGATAGAGAAAATGTAGCAATGTTAAGAAGTCAATTTGCTAATGATGATTTACATACCGCTGTTGAATTTATCTTTGAATTAAAGAATAGAAGATATCGTGTTTTAAGACAACTTGGTCATGTGAAAGAAGGTAATAAAACTAAAACAGGTGAGAAATATGAGTTTTTTGAACAAACTGCAGAAGGAGAAGTACCTGGAGTAGATCGGCAAATTGTATCTGAAATAAATAAAAAAATTGAAAGCTTAATCGGTTTAACTCAAGAACAATTCAAACAAATTGTTATGTTACCTCAAGGAGAATTCCGTAAATTCTTGACTTCAGAAACAGAGAATAAAGAAGCAATTTTACGCAGACTCTTTAAAACAGAACCTTATCAAGAAATTGAAGAAAAATTAAAAGAAAAACAAAATGAATTAAAAGACATCTACAATAAAGATGTGCAACAACTGGATTCTTTAATCAGGAATATTGAAGCCACAATTCCTGAGCGAGAAGAAAGTTCTTTATTAAATCTTATTAAAGAACAATCGTATAACACTCATCAAATTTTAGACGCTTTAGTAAAAGAAAGTAAATATTATAAACAAAAAATAAAGACTGATGAATCAACATACAATCAATCACACGAAAATTATGAAACTTCATTTGTAAAATATGGTGAAGCAGAAAATACAAATGAACAATTTGCTAAACGAAGCGATAAATTAAAAGAAATGAAGGAATTACAAGCTAAACAAGAGGAACAATTGATTGCTGAAAATAAATTAAAAAAAGCTGAAAATGCAAATAAATTATTACCTTATGAACAACAGTTAGAAGAATTGAGAGAAGAATTACTAATTAAAAATACAGCTTTAAAAGAAACAGAAATGCTCAATAAAACAAATGAAAAAACTTTAAATATTAAGAGCATATTATATCAAGAAGCAAGAGGAACAGAAGCGGATCGCGATAAAATTAATATAAAAATTGATACATTAAGTAACTATATACCTTTAGTGAAGGATTTAAAAGAATTGACAGAGCAATTAAATACTGAAGAAAAAATTGTGGTTGAATATAGTAAAAATTATGAAGAATTAACTAATCGATTAAAATCAAATGAATATGACTTAGAAGAAGCAATAACTGAAATTGAACTCATTGATCAAAAAATAAACACATTACCAGAAAAAGAACAAAGAAAAAAATCATTACAATTAGATTGGAAAAAGCTTAATGAGTATAAAGAAATTAAAGAACAACAAAAAATATTAACAGCTGAATATACAAAAAAAAGAGAAAGTTATGAAAAAACACATCGAGCATATGAATTAGCCGAACAAAGTTGGTTGAATAACGAAGCAGCTTATTTAGCAACACATTTACATGATGGTCAAGCATGCCAAGTATGTGGAAGTAAAACACACCCAAACAAAGCAGTTTATGAAAAAGATGTGTTAACAGAAAGTGAATTAAAAGAACTTAAAGTTTCACGTGATGATTATCAAAGAGAATTTCAAAAAACGATTGTCTCCATTGAACAAAATGAAGTGGAGCAACGAAAATATATTAAGGAAATAAAAGAACTGGATTATAATCCAGAAAATATTAAAGGAGAAATAGAAAATATTGAAACAGAAGGTAGACAATTAGCAGAAGATATAAAAGCTTTAAAAGAAGAACAAAATAAGCGTGAAAACTTAATCGAAAAACGTTCGACACTTCGTAAAAAAATAAACGAAGAGAAACACACCCAGGAATTATTAAATGAAAAAACTGAAAAAATACGTAAGGAACACACTGAGAAAAAAGCATTATATCATGCAAAATTATCTTCTTTACCAGAAGATTATCGTGATTTATCTCGCGTAGAATCTAAATTAAACGAAGCGATTAAACATAAAGAAAAGCTTGATTCAGAATTGAAAAAAGCAGAAAAGGAATATAATTTAGCTAATAACGCATATTTAGAAAGCTCAACAAATTTAAATCAATTAACCAAACAAGTAGGCGAGATAAAGCAACGTTTATCTACAGCGGAAAATAAATTTAATCACGAATTAGCTGAATCAGATTTTATATCATTAAATGATTTTAAAGATGCAAAGCTAGCAAAAGACTCTCAAAATGAATTGAAAATAAAGATTGAAAAATATAATAAAAAATACACAGAGCTAACACACGATTTAAAACAATTAAATCATGAATTAAAAGACAAAGAAATCCATGATTTAAAATTACTTGAAGAGAAAGTGTCAAAATTAAGGGCATTAACACAGTCTAATTATGACATACTTCAAGAATCTAAAAGAGCTTATTCAGATATTGGAAATTTAGTTAAGCATATTAAGTCAGTCCGAGAAGCTGTACAAAAAAATGAAAAGGTACTTCTTACTTTAACTGATTTATATGATATTACACGTGGTCATAATGAACAAAAAATATCTTTTGAACGATTTTTACAAATCGAATATTTAGAACAAATTATTCATGCAGCAAACATTAGATTAAATGACCTTTCAAACGGTCAATTTAATTTGATACTAAGTGAACGACAAGAAACACATGGTAGACAAAGTGGATTATCATTAGATGTTGATGATGCTTATACAGGTCAAATAAGAGATGTAAAGACCTTATCAGGAGGAGAAAAGTTCAATGCTTCATTAGCATTAGCATTAGGAATGTCAGATGTAATACAAAGTTTTGAAGGAAATATCTCGATTGAAATGATGTTTATTGACGAAGGCTTTGGTTCGTTAGATGAGGAGTCATTAACAAAAGCAATCGACACATTAATAGATTTACAAAAATCAGGTCGTTTAATTGGTGTTATTTCTCATGTTGAAGAATTAAAAGCTGTTATTCCAGCTATTTTAGAAGTAAATAAAACTAAAGAAGGTTACAGTGAAACAAGATTTAATATAAAATAAAAGCAAGCTCTTTAAAGAGCTTGCTTTTATTTATAAGTTTCTTGATTTATTAAACTGTTAGGCTTTTGATTTGTTAATCCTTTGATTAAATCATTGGTAGCGTGCATTGACATAGCAAGTTCAGTCGCAAGAGTTGATGAGCCAATATGAGGCAAAGTTACAACATTATCCATTTTTAGGAGTGGATTATCAAATTCAACAGGTTCATTTGTATAAACATCTAAACCAGCTGCTAAAATCTCTTTATTTTCTAATGCTTTAATCAAATCTTGTTCAACAATTGTTCCTCCGCGTGAACCGTTTATAAAAATTGCTGAATCTTTCATAAGTTTAAATTCTCTTTTGCCAATCATATGTTTTGTTTCAGCAGTTAGAGGTGTGATTAAGACAACATAGTCCGATTGCTTTAATAATTCATCTAACTCTAAATGTTTAGCATTATATTTTTCTTCTGCTTCAGGTTTTTTACTGCGACTATGATATAAAATCGGCATATCAAATCCTAGATGAGCACGCTTAGCAATCACATGGCCAATTCTTCCCATACCAATAATACCAAGTGTTTTATGATGAACATCTACCCCATAGAGTTCTTCAGGAATTAATCCAGTCCATTGCTTATTTTTTACATAACGATCTAATTCAGGAACTCTCCTTGCTGTTGCTAACATTAAAGCGATTATTGTATCGGCTACGGTATCATTTAATATATCAGGTGTATGCGTTGCCATAATTCCACGTTTTGTTAATTCATCGATATCTAAATGATTATATCCAACAGAAATTGTACTAATTATTTTTAAGTTGGGCGCTAAATCTAAAAATTTTGAATCAATATTAATAAACAAACCAATAATGCCTTGTGCTATTTTCAAATCTGCTAAAAAGTCAGGATCTTCTAAATCATCAAGATGATTAAAGAAAGTAACATTAAAATGGTTTTCTAGTTTTTCTAATGCTGGTTTTTCAATACGGTTTGCAACAATTACTGTAGGTTTCAAAATGATTACCCCTTTCAGATGATTAACTTTAATGATAAGCTAAATAATGCACTTACTCAAGAGAAAACAAGCATTAAAATTAAAAACAGAGTAATTCATAGTTAGATAGAATCAAAATAATTAGTTACAGAATTCCAAACTTTTAATATTTAAATAAGAAATAAATGAATTTATAATTAGTCCATGTTACAATAAAGGTTGTGTTATACAGATGATTATAGGAGGGGTTAAATGATACATTTACATATTACAGCTTGGTTACTTGCTGTTATATTATTATTTGTGACAGTGTCATTATATAAAAAAGGTAAAGGTACTGCACCACATATGATTATGAGATTAATGTATTTAGTTATTTTATTCTCAGGAGTAATGTTATTTATGAGTTATACGAGTCATTCGTTTGAACTAGCTATTAAGGGTGTTGTCGGTCTATGGGTAATCATAGCAATGGAATTAATTAGCGTTAAAGCTAAAAAAGGAAAATCTGCAACAGCAGGATGGACTCAATTCTGGATAGCATTTGTAATTGCACTAGTTTTAGGGTTTGGTCGTTTACCATTAGGTGTACAATTATTTGGTTAAAGACTTTAATCTCAATAAGTCTTTCGATTAAAATATTTAGAAAAGACTATCCTAACAGATCGGATAGTCTTTTCTTTTATGCTTTATACAATATGATATGGAGGTCTTTTTATGAAGCGAATACTAATAACTAGTATGATTGCAGGATTAATTTTAACATTAATCCTTCCAGTAAGTTTACATGCAGAGAACAATAAAGTGGCATTAAATGAAGAAATTATTTATAACGTTTTTGTAGATAGATTTAATAATGGTGATTCTAAACGTCATGAACAAGTAGATATTGAGGATGAACTTGCATATCATGGTGGCGATATAAAAGGAATTGAAGATAGATTAGATGTCATTCAAAACTTAGGCTTTACAACAGTGTTATTATCACCAATTATGGATAATGCTAAAAAAGGTTATCATGGTTATTGGATTGAAGATTTTTATTCAATTGAAGAACAGTTTGGCGATCCAGAAGCTTTAGACAGTTTAATTAAAGCGGCTCATAAGCGAGATATGAAAGTAGTTTTAGAGTTAGTAACAAATTACTCAGCCAAAACATTTATTGAAAAAGAAGCCAAAGCAACAAACGAATGGTTCAAAGATTCAAATATAAAACCAATAGATGCTAATGAATGGATGGATGATAGTTTAACATTTGATCAAACTAACCCCGAAGTTAAAGAATATTTATTGGATGTAGCAAATTATTGGATGGATAATTTTGATATTGATGGCTACAAACTACATGCTGCAGATCAATCAGACCCTGAATTTATAGATGAATTAACAAATGAAATAAAAAATAAAAATAATGATTTTTATATTTTAGCTGGTTTGTTACAAGCTGAAGAAGATCAAACTATTGAACATTTAATAGATAACAAGAAGATAGATGCAATTGAAAATCCGCGTTTATATGAAAAATTAAATGAGGTATTCCAAGAAGTAGAACAATCGACTGAAAAAATCTATGATACTTGGGCAGAGAACGAAGATATAAACAACTTAATTTATATTGATAATATTAATACAGCAAGATTTTCTAATAATGCAGCTGATAATGGAAGAAATAGAGTAACTGCTTGGAGTTTAGCATTGGCGGCTATGTATACAATGCCAGGAGTACCTGTTATTTATCAAGGGTCTGAAACACCTATGTATGGTCCAGGATATCCTGAAAACAGGTATATGGTTGATTTTACAAGTGGTAACCAGGATTTAGAAAAAGTTTTTGAAAAAATAGGAACAATTAGAGAAAATTTTCCTGCATTAGTTCATGGGACGTATTCGTTAATATCAACTGAAAATAATTTAACGCTCTACAAACGAGAATTAGAAGATGAAGTTTTATATGTGGCTATTAATAATGATGATGAATCTCAAGTTGTTGAATTAGATGAATTATCTGAAGAGTATCAGCTTAATGGATTAATTCAAGATCATATTGTTAGAGCTAATGACGATGGTGTCTTTTCAATTGGCTTGCCACGTGAAACAGCTGAAGTATTTATTGTGGAAGAAAATGAAGGCTTTAATTGGTTCTTTATTGGTTTTGTAGCATTTGTATTTATTTTCTTCGTCTATTTTGTTATTCGTCTCACAAGATTACAAAATAAAAGAGAAAAAGAAGGAAAATAAAAAACTCAGTTATGATGTAATTCATCATAACTGAGTTTTTTATTATTTATAATGTGATTCGATTACATTAATAACTTCTTGAGTCAGAAAATCCCACTCAACATCCATTTTTTTATTAACGGTAATAAAATTTTGGTAACCGAACACATTATCAACACCGTCTATATTCATTAAATCATTCATAACCTCGTATTCACTAACATCTCCTGGCATAACTGAAATGCTAGCATCACCTTCAAACATAACTATATCTGTTGTAAATTTAATAGCATTTGGATTGGGTGTTGCTTCTGGTCTAACTGTCATAAAAATCCTCCTCTTAATTATCATGTTGAGCTTATCATAGCAGAAAATTACTTTTACCGAAAGAAACTAGTTAATGACATCACTTATTTTAAAGTATGATGATAAAAATTTCCTTACGCCTTCATTATCATTTGTGTCAGTAACATAATTAGCGACTTTTTTTAATTCATCAGAAGCATTTTCCATAGCAACTCCAATGCCAGCATAATCAATCATTTCAATATCATTATTCTCATCACCAAATGCAATAATATTTTCTTTTGGGATCTGATAAAAATCGGCGGTTTTTTTTAAGGCAGCTGCTTTATTCATTCCTTTACGCATAACTTCTAATATAAAGAATGGTGGTCCCCAATTTCTTATTTGAATAGAATCTGGTAAATAGCTTTTAAATTTATTAGTTAGTTGATTTATTTGAGACTCATTAGGATAAATAAGCATAATTGTAGGGTCAGCTTTTAATTTATCTTTAACTCTTCCAATGATAACAGGATCTACTAATTTATTTGGTTGATAAAAGTTTAAAATTCGTTCATCATGTTGATCTAAGTAAATTGAATCAATTACTTTAGCTAAAATGTTTTTAGATTGTGAAGCATACGACATATCAATAATATCATGAGCGTATTCTTTATTAATCGGTTGATGATAAGTACCCCAATTTATATCTCTAGGATGGTGTAATAATGCACCATTAGAATTAATCATAGGTGTATTTAAATTTAAATAATCGTAATAAAAGCTACTCATTCGATAAGATCTACCGGTTGCAATAACAACGATATGACCTTTACTAATTAGTTTTTTAATTAACATTTTAGTTTTAGGAATAATCTCTTTCTCTGTTGATAATAATGTGCCATCTAAATCTAGAACAATTAAATGTTGTTTCATTCGCAACATCATTCACCTCACTGTCTTTAATAATAGCAAAAATATTTAAATAGACAACTTTTCAATATTTCACTCTTGGCAAATGAATCTTTATTCAGTAGAATGAAAATTAAGTATGAAGATGAGAGGATAATAATATGATAACAATAAATAATGAAAACATAGCCGAAGTTGAAAGTTTAGTTATTGAAGCCAAAGAACATAAAAACAAACCATTACCTACTGTAATATTTTATCATGGTTTTCAAAGTGCTAAAGAAAATAATTTAACATTAGCTTATTTATTAGCAAAAGAAAATTATCGTGTTATTTTACCAGAAGCACGCTATCATGGGGAACGAAGTGAAAATTTAACTGATAGTGAAATGTCTCTTGCTTTTTGGGATATAATATTAGCTAATATAGCTGAATTAGAAAAGATTAAAGCGGATTTAGAAAAAGATAATTTAATATTAAATTATCGAATTGGTGTAGCAGGCACAAGCATGGGCGGAATTACAACTACTGCAATGTTAAAAGAATATAGTTGGATTAAAACAGGAGTTGTTTTAATGGGGTCACCTGATTTAACTAAATTTAGTAGTCAGTTGATTGAAAACTTTAATAAAACATCAGAGGAAAAAATATCTGAAGAAGAAGAAGCTGAAGTGATAAATCAATTGCTACCATTTGATTTATCAAAAAATATAAAAGCATTAAATAATCGTCCTTTAATGTTTTGGCATGGAGAATTAGATGACATTGTTCCGATTAACCAAAGTGAATCTTTTGTAGAATTGTTAAAAAAATCATCTTATAGTGGAGAAGTAAAAATGTTAAAAGAAAAAAATCGAGGACATCATCTTAGTCGCTATTCGATTTTAGAAACGGTTAGATGGTTTGTTAAACATTTATAAAAAAATTTTTCAAACATAAAAGTTTGAAAAAGATGTAAAATATGATTAAATGTAAATAACAACTCTGTTGTGAGGAGGTATAAATATGGATGAAGCGTTAAAGGAAAATCTTATGGGGGCATTAGAAAACGTAATTGACCCAGAATTAGGTATAGATATTGTTAATATGGGGTTAATTTATGATGTTGAATTAGATGATGCTGGTTTATGTACAGTAACTATGACACTCACTTCAATGGGATGTCCACTTGCTGGTCATATTGAGCAAGATGTGAGACGTGCACTTTCAGATATTCCCCAAGTAAAAGATATAGAAGTAAATATTGTGTGGGATCCACCATGGGGTAAAGATAAAATGTCTAGATATGCAAAAATTGCATTAGGCATTCCTGATTAATAAAAAAAAAGCATTCTTGATTACGATAATAGTCGTAACCAAGAATGCTTTTTTTAATTAAATAAGACACGTGCTAATAACTATTAGCACGTGTCTTATTATTATTGTTCTTGTTTTTTAGGATCTAGAATCATTCCAAGAGCAATAATAGCTATAAAGAAAATGACGCCAAGTATAACTGCTTCACTTAATAAAAATGGATCACCAGCCATACTACCTAAAACATAAGAAACAACTAAACTTAGTAACATTGACCAAATTAAAGTCATAACATACTTCATCGATATCCACCTCATTATTATTTAAAAAATTTCGCATACGTTTCACTAACAATTCCATAGACAAGTTTATCAAATCTGTGTCAAAAAAGAAAGTAATATTACAAGAAGATAAGCTAAGCAAATTAAAGTGTCATTTTTTGTTTACAATTGCAAAGGAATTGTTCGAGTGATAGTGTATATATTAATAGTTATAGATTTGAATAAATAATATATTATCTTGCATGAAGACTAATTATCGCTTAAAATTAGTACCAAGTCATAATATATACTATTAATATTAAAAGGAGATGACTTTATGGGTGTTGGAATTATCGGTACAGGACATTATGCGCCAGATAATATTGTTACTAATAAAGACTTAGAAAAAATTGTAGAGACAACGGATGAATGGATTCGTTCGCGTACAGGTATAGAAGAAAGAAGAATTGCAAAAGATGATGAAGATACATCAGATATGGCATATGAAGCTGCTAAAATAGCATTAGCAGATGCAGAAATAACTGCTGAAGAAATTGATTTAATTTTAGTAGCAACTGTTACACCAGATACGCCGTTTCCTAGCGTATCTTGTATGATTCAAGATAAATTAGGAGCAAAAAATGCTGCTGCTATGGATATTAGTGCTGCTTGTTCTGGATTTATGTATGGTGTCATTACAGGACAACAATTTATTGAAACGGGTCAATATAAACATGTTTTAGTAATTGGTGTAGATAAATTATCGAAAATAACAGATTGGACAGATCGTAATACGTGTGTGTTATTAGGGGATGGTGCAGGAGCTGCAGTTCTCGGAAAAGTCTCAGATGATAAAGGGATCCTTTCGTTTGAATTAGGTTCTGACGGATTTGGAGGAAAGTATTTATATCAAAATGATAATAATCATTTAGTCATGCATGGAAGTGAAGTATTTAAATTTGCAGTAAGACAAATGCCTCAATCTTCAGTCAATGTTATTAAAAAAGCTGGATTAGAAAAGTCAGATGTAGATTATCTGATTCCACATCAAGCAAATATTAGAATAATGGAAGCGGCTAGAAAACGACTAGGAATTGATGAAGATCGAATGGCAACAACAATTAAGAATTATGGTAATAATTCATCAGCTTCAATTCCTATTGCATTATCTGAATCTTTAAAACAAGGTAAAATCAAAGATGGTGATGTTATTGTCATGGTCGGTTTTGGTGGCGGACTTACTTGGGGAGCAGTTGCTCTAAAGTGGGGAAAATAAATTAATTTATTTGGAGGTTAATTATATGAAGAAAAATCGAGTAGTCGTAACAGGATTAGGTGCAATCACTCCATTAGGTAATGATGTAGACTCATTATGTAATGGGATAAAAACAGGCACGTCAGGTATCGGAGAATTAACACGTGTAAATAAAGAAGAATTCCCAGTTAGTGTTGCAGCAGAAGTAAAAGATTTTGACCCGAGTAACTATATGGAAAAGAAAGATGCAAGAAAAATGGATTTATTTACTCAGTATGCCGTTGCCGCAACAAATATGGCATTAAAAGATTCAGGACTAACTATAACAGATGATAATGCGAATCGAATTGGTGTTTGGATTGGTTGTGGAATAGGTGGAATGGACACTTATGAACAACAATTAAGACGCTTTATTGATAAAGGATATAAACGAGTAAGCCCATTTTTTGTACCGATGTTAATTCCTGATATGGCATCTGGACAAGTATCGATTCAAACAGGAGCTAAGGGTATTAATTCTTGTTCAGTAACGGCGTGCGCATCAGGAACTAATTCAATAGGTGATGCATTTAAGGTTATTGAACGCGGAGATGCAGATGCGATGATAGCTGGTGGAACCGAATCACCATTAACAAATATGGCGTTTGCAGGCTTTTCTTCAATGAAGGCATTATCATTTAATGAAAATCCGAAAACAGCAAGTCGTCCTTTTGATAAAAATCGTGATGGTTTCGTTATGGGTGAAGGGGCAGGAATTTTAATTTTAGAATCACTAGAAAATGCTCAAGCACGTGGAGCAAAAATATATGCAGAAATAGTAGGTTATGGAGCAACTGGAGATGCTTATCACATTACCGCACCTGCTGAAGGTGGAGAAGGCGCATCACGAGCAATGGACCAAGCTATCAAAGATGCTAATCTTGAAAAAGAAGAGGTCGACTATATTAATGCACATGGAACAAGTACAGGCATGAATGATCTTTATGAAACCCAAGCTATAAAAACAGTTTTTGGTGATCATGCTTTTGATCTATCTGTTTCTTCTACGAAATCAATGACAGGTCATTTATTAGGTGCTGCAGGTGGTGTAGAAGGGGTCATTTCTGTAAAAGCGATTGAAGAAGGTATTGTACCACCAACAATAAATTATGAAACACCAGATGAAGGGCTTGATTTAGACTATGTACCAAATAAAGCAAGAGAACAAGAAGTTAATGTTGTATTAAGCAACTCGTTCGGTTTTGGTGGTCATAATGCAACACTTGTATTTAAAAAATTTAAGTAAAAAAAAATCTATCAGATAAATTTATCTGATAGATTTTTTTTAACGCTTTAATCCCATTTTTTCTTTAGCTTTTATTAAAGTAGTATTAGCATGATCTGATGCTTTTTTTGCTCCTTGATTTAATATGTCATCAAGTTCATCTGAATCAATTAATTCATTATATTTTATTTGGATAGGTATTAATATATCTTGAACAGCTTTAGATACAGCTGCTTTAAAATCGCCATATCCACTACCTTTGAATTTATTCTCTAACTCAGTGATAGTTTTCCCTGTACAACTTGATAAAATTGTTAACAGATTTGAAATACCAGGTTTATTTTCTTTATCATACTTTACAATGCCTTCGGAATCTGTTGTCGCGCTTTTAATCTTTTTTTCAATTTGTTTAGGTGTATCTAACATGGAAATAAAGCCGCGGACATTGTCATCTGATTTACTCATTTTTTTTGTTGGATCTTGAAGAGACATAATGCGAGCTCCAACTTTAGGAATTTGAATTTCAGGGATGACAAAGGTATTGCCGAAACGATTATTAAATCTTTCTGCTAAATTTCTAGTTAATTCTAAATGTTGCGTTTGATCATCACCCACTGGGACTATTTCAGTATTGTAAAGTAAAATATCAGCTGCCATTAATGCAGGATATGTAAATAAAGCAGAAGAAACAGCATCTCTACCTTCAGATTTATCTTTAAACTGTGTCATGCGTTCCAATTCACCCATATATGTCATCGATTGAAGCATCCAACTTAACTCTGTATGTGCGGGTACTTCTGATTGAATAAATAAAGTTGATTTATTTGCATCAATTCCAGAAGCTAAATAAAGTGCAGCAAGAGATCTTATGTTATTTTTAAGTTCTTTTGGATCTTGTGGTACTGTAATCGCATGTTGATCAACAATACAAAAATAACAATGATTTTCATTTTGCAATTCAACAAATTGTCGCATGGCTCCTAAGTAATTCCCAAGAGTTAAGGTCCCACTTGGTTGAATACCAGAAAAAATATTTTTCATTTTAATTCACTCCAATAAAATAATAAATATGTATCACTATGCTTTTAATCCTTCTATTATCATATACTAGATAGATATATAAGAAAAGAAAAACAAAAAATATAATAAAATTACTACCATATTATTAATAATCGTTTATACTAGCATGAACAGCATATAACAAGAAAGGAATTATAATATGTTTATAAAGAATAAAATATTAAAAGTCACTTTATTAATTTTTATTATTATTAACCTATTAGTGATAACTAATGTAATGGCTAAAGAATCTGATAAAGAGATAAAACTAGTAAAAAATCAAGTAGAATACGTAACGGAATTAGAAGTAGTTGATTCTAATATAAAATTCAATCGTTTTACTTTCGATTCAGGATTAAATTTTAATTATCCTGAAGCAGTTCGTGGTATATATGTAACTGGGAATTCAGCAGGAGGAGATCGATTTAAAGATTTGTTAAATTTGGTAGAAACAACGGACTTAAATGCGATGGTAATAGATATCAAAGACGATTTTGGAAAATTAACTTATAAAGTAGATAAAAACTCTCCCTACTCTGATATAGCTGACGGTTATATTGATGATTTACCAGGATTACTAAAAATCTTAGAAGAAAAAGAAATATACCCTATTGCAAGAGTTGTTGTATTTAAAGATTCAGCATTTGCAGAAAAACATCCAGAATATTCATTTTTAGACGACGGAAAAGTTTGGAAAAATAATCGTGGTGAAGCTTTTGTAAACCCATTCGAAAAAAAAGTATGGAAGTATAATTTAGATATTGCAAAAGAAGTTGCTAAATTAGGCTTTCAAGATATTCAGTTTGACTATGTTCGTTTTCCTGAAGGATTTGAAACTCGAGATGATAAATTGGAATATTCTTTAGGAGATTATGAAAATAGTGATACAGATGGCGTTCAAAAAAGAGTTGAAGCAGTAACAGACTTTGTAAAATATGCTCGTGAAGAATTAGCTTATTATGGTGTTAATGTATCAATAGATATATTTGGCTATGCTGCGACAATTTCAGAAGCTCCTGGTATTGGTCAAAATTTCTCTAAAATATCAGAAAATACAGATGTTATTTCATCAATGATTTATCCTAGTCATTGGACAAGTTATTTTGGAATCAAAATTCCAGATAAAGAGCCTTACAATGTAGTGAATGAATATGCTAAAGTAGAAAATAACATATTAAATAAGTTAGAGAATAAACCAATTTCAAGGCCTTGGATTCAAGATTTTTCTGCACCTTGGCTTTATAGTGGCACTGGTAAAGTATATAAAAAGGAAGACGTTGAAGCCCAAATTAAAGCTCTAAGTGAGAATGGCATTAAAGAATATTTAATTTGGAATCCTAGAAATGTTTATTCACAAGGAGTTAATTACATCCAATAAATGTGTCATAATTGTGACATCCTGAATGACTATATACTTTAAATAATTAGATAAATATCTGATAAACCTTAATTTAACAACGTTTTTGCTAATCATTTTATAAAAAGCATCATAGATTAAATAATTTAAAAAGATTTAATAACCCCTACCTTTTACTTGACAATTGTAGTATAATAATAGATGGAAGTTATTTAAAGTTATTCTTAATAAAAAAATTAAACAACTATCGCCTTTGTTTAAATAATTGTTTAGCTTTAAATAAATATATAATAAAACAAACATTTATAGAATGAGGAGTGAAGTGATATGGTAACACTCTATACCTCGCCAAGTTGCACGTCTTGCAGAAAAGCGAAAGCATGGTTAGAAGAGCATGATATAGAGTTTGAAGAAAGAAATATTTTTTCAGAACCGTTATCAATAGACGAAATAAAAGAAATATTAAGAATGACTGAAGATGGTACAGATGAAATAATATCAACTAGATCTAAAGTATTTCAGAAGTTAGATGTTGATATTGAAAAACTACCATTAAAGGATTTATTTGAACTTATCCAAAAAAATCCAGGTCTTTTAAGAAGACCGATTATCTTAGATGAAAAACGTCTACAAGTCGGTTATAATGAAGACGAAATTCGTAGATTTTTACCAAGAACAGTGCGTACTTTTCAATTACGTGAAGCACAACGCATGGTTAATTAAATAAAATAAAACACAGTCTATATTGACTGTGTTTTATTTTATTTAAAAGTGTAATAAATTGAAATTTTTATAAGTACCTAGTATATTAATCATAATCATATCTATAGTATAAATAATAGATTTATACACTGAAAGATCATCTAAGTGATCTAGATTGTCCCTCACTTAAGGTGTTAATTATATTTATTGACATAAGTATAATAATGAAGGGAGAGGTTATCTAATGGAAATAGAAAGAATTAATGAAAATACTGTTAAGTTTTATATTACGTATGTTGATATTGAAAATCGCGGCTTTGAAAAAGAAGAAATATGGTATAACCGTGAACGTAGTGAACAATTATTTTGGCAAATGATGGATGAAGTTAATTTTAAAGAGGACTTTTCAGTTGAAGGTCCATTATGGATTCAAGTTCAAGCAATGGATAAAGGCTTAGAGATAGTGGTTACTAAAGCAAAAGTTTCAAAAGATGGAGAACACTTTGAATTTCCAAAAGAAGGTAAATCTAATTTAGAAATGTCAATTAGCAATAAATTAGAGAACTTTATTGAAAATGAAATAATTAAAGATGACGTCATAGAAAAATCAACATTAAACGAATTAGATTACGTCTGGGGCGTTTTTGAATTTGATGACATTGAAGATATGATTGATTTAAGCCACGCTTTAGAAAACGTGAAGGAAGACAATATTTTAACTAAATTATATGGATATGAAAATAAATATTATTTATATATAGAAATGAATGATCAAGATATTGAATATCAAGACGATTTACTAAGTCAGATATCCGAATATAGTGAAGATAGTGATATAACAACTCATCTTCTTGAAGAATATGGTACAGTTATCTTTGAAGATAAAGTATTTACACAAATAAGAAGTTATTTTGATATCAAATGAAGGTAGTTTATTTAAATAAACTACCTTTTTGTTTATTTGAAAGGAGAGATGATAGTGAGTCGCGCAATTGATCAAAATGGAATTATTATTATTTTATCAAAATATTCGCGTAATGAATTAAAAAAACTTAAAAGAAAAAATATTAAATATTATTGTTTGATTTGTAAAAAAAGAATGATTTTAAAGGTAGGAGAACGAAAACGTCCTCATTTTTCACATTTAAAACTAAAACAAAAAGTCAACAATGGAAAAGAAACTGAGCACCATAAGCTGGGAACAGACTTACTATATAGAAGTTTTGTTAATCAAGGATTTTATACAAAAAAAGAACATTATATTCCTTCAATCAAACAACGGCCAGATGTTGTAGTAGCAATTAATAATGAATCATATGCCTTTGAATTTCAATTATCTAAAATTAGTTTATCACTATTTAAAAAAAGAACATTTAATTTAAAAGATGCAGGATTTAAACCAATTTGGTTGTTAAGTAGTAAATTACTTGTTATGAAAAATAATAACCGAGTAAAATTAACCCCATTCCTTTCTCAGTTTATTCACCAATTTTCTAAAATACACCCACCTCAATTATTTTTTTATCATCCCGAGCAGAAAAAAGTGATTATATTAGAACATATATTATTTTATTCAGAAAAGTATGCTTATGTTCAAAAGCGAATAATTAAAGTAAGTGAATTATCAATAGACCTATTAAAGAATGCTAGAGAATTAAATGTTAAATCTTTATTATATTTTTGGCAACGTGAAAAGTTTAAGTTTAGAACTAAACCACGTAATTATGCTCGTGGTACAGAATATCAGTGGCGTTTATGGCTCTATAAGAAAAATATTCATTTTGAAAATTTACCTGCACATATTTATTTACCAACGCGAAATAATTATGTGTTTAAAGTTCCCCCATGGAATTGGCAAAGTAGGATTTATTTAACGATTATTCAGCCATTGAAAGTAGATGATGTATTCTACTATGAAGATTGTATCAATGTAATAAAAAAGTATTTAATCCCAAAATCACATTATCCTCTTATAAAATATTACCCTTCAGCACTTATAAACTACTTAAATCTCCTTACTTATTTAAATATAATTAAACCAATCTCTCATCATAAATATATCAAGATAAATCAATCTAACTTTAATCAAGCGCTTAAAAACTTATTAATCGCTGATGATGATATTATTAATCAGTTACTGTATAATTTAAATTGAATGATTTAATAATAGAAAAGAGGTATACAATGTCAAAAGATACAGGTAAATTAAAAACAAGAGATCAAGTACCTGAGGAATTAACATGGGACTTAGAAGCTATTTTTGAGACAGATGAATTATGGGAAGAAGAGTATAAACAATTAGAAACAGAATTTCCTAAAATAAGTAATTATCAAGGGAGAGTTACTGAATCTGCTGATACTCTATTAGAAGTTTTTAAATTGCAAGATGAATTAATCGAGCGTTTGGGAAAATTATATTCATATTCTCATATGAGAAATGATGAAGATACAACAAATTCTAAATATCAAGCTATGAATCAACGAGCTGATAGTTTATTAACAATAGCATCAAGTGAAATGAGCTTTATAACACCAGAAATATTAACAGCAGAAGAAGATACAATTAAACAATTCAGAAAAGAAAACAAAGAATTAGCTAAATATGGAAAGACACTTGATGAAATAAATCGACAACGACCACACGTCTTAAGTGAGAAAGAAGAAGTATTACTTGCAGAAATGTCTGAAGCGACTCAAACAGCCTCTCAGACATTTAGTATGCTAAATAATGCTGATTTAAAATTCCCAACAATAAAAGATGCAAAAGGAAATGATGTTGAACTAACACATGGACGTTATCATACCTTTATGGAATCAACAAATCGTTCAGTAAGAGAATCTGCTTTTAAAGCGATGCATCAAACATATGGTGACTTTAAAAATACATTTGCATCTACTTTAAGTGGTAACATTAAAACAGATAATGTTAATGCAAAAGTTAGAAATTTTGAATCAGCAAGACATGCGGCTTTAAATTCTAATAATATTCCAGAAACAGTATATGATAACTTAGTTGAAACAGTTAATGAACACTTACCACTATTACATCGTTATATTAATTTGCGTAAAAAAGTACTTAAATTAGATGATTTGCATATGTATGATTTATATACACCACTAATTCAAGATATGGAAATGAAAATAACTTATAAAGAAGCTCAAGAGCAAGTCTTAAAAAGCTTACAACCACTAGGCGATGATTATACCGAAATTATTAAAGAGGCTTTTAATAATCGCTGGATTGATGTTGAAGAAAATGTGGGTAAACGTAGTGGTGCATATTCATCAGGTGCTTATGGAACCAATCCATATATATTAATGAATTGGCAAGATAATGTAAACAATATGTTTACTTTAACACATGAATTAGGGCATTCATTGCATAGTTATTACACTCATAAAAATCAACCTTTCCGCTATGGAAGCTATTCTATTTTTGTTGCAGAAGTTGCTTCAACAACTAATGAAGCATTATTAAGTGATTATTTATTAAAAAATCTAAAAGATGAAAAAGAACGTTTATATGTTCTAAATTATTTCTTAGAAGGTTTTAGAGGTACTGTGTTCCGTCAAACGATGTTTGCTGAATTCGAGCACGATATTCATATTCGTGCACAAAATGGCGAGGCATTAACTGCTGAAAAATTAACAGAAATATATTATGAATTAAATAAAAAATATTTTGGCACAGATATAATAATTGATGAAGAAATAGGTCTAGAATGGGCTCGTATACCTCACTTTTATATGAATTACTATGTTTATCAATATGCAACAGGATATTCAGCAGCGACTTCTCTTGCAAATCAAATTTTAACGGAAGGTGAGTCTGCTGTAGACCGTTATAAAGATTATTTAAAAGCTGGAAGTAGTGATTATCCTATAGAAGTTCTTAAACAAGCTGGTGTGGATATGACGAGTAAAAAACCAATAGAAGATGCTTTAAAAGTATTTGAACAAAGGTTAACAGAAATGGAAGAAATTTTATTAAAATAATAAAAAATCCCAATCAAAATTGATTGGGATTTTTTCCCTACTAGTGGTATATTAAAAGGTATCTATTTTATTTTAAAAATATAAAGTAGAGTATTTTTTAATTAAAATTTTAATAGAGATAGGAGTGCGTTATGAAAACATTTAAATTAAATCAATTAAAAATAATGGCTCATGAAGAAGACAATATTGTTCAAAAGAAAATTCACTTAAAAGACGGGTTAATTATTGACAGAGAAGATGAATCAGGTTGGTTAATTGAAGCTTTTATTGATCAAGATTATTATGAATATTTCAATACTTTAAAACAAATAAAAGAACTAATGATTCAAGTGAAAATCACTAGAGAAGAAAATGATCCAGCATTTTTCATCACAAAAATTGTAAGTATAAATAAAATTAATACCGATAAAATGAATGTTATTTTTGAAGGTCAAATTGTAGATCATCGAAAAAGTAGAATTGAAAAAATGTTAAAGTCAATTTTAGAAGAAGGATATCAAGGTGAATCATTACTTAGAAAGTTCAAAGAACTTATTTGATGTATAAAAGGAGTTCATGGGAATGTCAGCTAAACAATCTTTAAAAAATTGGATGAATCGCATGTCACCAGTACGGATATTACTTATATTTTATTTTATAGCGGTTATATTTTCGACTTTACTACTGTCATTACCCATAGCTTATAAACCAGGTGTTAAAATCCCATTTATAGATATATTATTTACTGCAGTAAGTGCTTTAAGTGTAACGGGTTTAAGTACAATTACAATTGTAAACACATTAAGTGTAACGGGTTATTTTATTTTATTATTTATTTTGCAATTAGGTGCATTAGGGGTTATGGCTTCAGGCACATTTATTTGGCTATTATTTGGCAAGAAAATAGGTTTAAGAGAACGTCGCTTAATTATGACAGATCAAAATCAAACAACATTTGCTGGTATGGCTCAATTGATAAAAGAAATAATTTATGTTGTTTTATTAATTGAATTAGTTGGTTTTTTAATATTAGGAACTTATTTCTTGAAATATTATTCAACAGCAGGTGAAGCTTATCTCAATGGTTTATTTACAACGATTAGTGCGATAACAAATGGTGGCTTCGACATTACTGGAGCGTCAATGTTTCCATATGCTCATGACTATTTTGTTCAACTGATTGTGATTATTTTAATTGTTTTTGGAGCGATTGGATTTCCAGTTTTGATTGAAATTAAAGATTATATTCAAACCAAACGAAAAAAGCGACAACGATTTAGATTTAGTTTATTTACTAAAATAACTTCGGTTACATTTTCACTATTAGTTGTGTTTGGAACCTTATTTATTTATCTAATGGACAAAAATCATTATTTAAATGGAAATAGTTGGCACGAAAATTTCTTTTATGCATTATTTCAGTCAGTGACAACGCGAAGTGCGGGACTATCGACATTAGATGTTAATTTATTAACTGAATCTAACCAATTATTTATGTCAGCTCTTATGTTTATCGGTGCTTCTCCTAGTAGTGCTGGTGGTGGAATTAGAACAACAACATTTGCTATTGTAATCATATTTTTAATTACTTATGCACGTGGTGGAAAAAGTTTACGTATATTCAAACGCGAAATACATAATGATGACTTTATTAAGGCTGTAACAGTAACGTTAATGGCTGTTTTATTAATATTTACTTCAGTAATAATAGTTTCGATATTTGAATCTTATAGTTTAATCCAAATATTATTTGAAGTTACTTCTGCATTTGGAACAGTTGGGCTATCTTTAGGTATAACAAGTGAACTAACAACAATGAGTAAAATAATTTTAATGATTCTTATGTTTATTGGAAGAGTTGGTGTTGTTACATTCTTATTTATGTTTAAAAGTCGACGTGGGGAACGTAATTACCATTATCCCACAGAAAAAATAATCATTGGGTAATATATTAATACTTTATAATTTCAGGAATTATTGGTATGATAATGATGTAGGATAATGAATAATAAAGGAGTGCACTTATATGTGGACAACAGCTTTTGGAATCGTATGTTTTGCAATTGCACTATTAAATGTAGGTTACCTATTATTTGACAAAGAATAAAATAAAAAAACTAGAAAGAATTAACTTTCTAGTTTTTATTTTGTTCTTGAAAACTGACGTAATGGATAGACAGTAAATTCAGAACGTCCAATAATTTCTTCTCGTTTAATTAAACCTAATCCATTTCGACTATCTTTACTCACTGCTCGATTGTCTCCCATAACAAAGTAATGATTCTTAGGAACTATTTTAGGACCAAAACTCCCAGTTAAAATATCTCCATTCCGATCAACATAGGAATTAAATTGTTTTTCGTTATTTATATAAAGCTTGTGATTAGTCATTTCAATTTTTTCTCCAGGTAATGCGATTACTCGTTTCACATAATTTTCATCATGTTTATTTATCATCACGATATCACCACGTTCCGGTTCAGCGACAAGATAAATAAACTTGTTAAATATAACTCTATCATCATCAAAAAGTGTAGGTTCCATGCTGATACCTTCAACTTTAGCTGAAGAAAAAATAAACGCATTAAATAAAACAGCACATATAATCGTAAGGATGAGCCCTTTTATCCATTTTATTGAACTATTATTTTCTTGCCCAGTCATGAAGATATCACCTCTTATTTATTTCTTTCTAGTAGTCAATTATTAATCGAATTTTTTTGTCGGTGGCCATTCCATTTGACCTAATGAAGAGGGTGTATAATATGAAGGTGTTTTTCTCTTAATTTTCTTTGTTGGAGTTTGCCAATTAATGTATTTGTAAATAAGCTTTTTCGCAGAAGAGAGAGACATACGAGTTTGAGGATTACGATAATTCTCATCTAGATACCCGAGGTGTGTTAGTTTTTTAAAATCTTCTTTTTCAGGTGGTAAATGAAAATAATAATTATCAACTTTCACTAATAAAATTGAATGTTGGTTACTATTTTTTGGATTATTTGAAAAGTGTAACCCAACCTTATGTGCTTTTTTTTCATGAAGTAATTTATGAAGCGCTATTTTTTTAATAGTATATAAATGTTGAGGTCTTGTAGCCGCTTTGGCATGCCTGTTAATACAAAAAATTGCTTGTGCCAATTGATTTATCAATTTATTTTTTGTCATTCAAAATTAAACTCCTTTCTTAAGTACATCTATTTACTTTACATGAACACATGATAATATTCAATTAAGATAACTTAATTGTTAGCAAAAAATCAATAAAAGCTTAGCATAATTAAAAATATCTAATAAAATATTTATAAATAGTTGTAAATATTTAATAAACACTTAAACTAAAAGTAAGAATCAAAGTTTATTAATTAGCAAAATAAATTAAAATTAAAAATAATATAATCTAAAAGGAGAAATGGATATGAGTTGGGATCACGTAATTAAAAATGGAAATATTGTCATGGATGATACGATAGAAAAAGGTAATATTTATATAAAAGATGGCTTAATCCAAGCAATTTCTAATCAAGAGTTACCTGGTAAGGTGGAATTAGAAACAGATGCAACTGGAAAATATGTATTGCCAGGATTGATAGATACTCATATTCATTCACGCGATGGAGGAGCAACTTATAAAGAAGACTTTTCTTACTCAACTACAGCAGCTGCTGTAGGAGGTATAACAACTGTTTTTGAAATGCCGAATACAAACCCATCTGTTAACACACGTGAAAACTTCTTAAAGCAAAAAGAAAATTTAGAAAGTAAAGCAAATATAGATTTTGGATTGTGGGGAATTAGTTTAGGAGATTTAAATAAAGATAATATTCAAGAGTTACATGATTCAGGTGTGATAGGCATTAAATACTTTTGGGGTTATGCAGTTGATAAAGAAAACTTCCAACTAGTTTATAATTATGATCCAAGCCTAAAAAATGTTATGCCTCCATGTGATGATGGTGAAGTATATGAAATATTTAAATCAGTAGCTAAAACAGGAAATGTATTAGCAATTCACGCTGAAAACAGTGATTTAATGCATCGGTTAGCACAAAATATAACAGATGAAAAAGGTGATGATTATGATTTATTTTTATCATCACGACCACAGCTTGCTGAAGTGTTAACGGTTCAAACTGCGATTGAATTTACACGAGATTTAGGAACTCGCTTACATATCCTACACGTTACAACAAAGCGTTCAGTGGAATTAATTCGCCAAGCTCAAAAAGAAGGATTGCCAGTAACTGCTGAAACTTGTCCACACTATTTATTTTTAACAAATGAAAGTTATCAAGAAATTGGGCCTGTAATGAAAGTATTTCCATTGGTTAAAGAAAAAGAAGATCAAGATGAAATCTGGAGAGGCATAGCTGATGGAACAATTTCTAGTGTGTGTTCAGATCATGCACCTCATACAGAAGAAGAAAAATCAGGTAATCTTTGGACAATGCCTGCAGGTATGTGTGGAGTTGAAACGATAGTACCACTAATGTTAAATGCAGTAAATGAAGAGAAATTATCACTGATTAAATTAGCACAATTATTATCAAGTAATCCTGCAAAGAATTTTGGTGTTTTTCCAAATAAAGGATCATTAATGATAGGAACAGATGCAGACATTACAATAATAGATATGGATAAAAAGTGGACTATTAAGCGTGAGGATTTACACAGTAAAAGTAAAATTACAGCTTATGACGGATTTGAGATTGTTGGAAAACCTGTACAAACAATTGTTCGAGGCAAAACGATTATGAAAAATGGTGAATTAGTTAATACAAGAACAGGTCGATTAATTAAAAGAAATAAAAGTGTTCTGTAATCAGAACACTTTTATTTCAAAAAAATTTATCAAACAGAGATATTAATTGAATTTTATGTTATTATGATTATGATGACTATTCGTATGTGAAACATCAATGTAATTATTAAACGTTATTAAATAATTACAAATTAGGAGTGTTTAATTATGAGTATTATAGAAGAAAATCAACAAATTGATAATATTAAAGTTAGCCAAATGATGGTTTCTTCAGAAAAAGTTGCTCACGTACAGCTAAACAATCCATTGGAACATGCTTTGCTTGTTTTAGTGAAATCTGGCTATTCAGCTGTACCAGTATTAGATAGTGAATATAAGTTAGCGGGATCAATAAGTAAAACGGTTATATTAAATGAAATTTTAGGTTTAGAGCGTTTTGAAGTAGAAAGATTATCAGATATTAAAGTTTCAGATGTTATGGATAAAGATGAGGCTAGTATTAAAGAAACAGCTTCATTTATAGATGGATTAAATGCAGTTATTAATCGACCATTCATTTGTGTAACAGATGAAGAAGGTCATTTTGACGGAATATTAACTCGAAGAGCAATTTTAAAAGAATTAAAAAAAGAATATTATACATCTAAAAATAAAATAAATTAAAAAGGAATTATTGATAACGCTTTCTATTCATTTATTAGAGTAGCAAAACCAGGTATATTATTTAAATACCTGGTTTTGCTATTTTTATAAAATTTCATTGCAAAAGATAGCTTATTAATTAGGCAATGATGTATGAATTTAAATAGTATCTTAAACAATGATAAGATATTTTATGTACTAAATTTATCTAGCTGTGATAAACTACTAGAAAAGATGATATGGAGGCCGAAAATGAAGCGTGAATTTGCAGTGATAGGATTAGGACGTTTTGGTGGAAGTATTTGCCACGAATTAAGTTTAGAAGGAATGGACGTACTTGCGATTGATATTAATGAACAAAAAATAAATGAATATAAAAATATTGCATCACATGCTGTTATTGCCGATGCTACAGATGAAACAATCTTAACTGATTTAGGTATAGAAAGTATTGACCATGTTATTGTCGCTATTGGAGAAAATATTCAAGCAAGCATTTTAACAACGGTGATATTAACAGATTTAGGTGTTAAAAAAATAACTGTCAAAGCACAAAATGATTATCATGAAAAGATTTTAAAAAGAATTGGTGCTGATCATGTTGTTCACCCAGAAAGAGATATGGGTAAGCGATTAGCACATAGCTTAATATCAAGTAATATACTAGATTATTTAGAGTTATCTGATGAACATAGTATGGTTGAAGTTAAAGCAGGAAAAAACTTAGTGGGAAGAACTTTAATAGAATTAGATATACGGGCACAGTATGGATGTAACGTCGTTGCTATTAAGCGTGGTAAACAAATGAATGTTTCACCAAGTGCTGAAGACAAATTACGAGAAGATGATGTCTTAGTTGTCATAGGCGCTGATTTAGACATTCATAAATTTGAAAAAGATTTAGTTATTTAGAGTTAAAATAAAATATCAATTTAAACAATAAACTCCGTGTAAAGCTGAAAATAGAGCTATAAATTATACTCAACCTTCAGTTTTACGCGGAGTTTTATTGTAACTTATAAAGTAATAATATTAAAAAAAACTTGCATGAATTTTATAATTCATGCAAGTTCTAAAGATTGTTTTATATTTCCATGATGATAGGCATAACCATTGGACGTCGTTTTGTTTTTTCATATAAGAATGGAGCAAGTGTGTCGATAATTTCATTTTTAATTTCTGACCATTTACTTGTTTTCTTCAGCATAACTTTATCTAAATGAGCAGCAACAAGTTGTTGTGCATCATTAATTAGCTGTTCAGATTCACGCATATAAACAAAGCCACGTGATATTAAATCTGGTCCTGCTTCAATCTTAAATTCTTTCATATTAATACTAACTACAACAATAATTAAGCCTTCTTCAGAAAGGATACGACGATCTCGTAGTACGATATTACCAATATCTCCAATTCCGCTACCATCAACATAAATTGAACTTGAAGTAACTTTGCCTGCGACTCGAGCTGTATCTTTTTCTAAAGCTAAAACATCACCATTATCGACTATGAAAATATTATCTTCATCGACATCACATTGTTGTGCCAAAATGGAGTGCTGTTGTAACATGCGATACTCACCATGGATAGGCATAAAGAACTTAGGCTTTATTAAGCGTAACATAAGCTTTTGCTCTTCTTGGTTTCCGTGTCCTGAAGTATGAACTTTGCTAGCACTTCCGTGAATCACATTAGCTCCTCCACGTGTTAAAGAGTTAATGATTCGATTAACACCTACTTCATTTCCTGGAATAGGTGAAGAAGAGAAGACAACTGTATCTCCAGGTGCAATTTGAATTTGACGGTGTGTGCCATTAGCTATTCTAGATAGTGCAGCCATTGGTTCACCTTGAGAACCTGTACATAAAATAGTTACTTCATGGGAAGGAAGTCGATTGATTTCATATGGTTCAATAAAAGTTTCTGGTGGTGCAATAATGTAACCTAATTCACGTCCAACTTTAATAGAATTTTCCATACTACGACCAAAGACGGCAACTTTACGATCAAATTTTACAGCAGATTCAACAATTTGTTGTAATCTATATATGTTTGAAGCGAATGTAGCAAAAATTAATCGTTCGTTAGATTTACTGAAAATATCTGCGATACTTTCTTTGACAACTTGTTCTGAAAGAGAAAATCCAGGAACCTCACTATTTGTACTATCTGATAATAAACATAGTACACCTTCATCACCAATTTCTGCCATTTTTGCAATGTTAGCAGGTTCACCAACAGGTGTAAAGTCAAATTTATAATCACCAGTATGAACAATATTACCAGAAGGTGTTTTAACAACCACACCAAAAGAGTCTGGAATGCTGTGAGTTACGTGAAAGAAGCTAACTGAGGTTTTACGGAATTTGATAATATCATCTTCTACATATGTGTGAAGCTTAGCAGAACGTAAAAGACCGTGCTCCTCTAATTTATTGCGAATGAGCCCCATTGCTAATTTACCAGCATAAACTGGAACGTTTAATGCTTTTAATAAAAATGGGATACCGCCAATATGGTCTTCATGACCATGTGTTACAATTAAAGCTTTGATTTTTTCTTTATTTTGAACAAGATAAGTATAGTCTGGGATAACATAATCTATACCAAGTAGTTCATCTTCTGGGAATTTAACTCCAGCATCAATAATGATAATTTCATCTTGGAATTGAACACAGTACATGTTTTTTCCTATTTCATCTAATCCGCCTAGCGCAAAGACAGCTGTTTCATTATTATTAACAAATTTCATTATTTTATAACGACTCTAACTCAAAGTTTTCAGAACGTTGTTCATATGCTAAATGTGCGCCATCTAAAGCATGAATATATTCAATGTTTATATTTCGTCCTGATAATTTTTCACGTGCATCCTGAATCGAGTCTGCTTCTAGATACAAGCTCGATGTGTGTTCACGTACTGGTGCTTCTTCTTGCAATTTTTGATAAAGTACTTTAAAAATCATTCTATCTCTCCTATTAATTTTATTATTATTTTTATTGATGTGTATGTCTTTATTAAAGTTCTTGGCAAATGTAGATACTTTTAAATAGCGCTACAGATTGCATCTGAAACGTCATAAAGTGATAAAATATTCAGTTCTCCGTCTCTTTTACTTAAAATTAGTTTGACTAATTTATCTTAAAGCAAGTTCGTTACTTTATTTTCCGGTCGTAGGTACACGTGATTTGCCTAGTACTTCTTTGATACGTTTTCTAATCTTATCTCTTAGGCGTTTTAACATACGTACCTCTCCCTTCTTTATTTAATCAAATAATTAAAGAAAAGTAACAATAACGATCAACCGATTCAATCCCATTAATTCTATTATAGTATGATTTGGAAAAATATGATACACAAATCTATTAAAACTTAAATTATTGTTAAAATAAATAAAAAAACAGCACTTTATGTACTGTTTTAATTAATTTCTTTAGCAGATTCAGGTGCAGCGAAAGGATTGTCTTTATTAATATGATCATAAAAAAGAACGCCATTTAAATGATCTATTTCATGTTGTAAAACGATCGCTGGATAACCTCTAAACCTTAATTTTAAAGGTTCACCATTTTCATCAAAAGCTTTAATGGTGATTCTCGCATATCTAAGTACATATCCCTCATAGTCATCGTCAACAGACAAACACCCTTCTCCATCTGCTAAATAAGCAAGTTCAACTGAGTGACTTATTATTTTAGGATTTATTAATTTATAACTATAAAGTTTATCATTATATTCAAAGTGAACAACTGTTAATTGTTCATTAATTCCAATTTGAGGAGCAGCAATTCCTACACCTGGTCTTAATTTGTATTTTTCTGCAATTTCATCATCTTGACTATTTATTAAAAATTCTAGCATTCTATTTAATGTGTTTTTCGTTTCTTTTGAAGGTGGTAACTCAACTGGTTTTGATTTCTCTCGTAAAGATGCTTGATCGTCTCTTACGATATCTTTCATTGTCAGCATTTTAATTTCTCCTATCTGAATTTTTCTCTAAGTTTAATATATCATAAATAATAAACTTTTTTAATAATGACCACTTTAATATAAGCTATTGTTTTAAGAAAAGTTTTGCTATACTAGATAATATGTAAAATTAGAAGAGGTGCTCTATTGAGAAGTAAATTTATTTTTAGTCTAACAATATTCATTTTAATTATTTTTTTATCGGCTTGTGGCGGTTCGACAGAAGAGAAGCTTCATGCTAATTTAGAAAAAACTGTGCAAATCGAAGAGTCTAATGAAAATATACAGGTGATAAACGAATTAGAAAAACAGAATAAAGCATTGTTAGCAGATCTTGCAAAGTTAACAGATCAAGATTTTAAAGAAATTAATAAACAATCAAATGAATTGATTAATATAAATGAACAATTAACAGAATCATTAAAATCAGAAAAAGAGTTTATTAGTAAAACAAAAAAAGAATTTAAGAAAAATAAATCATTAATTGAAAAGATGGAAGAAAACAAGAAAAAAGAAACAGGACTAGAAATGTATAATGTGATGAATAACCGATATGATACTTATGATAAGTTTGTGGATGAATATTTAGAGGTGATTAAGAAAAGACATAAATTAATTGAATTGATTAGAGATGAAAATAGTAATTCAGAACTTTTTTTCGAACAACTTGAAGCAGTTAATAATCAAAGTGAACAAACTCTCAAATTAAACCAGGAGTTAAATAAGCAAACAAAAAAATATAACACTTTAAAAAAGAAATTATATGATCAAATGGATTTGAATGTTAAATATAATGATGAGGAGTCTAACTAATTAGAGTTAGACTTTTTTTATTATTGATATGTAAGCGGGAACATTGTTATAACACAGTTAACAGTTGTTACTATAACAGGTGTTTTTTGTGAGAAAAAACAAAAAAGAAAGATTAGAACTTTAATAAAAAAATCACTTGATATACCAGAAGGATTGACATAAACAGCAGTTATAAGTTACACTTGTTATTAGTAGTTAATTGTACTACTATAAAAAAAGAAATTAATGTAACAGATTATAACTGTTAAGTGTTATAAATATTGTTTTTGGATAATAATAGAAATAAAATAAAGAGAGGTTTGGTGAATTAATATGAAGAATGTATTAAATTCAGTGGAAGATAAATTTGAAATGATTCAAGTTTTAAATGAAAAAGGTGAAATTGTAAATGAAGATTTAGTTCCTGATTTATCTGATGATGAGCTTAAAGAATTGATGAAAAGAATGGTTTATACACGTATTTTAGACCAGCGTTCAATTGCTTTAAATAGACAAGGACGACTTGGGTTTTATGCGCCAACAGCAGGGCAAGAAGCTTCTCAAATTGCTAGTCACTTTGCTGTAGAAAAAGAAGATTTTTTATTACCTGGATACAGAGATGTACCTCAAATGATTTGGCATGGCTTACCTTTATATCAAGCGTTTTTATTTTCAAAAGGACATGTTCATGGAAATGAGATGGCAGAAGATTTGAACACGCTAAGTCCGCAAATTATTATTGGTGCACAATATGTTCAAGCAGCTGGTGTAGCTTTGGGTAAGAAATTAAAAGGGAATAAATCAGTGGCATTAACTTATACGGGTGATGGTGGTACATCACAAGGTGATTTTTACGAAGGCATAAACTTTGCTGGTGCCTATAATGCACCCGCTATATTTATCGTTCAAAATAACCATTTCGCCATATCTGTCCCTGTAGAAAAGCAAACAGCAGCAAAAACACTTGCTCAAAAAGCTGTTGCAGCAGGAATAGAAGGTTATCAAGTTGATGGAATGGATCCATTAGCCGTTTATGCAGTTACAAAATATGCAAGAGATAAAGCATTAGATGGTGGTGGACCAACCTTAATAGAAACGCTAACTTATCGTTATGGGCCTCATACAATGGCAGGAGACGATCCTACTAAATATAGAACAGACGATTTAGATACAGAATGGGAGAAAAAAGACCCAATTGTACGTTTTAGAGCATATTTAGAAAGTAAAGATCTATGGTCTAAAGAAGAAGAAGATAAAATTATTGAACAAGCAAAAGAAGATATTAAAGAAGCTATAAAAAAAGCAGATGCATATCCAAAACAAAAAGTTTCAGACTTAATTAAAAATATGTATGAAGATTTACCAGTTAATTTAGAAGAGCAACTAGAGGAATATATTGCAAAGGAGTCGAAATAATATGGCACAAATGACTATGATTCAAGCTATTACCGATGCAATGCATACGGAGTTAAAAAATGATGAGAATGTTTTGGTTTTTGGTGAAGATGTAGGTAAAAATGGTGGTGTTTTCAGAGCAACAGAAGGTTTACAAGCGGAGTTTGGTGAAGATCGAGTGTTTGACACTCCACTTGCAGAATCAGCAATTGGTGGGCTTGCTATAGGTTTGGCATTAGAAGGTTTTAGACCAGTGCCAGAAATACAGTTTTTTGGTTTTCTTTATGAAGTCATGGACTCAATTAATGGTCAAATGGCAAGAATGAGATATCGTTCAGGTGGAAGATTCTCATCACCAATTACAGTTAGATCACCATTTGGTGGCGGTGTACAAACACCAGAAATGCATGCTGATTCACTTGAGGGGCTAGTTGCTCAACAACCAGGTTTAAAAGTTGTTATTCCTTCAACACCATATGATGCTAAAGGATTATTAATTTCAGCAATACGTGATAATGATCCGGTCATATTTTTAGAACATATGAAGCTTTATCGTTCATTTAGAGGTGAAGTACCAGAAGAAGAATATACGATTGATCTTGGAAAGGCTGATATTAAGCGTGAAGGTAGTGATGTCACTTTAATAGCTTATGGAGCAATGGTTCATACGTGTTTAAAAGCAGCTGAAGAATTAGAGAAAAATGATATTGATGCAGAAGTAATCGATTTACGTACTGTTTCTCCAATTGATATTGACACAATTGTTGAATCTGTTAAAAAAACAAATCGGGTAGTTGTTGTTCAAGAAGCTCAGCGACAAGCTGGAATAGCAGCTAATATTATATCAGAAATTCAAGAAAGAGCTATTTTGCATTTAGAGGCACCAGTATTAAGAGTAACTGCACCAGATACTGTTTATTCTTTTGCAGCAGCAGAGAGTGTTTGGTTACCAAATCATGAAGATGTCATCGAAAAAGTAAATGAAGTAATTAATTATTAAATATATGAATGGAGGGTTAATATGGCTTTTGAATTTAGATTACCTGATATAGGTGAAGGAATACATGAAGGTGAAATATTAAAGTGGTTTATAAAAGAAGGCGAAGAAATCCAAGAAGACGATCCATTGTGTGAGGTTCAAAATGATAAGTCAGTTGTAGAGATACCATCACCTGTTGAAGGAACGGTGTTAAAGATACATGTTGAGGAAGGAACAGTTGCAGTTGTAGGTGATTTATTAGTGAGTATTGAAGCTGAAGGCTATGAAACATCTGAACAATCCGAAACTGAAAATGAGCCTAAATCTACAGATGAAAAAGATACAGATGACAAAACAAATCAAAATGAAACAGAACAAGTAGCTGATAAAGAAGCTGAACAAACAGAAAAGGCCAAAGATCAAGGTCTAGATCAAAGTCTAGATCAAAGAGTTATAGCTATGCCTTCTGTTAGAAAATATGCAAGAGATAATAATGTAAATATTCAAGAAGTCACTGGCTCAGGAAAAAATAATAGAATTTTAAAAACAGATGTAGATGCTTTCTTATCAGGGGATCAATCAGTAGATGCAGAAAGTAAAGAAACTATAGAAGAAACTAAAGATCAAGCACAACCAACTCACGCGACTGAAAGTGCATATCCTGAAACGCGTGAAGAAATGTCATCGATCCGTAAAACTATTGCAAAAGCAATGGTTAATTCGAAAACTAAAGCACCACATGTAACACTAATGGATGAGATAGATGTAACTGACTTAGTTGAGCATAGGAATAAATTTAAAGGTATTGCTGCTGAACAAGATATAAAATTAACGTTTTTACCATACGTTGTTAAAGCATTAATATCAGCTTCTAAGAAATTCCCAATATTAAATGCTATGGTCGATGAAGAGACCAATGAAATAGTTCATAAACATTACTATAATATTGGTATTGCAGCAGATACTGATCGTGGTTTATTAGTTCCAGTATTAAAAGATGCCGATAGAAAATCACTCTTTGAAATTTCAGCAGAGATAAATGGGTTGGCAGAAAAGGCTCGAGATGGTACACTTAAAGCTGGAGAGATGAGAGGTGCATCAAATACAATTACTAATATAGGATCAGCTGGTGGTCAATGGTTTACACCTGTTCTAAACTATCCTGAGGCAGTTATTTTAGGTATAGGTCGAATTGCAGAAAAACCAATAGCTAAAAATGGAGAAGTGGTTATTGCACCAGTACTCGCATTATCACTTAGTTTCGATCACCGAATTGTAGATGGTGTAACAGCTCAACTTGCATTAAATCAAATTAAACGTTTATTAAATGATCCACAATTAATTATGATGGAGGCGTAATAATATGGTAGTAGGAGATTTTCCAATTGAAGTAGATACATTAGTAGTAGGTGCTGGCCCGGGAGGATATGTTGCAGCAATTCGTGCAGCTCAATTAGGCCAAGAAGTAACAATAGTTGATAAAGGTGCATTAGGTGGTACGTGCTTAAATGTTGGGTGTATTCCTTCTAAAGCACTTATTCAAGCTGGCCATATGGCAGCTAATGCAGCAGGTAACGAAGACCTTGGAATTACAACTGAAAAAGTTAATATTGATTTTGCTAAAGTTCAGGAATGGAAAGGTAAAGTTGTTGATCGATTAACATCAGGTGTAGGTTCTTTAATGAAAGGTAATAAAATTGATGTTGTGCAAGGTGAAGTTTATTTTGTAGATGATAAAAGTGTTCGTATCATGGATGAGAAAAATTCACAAACATACACATTCAAAAATTGTATTATTGCAACAGGTTCAACACCAATCGAAATCCCAGGATTTGCTTATTCTGACAGAGTTTTAGATTCAGAAGGAGCTTTAGCTCTAGAAGAAATACCTGAAAAATTAGTTGTAATTGGTGGAGGATACATTGGAACAGAATTAGGTTCAGCTTATGCTAATTTTGGTACAAAAGTAACTATTCTTGAAGGCGAAAAGACAATCTTATCAACATTTGAAAAATCAATGACGTCAGTTGTATCTCGTAGACTTAAAAAGAATAATGCAGATATTATAACTGAAGCAATGGCAAAGAGTGTTGAAGAAACTGATAAAGGTGTTAAGGTAACATATGAAGTAGATGGTAAAGAAGAAGTTGTAGAAGCTGATTATGTTCTTGTAACAGTTGGTCGTTATCCAAATACAAAGGAAATTGGCTTAGAAGAAGCGGGCATTGAACTAGATGATCGTGGTTTAGTTAAAATTGATGAACAGTGCCGTACAAGTAAAGAGAACATTTACGCTATAGGAGATATTGTTAAAGGATTACCACTTGCTCATAAAGCTTCTTACGAAGGTAAAGTTGCAGCAGAAGCAATTAGTGGAGAAAAATCAGTTATTGATTACTTAGCAATGCCAGCTGTTGTATTCTCTGATCCAGAAATGGCATCAGTTGGATATACAGAAGCAGAAGCAAAAGAAGAAGGTATTGAAATTAAAGCAGCTAAGTTCCCATTTGGAGCTAATGGAAGAGCATTATCATTAAATGATAGTGACGGCTCATTAAAATTAATTACACGTAAAAGTGATGGATTAGTTATTGGTGGTCAAATTGTTGGACCTAACGCAAGTGAAATGATTGGTGAAATTACACTTGCAATTGAATCAGGTATGACGGCTGAAGATATTGCACTAACAATTCATGCTCACCCTACATTAGGTGAAATAACAATGGAAGCAGCAGAAGTTGCACTAGGTACGCCAATCCACACACTATAAAGTTTCTAAAAAAGCTGTTCTTAATTGAACAGCTTTTTATTTTATTTAATTGTATGATAAGCTATCTATGAGGTGAAAATGTGAAAAAAATATTAATTTTATTGATAAGTTCTATGTTTGTATTAGCGGCTTGTGGTAATAATATAGAAAATGAAACAAAACAAACAGAAAATCCCAAAACAGAAGATGTGCAAAATGAAAATTCAACTAGTGATGAAAAAGAAGAAAAAGAGAAAAAAGAAACAAATGAAGTACAGGAAGAACCACTCTATTCAATTAATGAAGCAATTTGGTCACTTGAACCATTAAAAGAAGAGACTAATTCTAAAGTTGCTTTATTAACAATAGATGATGCACCAGATAAATATGCATTAGAAATGGCAGAAACATTAGAAAAATTAAACGTAAATGCTATCTTTTTTGTAAACGGTCATTTTCTTGAAACTGAAGAAGAAAAGAAAATTTTAAAAGACATTTATGATAAGGGATTTATGATTGGTAACCATACATACAGTCACCGTGATTTACAAACGATATCAGAAAAAGAACAAAAAGAAGAAATCCTATCTGTTAACGAACAAGTAGAAGAAATAACCGGTGAAAAACCAGTCTTTTTCAGAGCTCCTTTTGGGCATAATACAGATTATTCAAAAAATCTTGTAAAAAATGAAAAAATGGTTTTAATGAATTGGACTTATGGTTATGATTGGGATGAAGCATATACTAATAAAGAAGCATTAACTGATATTATGGTCAATAGTGAGTATTTAAATCACGGTGCTAATTTATTAATGCATGATCGAAAATGGACAAATGAGGCGCTAGAAGATATTGTAATAGGCTTACAAGATAAGGGATATGAGATGGCTGACCCTCATACAATAGAAACAATTAATTAAATAAAAACATCTTTAAATCGTATGTAATTTTAAATGAAAACTTAAAATTTGAATTGTGAAACAATCACTATATTTGTTACAATGGGAATCAATACAATTATGGAGGCTTAGAAGATGGATTCAATCGTTCGAGAAGCTTTGTTTAATCAGGTTAGATCATGGATGCTTGATGCAGGTACATTAATAAAAGAAAGAATAGATGATCCGTTTGAAATAAAAACTAAGTCAACAGCAAATGATCTTGTTACAATTGTTGATCAAGAAGTTGAGATGTTTTTTGCGAGAAAAATCAAAAAATATTATCAAGACCACCTATTGTTAAGTGAAGAAGGTTTTGGAGATGACTTAAAAAATTCAAAAGGAACAGTTTGGATTATTGATCCAATTGATGGAACAATGAATTTTGTAAATCAAAAACGTCATTTTGCCATATCAATAGGGATTTATCATGAAGGAATTGGCGAGATAGGTTTTGTTTACGATGTGATGGCAAATAATTTATATAGTGCAATGCGTGATGGTGGAGCTTATAAAAACGATAAAAAATTACCATCTTTAGATAAAGATGCACAATTAAAAAATTCAATTATATGTTTAAATCATCATTGGCTATGTGAAAATAGCTTAGTAAATGAAAAAGCTATGCAATCTCTAGTTAAAAATGCTCGAGGCACAAGAACATATGGTTCTGCTGCATTAGAATTTGCTCATGTTGCAGAAGGTATAATTGGTGCTTACTTGACATTATCACTAGAACCTTGGGATATTGCGGCAGGTAGAATTATTGTTAATGAAGTTGGAGGCAAGACAACAGATATTGATGGTAATGAAGTAGGTATGATGGAAAGATCTTCTATTATAACTGGTAACGCCAATATTCATCAGGAAATTATTACAAACTATTTATTAAATGCAAAAAAAGAGTCTGTTTAAACAGACTCTTTTTATGAATAAAATTAATTTTGTTTTTTCTTTAAAGCTATTCCATACCCCATAGTTCCAAAACCTAATAAAGTAAATAAAATGATTAGTAGCGGACTTCCTTGTGCAAAACCGACGCCTACTAAAAAGAACATTAAAACAACAACTATCGCAAGTAGCAATTTTGGAATATCTAATTGACCCATTAAAACCCACCTCTCGTTCTTATTGAAATTATAACATACCTCACATTTATTACAATAATCGTAACTTTAATTAGATTAATATATATACTTATATAAATCGATTGAAATATGTTAAGATGTATAATGGTAATATGTGTAATCATACATAGAATAAATATAGTTTACCATAAGAGTTAAAAAACATTAAGGAGAAGATTAATGAATAAAAAAGGATATATTTATGGTTTTATTAGTTTTATTGTATTGTTTTTTATTTTCAATCCAATAAATGAAAAGGAACCTGCTTTGGCAGATGAGTCTAGTAACTTACAAATATTAAAAAATGATGTATCACAAGACGGTGTTATTAAAGAAGAAGCTCAGGATGTATATAATATGTCTGAAACATATTTAAAAGATTATACAAAAAATAGTTCGAAAGAATTAGAAGTTGAAATTGTAGACGTAGTAGATGATCAATTAATTTTATTAGCTATAAACGGAACAGATAAACCAATTAAAAATTTAAAATTTGATATGACTGCACAAAACTTATTTAAAGATAAGCAAATTGAATCTAAACAGAGTGCATCAGGTACTTTAGAAGCAGGTAAAATATATCCAATCAAAGTTGATTTAACCAAGGAAGAGCTAAATAATTTTGAAGAAAATAAACCTTTTGCATCAGTAGAATTAAATAATGTTAAAATTGAATATGTTAATCAAGCAAACTTTTGGAAATATTATGTGTTAAATTTAATCTTTAGTGTTATCGCTTATAAATTAGGTTTTGCAAGAGAGTTACCATTTAAAAAAGAAATTTTTGTTTATATTATGCTTGCAATAGGTGTATTTATTTTAACAATATTTAATTTATTAGGCTTACCAATAACAGAATCATTGATCATTACATCACTTGTTTTAGCGATTTATCGTTATCGTTTGCACTTAACAAGAAAAAAAGAAGCACAAGAAACTCAATAAAAAACATCCTGATGATTAATCATCAGGATGTTTTTTATTTAATATACTGTTGCTTAATGATTTATTTTTATATAGATGAAAATCTCCCGTTGCATGACGTTCTTTTGTCTTTATAGCAATCCTCTCATTACACGTAGAGCAAAGGTACATTCGCATTCTACGATTACGGAGTTTTTTTGCTTCAATAGAATCATCTTTTAGTTTTTCAACTCGATCACAAATTACGCATTTAACATCCAATTTATTCACCTCAGTACAAAGTGTCTCAACTTATTGTAACATATTATTGCATTATTATACTGTTATTGGGTGTTGTATTATTAAAATTAATTGAAAGTAATCTTATTAATTCCGACTATCGGATTATCTTTATTCGATCCATCACCGTAGTATAAATGAACTGGTCCATTTTCTTTAACAGGTTTCCCATCGACAGAAAAAAGAAAATAAGATGATACTAGCTCTTCAAGAGAAATGTCAACTGGTCCATTCTGAGTTGTTAATGTGACATTAGTAACATTAGAATCAACTTCAGCATTGTTAATAAAGTCATCAATCGGCATGACATATGTATTTTTTAATATTTGTTCTCTTTCAAATTTATTAATACTTTTATTTACTGGCGGTTTACTTTTTTGTCGATAAACTTCCATATCAAAGCGTTCAGCTGTCTTTCTTAATTCATCTACTGGTTCTTCTTTAGGTTTGTTACTAAAAGCATCTTCAAAAAGAATTTTACGATCATCAAAAATCCAAACTGAAGCGTCTAATGTAATTGGAAATTTCACTTTCCCACTTAATTGAATAATCATATCTAATCCACCTCTTATTAGTTAATCTTATTCTAAGAATAACAGATAAACTTATAATATTCACGAAATAGATGTTAAATTGATTTTATGTTAGTATAATAGAATTATTAAGTTAGAAATGAGGAACATTTATGAAGCATAGAATTACTCAAATATTAGGACTTATTTTATTTATTTCAATAATAGGGATTATCCTAATGTATTGGTCAACTACTTTATTATATGTTATTGGTATTAGTTTCCAGCTTTTAGCGATAGTGATATCTTTTAGATTGTTATTTATTGATGAAAGAGGAACGAGTTCGAAAGTAGCTTGGATTTTAATTGTTTTTATTTTACCTATAATAGGGATTATTTTATACTTTTTATTTGTTCGAAATCCGCAAACACGAAAGTTTTCAGATGCACAAATTGAAGAAAGTCAAAAAATCATTGAGTCGATTCGTAATAAACCCTTAATTAATTTAGCAGAAGCACCTAAATTAGCAATTAAACAAGCAAACTTAACAGAGATAAATCCACTTAAAAGTAATCAAATAGAAATTTTAACTAATGGAGACATAACATTTAAAGAAATAAAAAAACAATTATATAAAGCAAGTAATCATATTCATATACAATATTATATTTATAAAACAGACAATATTTCTACTCAAATTCGAGACATCTTAATCAATAAGGCAAAACAAGGTGTAGAAGTAAGATTTATGTATGATGGATTCGGTTCATCTGGGTTAAGCGCAGATTTTTTAGCACCACTCAAAGAAGCTGGTGCAGAAGTAGAGGTTTATGATCCTATTTATTCACCTTGGATTGTCCGAACAGCAAACCTAAGAAATCATAGAAAAATGATTGTCATTGATGGTCAAATTGGATTCACCGGAGGATTAAATGTAGGTGAAGAATATCGTTCGAATACAAATCAATTTAAATTTTGGCGAGATACTCATATACAAATAGAAGGTCTTGCTGTAAAAGAATTACAAGAAGCATTTTTAAAAGATTGGGTTTATGTAAAAAATGAAAATGGATCAGCAAATGAATTTATTACTCCATTAGGATTAGAAAAATATTTTAACCCATATCCACAAGGACAAGATTGGGCTCAAGTCATTTATGGAGGACCATATGACAAAGAGTTTTATATAAGAGATTCAATGTTAAACTTAATAGAAAATGCAAAAGAATCAGTATGGATTACATCACCCTATTTTATTCCAGACGAAGAATCATTGGGTGTGATTAGAAGAGTAGCAATGAATGGAATTGATGTGAAAATTATTATTCCTGGTAAAGGTGATCGAGGTATCTCTTTCAATGGAAGTAATGCATATATTGAAACAATGATTGAAGCTGGTGCGAAAGTATATGCATATGATAATACTTCATTTATTCATGCTAAAATAATTATTGTCGATAGAAAAAAAGCAGCAGTTGGTACTGCTAACTTTGATGTTAGAAGTTTTAGATTAAATCATGAATTAATGGTCTTCTTATATGATAAATCAAAAGCTGTTGATCATTTAGTAGCTGATTATGAGCAGGATTTAATTAATAGCGAATTATTTACAATGGAAGACATGGAAAGAAAATCATTTATGCGCAATGTAAAAGAGTCTTTATCTAGTTTATTATCACCACTCTTGTAAGAGATAAAGTTGCAATTTATAAGTTATCACTGTAAAATTAAATGAGATAATTCTAAATAAATGGAATTAAAAGATACTGATTTATAGTCAAAATGGAGGGATAGTATGGTATCTCAAAGGAAACTCACTCAACGTAAAGAGGCATACGAATTACTTAAGATCGATGCTGAGAAGATTTTACGTTTAATAGAAGTTCAAATAGATAATTTTATGATGCCGCAATGTCCATTATATGAAGAAGTACTTGATACACAAATGTTTGGTTTATCAAGAGAAATAGATTTTGCTATTCGTTTAGATTTAATCGATGAATCAGAGGGTAAAGAACTGATTGACAATTTAGAACGAAAATTAAATCTTTTGCATGAAACTGCACAAAAATCTTTATAAAGAAAGCTAGAACTTTGCTAAATATTAGCAAAGTTTTTTTGTTTAAAGTAAAAATATATCATTAATAAATATGTTATACTAGATTGTGTACTGATAATATAATATAAAAGCACTTAGTTTGAGGTGGAAGGAATTGAAAAAAAAATTAAAAAATTATGACTTTATACTCATCATTACACCTATTTTATTAGCAGCATTTGGGGTAGTTATGGTGTATAGTGCTAGTATGGTCTCAGCTGTAGCAGATGGATTAGATAGTAAATATTATTTATATAAACAATTACAATGGTTTGTAGTAAGTATGATAGGCTTTTTTATTTTTGCTTTAATTCCTTATAAGAAACTTAAAACAATGACTAAATGGATTGTCATATTTAGTTTTGCCTTATTAATAGGAGTAGTTTTGTTTGGTGTAACAGCAAATCAAGCTACTCGTTCAATAAATTTATTTGGAGTTATTAATTTTCAGCCAGCTGAATTTGTAAAATTAGGTGTTATTATCTATTTAGCTTCGATATATTCTAAAAAGCAAAATTATATTGAAGATTTTAAAAGAGCAGTTTTTCCACCCTTGTTAGTTGTTGCCTTATTAACTCTTTTAATATTACAACAACCTGATATCGGTACATCAGGAATTCTTATTTCTACAACATTAGTTATGATTTCTTGTGCTGGCTTTAAAATTAAACATTTGGCAGGAATAGGAGGAGTCCTCCTATTGGTAATTGCTGTAGCTATACCATTAATGGCAACAGAAACTCGTTTAGCAAGAATCACTGGTGCTTATCAGCCTTTTGCATCTCCTGATTCAGATGGCTATCATTTAGTACAATCATATTTAGCAATTGGTTCAAGTGGCCTTTCAGGTGAGGGGTTAGGACAAAGTATTCAAAAATTAGGATATTTATGGGGCGCTCATACAGATTTTATAATGGCAATTATTGCAGAGGAACTAGGCTTTGTAGGAGTAATTGGTGTAATAGGTCTTTTAGCATTGATTGTATTAAGAGGATTCTATATTGCCCGGTATTGTGAAGACCAATTTGGAGCTTTGTTAGCAGTAGGTATTTCAGCAATGATTGGAATTCAAGCAATCATTAATTTAAGTGTAACAAGTGGTATTTTACCTATTACAGGTGTACCTTTACCATTTATTAGTTATGGTGGATCTTCGTTAATCATATTAATGATTTCGATGGGAATATTAAATAATATAGCTAAACATGTTAATCAAAATTAATTTAAAAGGAGTAATTAAATGCATACATCAAGAGAAATTAATAAAGTATTAGTCGCAAACCGTGGTGAAATTGCAATTAGAGTTTTTCGTGCTTGTACAGAATTAAATATAGATACGGTTGCTGTTTATTCAAAAGAAGATTCAAATGCACTACATAGATATAAAGCAGATGAATCATATTTGATTGGTAAGGATAAAGCGCCTATCGATGCTTATTTAGATATCGAAAATATTATTACTTTAGCAAAAGAAATCAATGTAGATGCTATTCATCCAGGCTATGGATTTTTAGCAGAAAATATAGATTTTGCTAAACGTTGTGAAGAAGAAGGGATAATATTTATAGGTCCTACAAGTAAACATTTAAGTATGTTTGGAGATAAAGTAACAGCTAGAACAGTTGCAACTGAAGCGGGGCTGCCTATTATACCAGGAACAAGTGAACCAGTAGAATCTATCGAAGATGTGAAACAGTTTGGTAAGGATCATGGTTATCCGATTATTATTAAAGCGACACTTGGCGGTGGCGGACGTGGTATGAGAATTGTAAATAATGAATCGGAATTATCTGAATCATATGATCGTGCTAAATCAGAAGCTAAATCAGCTTTTGGTAACGATGAAATTTATGTAGAGAAGTTTATTGAAGATCCTAAACATATTGAAGTTCAAGTTATCGGAGATAAACATGGAAATATTGTCCATTTATTTGAAAGGGATTGTTCAGTTCAAAGGCGCCATCAAAAGGTCGTTGAAGTTGCGCCAAGCATAAATTTAGACGAGCAATTACGAAATGAAATCAATAATGCGGCAGTTCAACTTATGAAAAATATAGAATATGTAAATGCAGGAACTGTAGAATTTTTAGTGTCTAAAAATAAATTTTATTTTATTGAAGTAAATCCAAGAATACAAGTTGAACATACAATTACTGAAATGATTACGGGTATCGATATTGTTCAAACTCAATTAAAAGTTGCAGCTGGTCAAAACATACATAGTCCATCGATTGGCATACCAGATCAAAAAGATATCCAAACAAATGGATATGCTATTCAATCACGAGTAACGACAGAAGACCCTTTAAACGACTTTTATCCTGATACCGGTCGAATTATGGTTTATCGAACAGGTGGAGGATTTGGCGTTCGTTTAGATGCAGGAAATGGTTATCAAGGTGCTGTGATTTCACCTTATTATGATTCGCTCTTAGTGAAAGTATCTACTTGGGCATTAACATTTGAACAAGCGTCTCAAAAAATGGTGAGAAACTTAAAAGAATTTAGAATTCGTGGGATTAAAACAAATATTCCATTTTTGACAAATGTTATATTGCATGAAGACTTTATATCTGGTGCTTACAATACAAGTTTTATAGATGAATCTCCTGAGCTATTTGAATTTCCTAAGCGTCAAGATCGAGGAACTAAATTATTAACTTATATAAGTGATATGACGATTAATGGAGTAGATGGAGTCGCTAAAAAGAAAAAGCCGGTATTTTCTCCAATCGTTAAACCAGAAACAAATATTTTAGAAGAAATTCCAGCAGGTACAAAACAAATATTAGATCAACATGGTCCAGAATACCTTGCAAACTGGTTAAAAGAACAACCTAAAACACTTTTAACAGATACAACTTTCCGTGATGCACATCAATCATTATTAGCTACACGCGTAAGAACAAAGGATTTATTAGAAATAGCTGATGAGACAGCTCGTTTGTTACCTAATTTATTTTCTGTGGAAATGTGGGGAGGAGCAACATTTGACGTTTCATACCGATTTTTACGTGAAGATCCTTGGGATCGTTTAATTCAATTACGAAAGAAAATGCCGAATGTCTTATTTCAAATGTTACTTAGAGCGAGTAATGCAGTAGGTTATAAAAATTATCCTGATAATGTCATTGAAAAATTTGTTAAAGAAAGTTCAGAAAAAGGAATTGATGTCTTTAGAATATTTGATAGTTTAAATTGGTTGGAAGGAATTACGCCAGCTATTGAAGCTGTACGAAAAAATAATAAAATAGCTGAAGCAGCAATGTGTTATACGGGCGATATTTTAGATAAAGGTAAGCAAAAATATGATTTAGATTATTATATTAACCTTGGGAAAGAATTAGAAAAAGCTGGCGCTCATATCTTAGGAATAAAAGATATGGCAGGATTATTAAAACCAGAAGCAGGATATCAATTAATATCTGAACTCAAAGCGAATATAGATATACCGATTCATTTACACACACATGATACAAGTGGAAACGGTATCGCAATGTATACAAAGGCAATAGAGGCAGGAGTAGATGTTGTGGATATTGCTGCAGGTGCGCTTTCAGGATCAACATCTCAACCAAGTGCACAATCACTTTATTACGCTTTGGAAGGTAATCAACAACAACCAGAAATAGCCATTGAAAAATGTGAAGAGCTTTCTTTATATTGGGAAGGTGTGAGAGATTATTATCAAGATTTTGAGAGTGGAATGAAATCACCTCATACACAAGTTTACACACACCAAATGCCAGGTGGACAATATAGTAATTTACAACAACAGGCTAAAGGTGTTGGCTTAGGTAATCGTTGGAATGAAGTAAAAACAATGTTTAGTAAAGTAAACGAAATGTTTGGAGATATTGTAAAGGTAACACCATCATCGAAAATTGTAGGTGATATGGCGTTATTTATGGTTCAAAATGATTTAACAGAAGAAGATGTGTATGAGAGAGGTCATCAGATTGATTTTCCAGCTTCAGTGATAGAATTTTTCAACGGTGAAATAGGTCAGCCTTATCAAGGATTTCCTAAAAAATTACAAGAAATTATATTAAAAGGAAAGTCACCAATCACAGGTCGACCAGGAGAATTACTTGACCCTGTTGATTTTGATGAATTAAGAAAAGAATTAGAAAGTAAAGTAAACAAAGAAGTGACAGATTTAGATATTATTTCATATGCTCTTTATCCAGATGTATATACAAGTTATATTAATTTCCGAAAAGAGTTTGCAGATGTATCTGTCCTAGACACACCAACATACTTTTATGGCATGAGATTAGGTGAAGAAATAGAAGTTGAAATAGAAAAAGGAAAACGTTTGTTTATTAAACTGTTGACAATTTCTGAACCAAGAAACGATGGATCACGTGTCCTTTATTTTGAATTAAATGGTCAATCACGTGAAATTATCATTAAAGATAAAAATATAGAATCACTTATTCAAGAATTACCAAAAGTAAACTCTGATAATGAAAAAGAAGTTGGAGCAACGATGCCAGGAACAGTCGTTAAGGTATTGTGTGAAGAAGGCGATACAGTTAAACAAGGTGATTATTTAATTATCTCAGAGGCAATGAAGATGGAAACAACTATCCAAGCACCATTCGACGGTGTTATAAAACGTATTCATGTCCAAGACGGATCAGCATTAGCTGTGAATGATTTATTAATTGAATTTGAATAATTAAAATACAAGGTAAGGAATGTGATACAATATTCCTTACCTTTATTTTTGATAGGAGATAGATGATGCAGATAAATATTTTATATGAGGATAATCACTTATTGATTGTAGAAAAACCTGTTAATATGCTTGTGCAAGGTGATAAAACAAAAGATGAAGACCTTTTAACGGTATTAAAAAAATATATTAAAGAAGAATATAATAAACCGGGTGCAGTATTTTTAAGTTTAGTTCATCGTTTAGATCGTCCAGTTGGTGGGGCAATTATTTATGCAAAAACTTCGAAGGCAGCAAGTCGGTTGTCTGATCAATTAAGAAGACGTGTGATTGAAAGAGAATATTTAGGTGTAGTTAGAGGGGTTGTAAAAAAAGACCGAGCAAAGTTAGAAGATTTCTTAATTAAAGATACTAGAAAAAATGAAGTGTCGATTGTTAAGCAAAGCAATAAAAAAGCAAAAAAAGCTGTATTGACCTATAGAAAAATAGAAACCAATCATAATTTATCGTTATTAAATATCAAATTAGAAACCGGAAGATCACATCAGATTAGAGTTCAATTAGCAGGAATTGGACATCCTTTATATGGCGATCAAAAATACGGCTCTAAAATAAATAAAGTAGGAGAACAAATAGCACTTTGGTCTCATAAACTTTCATTTAAACATCCGACCAAAGACGAAGTAATTGAAATTGTATCTTATCCACCAAATGAAAAACCTTGGAATAATTTTAAAATAAAATAAAAAACAATCACGGAAACTTCCGTGATTGTTTTTTATTTTTCTTGTCGGGAACTTCTTGACGCAAGTAGAATAAAGTAACTTAACATACCAAAATAACAAGTGATAACTAGTGCATGAAATAGAGCAACAATTAATGTAATGTTAGCGTCTAAACCATAAGTAACACCGTTTAAAACAACGAGTGCTCCAAAGATTACCTGCGCAGTAATTAGTCCAAGAGTTATTATCCAACCCCAGTACATAACACGACTATTTTTATAGTTTTTAAACACCTTTATAAAAAATAAGACTGTCCAAATAAATAAAAGACCTGCGAAAAATCTATGTCCCATTTGAACCCATTGATAGAAGTTATAACTTGCAAAATCAAAAGGTGCTCCTGAAGTACAAAAAGGCCAACTTTCACAAACTAAACTCGCTTTGGTGTGTCTAACTAAAGCCCCAGTATAAACAACTATAATTGTAAAAATTGTTAATAATAAATTTCTAATCGATGTCGTTTTTCAATGAAAAGTTGTTTTGCATCAAATTTAGTATCTATTTCAAAAATGAGTAGTGTTAATAAGAAAACTGATGCAAATGATACAAGTGAAATACCAAAATGAGCCGCAAGAACAAAGTCAGATTGTCCCCACATAACTGCTGCCGCACCGATTAAACCTTGTAAAATTAAAAAGAAGACAGATAAAAAAGCTAAGAACTTTACTTCTCTAATATGTCCGATTACTCTCCAGGCTATTATAGCTAGTAAAAGAATAGTAATACCCATAACAGAAGATACAAGTCTGTGACTTAATTCAATAATTAACTCAGGAGTAATATCAGTAGGAATCAATTGTCCATGACATAGTGGCCAGCTATCCCCACATCCTGCACCTGAATCAGTTTTTGTTACTAAAGCGCCGCCTAGCAATATAAAAAGCATACCTAAACTTGAAACGACACCTAAAGATTTTAATGTCCTAATCATATAATTGCCTCACTTCATTTATAAAAATTATTATATATTTTAGTTCTACACACTAATAATAAAGCTAATATAGGCTAGAAATCAATTAAATAAAATATTAAAGTCAACAAAATAAATGAAAGTTCACATTTTTGTAATAAAGAAGCGCAAAAATATAGTAAACACTACGTTCATAGTGATAAACATTTGCATTTTAGCCATATATTTGCTAGAAATAGAGATAGGACTGCTGTTTAAATAGTCTTTGTCGCATTATTATTAAATTTATAAAAACATTTCAAACTTATGAAGAAACATGCTATAATAATTGACAGGCTACAATAGAAGAACATTAAGGCTATCTTGATGTGATAATATAGTCCTTAGAATATAAATAGAAAGTTGTTTAAGTGTAAATTTTAATGACAATCTTTTTATATTCTTTTGTGTGCAGGTATAAGGTGATAAATCACTTGAAATAGATCTATAAAATATTTTCATGTGGTGTTAGTCACTTATAAATGCACTAAAAAGCATTCTGTAATAATCAATAGTTGAAGAGTCTGTTGATTGATTAACTACGATGATCACTTATTGCAAGCGATAAGTAGGAGTATGTAAGATTTCATTCATAATGATTGAATGGATACTTATTTAGTGAATTAGTCTTATGATATAAGAATAATTTACTAACTCAAGTAATGCTTAACTATCTTATATGACAGAGGGGGAGTTAAATAAGATTAACTGTTATTTTACAAGATAGCTAAAGTTTTTCGTAATAATAATGTGTTAAGGACTTGACTAGATTTAAAGTATCTCTTGATATTAAATGCGATAGGTTTATTTAAACACCCTTTAAATTCTATTTTAACAATTACTCTTCAATTGTTCTAAATAAACTTAATCTATTTAAAAGGAGATACAATTATGAGAGAAGAGAAAGAGAGGTATGCGTACATGAAAGATTGGTTAGGAAGATTTAAAAGTATTGCTTTATTAGGGGTACTATCAGTTGTACTCGCAGGGTGTGGTAAAGAAAATTTAACAGCTCTAGCACCTAAAGGTGGCAGTGCAGACACGTCCTTTTATTTAATTATTTTGACTGTATCAGTAATGACACTTGTATTTCTAGCAGTAGTAATTCCATTCATTATCGTACTACTTCGTTTCCGTAAGAAAAAAGGAGACGCAGATTTTATTCCAGAACAAGTAGAGGGTAACCAAAAGTTAGAAACTATTTGGACAATCATACCTATTATACTTGTTGTAATCATGGCAGTACCTACTGTACTAGCAACATTTGAACTTGCAGATGATGCAGATGCATCAGAGCATATCAATATTAATGTTACAGGTAACCAGTATTGGTGGCACTTTGATTATGAAGATGAAGAAATCGCTACAAGTCAGGATATGTACATTCCTGTAGACACAAAAGTATATGTTAATTTAATTACATCAGATGTATTACACTCATTCTGGGTTCCAACTCTAGCAGGTAAGTTAGATGTTAACCCTGAAAACGTCAATACGATGTATATGGACGCTCAAGAAGAAGGAGTTTACTTTGGAAAGTGTGCTGAATTATGTGGTCCTTCTCACTCACTAATGGACTTTAAAGTTGTAGCAGTTAGTGAAGAAGACTATGATCAGTGGGTTACAGATATGAAAGAATTTAATTCTGAAGATTTAGAGCTTGATGCTGTTGCAGCAGAAGGTAAAGAATTATTCGATGCAAATAACTGTTTAAGCTGTCATGCGACAGACAACCAAGACTATCAAGCTGGTTCACTTCCAGTAGGTCCTGATTTAACTAGTTTTGCAGATCGTTCACGTTTTGCAGGTATCTTATTACCAACTGAAGATAATTTAGTAGATTGGATCGTAGATCCTGAAAAAATTAAACCTGGAAATAAAATGACAGGTGCTTATGATGTAACGAAAGAAGAAGCAGAAAAAATTGCTCAATATTTAATGCAGTTATCACCTTCTGATGTTACTGCAGAAAGTGTAGACACTGA